>Ga0123354_10017039_pt1 | contig 11384 bp, 5 predicted proteins | sample TergutLab28metaG_2_FD_97872 | JGI IMG/M metagenome (GOLD analysis project Ga0123354, IMG submission 97872) | Labiotermes labralis P4 segment gut microbial communities from Petit-Saut dam, French Guiana - Lab288 P4 | ecosystem: Host-associated > Arthropoda: Insects > Digestive system > Gut ... | reverse complement strand
TTACATCCAACCGTCCGTAATTTCTTGTTTCTTTCACCCAACCGTCCGTAATTTCTTGTTTCTTTCACCCAACCGTCCGTAATTTCTTGTTTCTTTCACCAAACCGTCCGTAATTTCTTGTTTCTTTCACCCAACCGTCCGTAATTTCTTGTTTATTTCACCCAACCGTCCGTAATTTCTTGTTTCTTTCACCCAACCGTCCGTAATTTCTTGTTTCTTTCACCCAACCGTCCGTAATTTCTTGTTTCTTACACCCAACCCGACTCATCAAAACAGCTACGTGCAAATCGCCACGTTCTACTGCCGCACCCTGTACCTTCACCACCCTGTATAGGCCGGAAATTGGCCCTCCCAGTCTCCTCTACAGTGAATACCGAAGGTTCCTTCCTAGGGGCCTGAATATGACCACACCTCCATCTAGCGCCGAGGTTAAGAATGCGTGGTGTTATATCTATAAAACCCTTCACCCACACAAGTCTCCATAAACTCTTATTGTAATAAAAACCAACGAGATGCACTTTTTCTCAAATTTATTTTGGTATAGTACACTACATGTTTCGGACAGATTTACTGTCCATTAGGAGACTAGTACTGTATACAGGTAATGCTGACTGCTCGCTAGCAAGCAGTCAGCATTACCTGTACGACAAATACCTATTGCTGTGTATACAGTACTAGTCTCCTGATAATGGACAGTAAATCTGTCCGAAACATGTAGTGTACTATACCAAAATAAATTTGAGAAAAAGTGCATCTCGTTGGTTGTTATTATAAGAATATATCACGATGCACAGTCCTCTGAATGTCAAAGTCTCCATAAACCTTTGTTCAATTCAGCACAGCTGAAACCTTACATTGCCCCCTCGCATCCTGTGGGATTAGCAACTACGGGTTTCGATTAAAATTCTCAACACCCAATTATTGTTTACAAAAACACATTACACAGTTTCAAGCCGGGATTTCGTTTCTTCCTAATTTACAAGCTTGACACAGTCTCTTGTAACATACTCTTATGAACAGGGTTGCCATTCCTCCCCTTTTTATGGGTTTCCAACGGTTTGGTCCCCGTGTGCCGCAAATTTCGGTTCGGTGCGCACAATGTCCGGTTATTACATAAGTCATAAATATAAGATAGTTCTAACAATACGTGCGACAGTTTTGGCTTTCCCGCGGTCGGAAAACATATCTACAGCAGTTGGACAGCCATCAGATGGCCACTAACAGGAAGGAATAGGAGAAGGTGAGGAAGATGTGTAGATTGGTGATTGCAGAGTGTGTACTGGGTCTGCGAAAGGTGAAAGACGGATAGGTAAAGTGAACTGAGAGTCTGGTTTATCATCATCATCATCATCATCTCCTTTATGCAGGTATTTATACTTATATTCCTGAGACAAAATATGTCCCTAGGGAATACAGTGTTGCACCTATTCTGTTGTTACTATTCATGGTTAGTTTCAGTGTTGAATCTATTGTACTTTTACATTAGTACTTTCCGAAGTATGTGTGCAGTGCCCATTTATTATTATTATTATTATTATTACATGTGTTCTGTCTGACCGAAACCTAGCTCAACGACTTGTCTCGTACTCAACTGTCATTTCTCTCCTGACACGTACCCAGTTTATAGAACCTACAGGATGAGTGTTGAGACAACAGGAGGCAGGAGTACCTGGAATGCCGTATCTGACAGTGTCTCAGGCGCTCCGCGGACTACTGTCACGGAACTGGCCGAGGAATGCGTTTGGGTTGAAATACCTTCTTCTGATGGCTTGAATTTACTAATTGGCAACGAATACTTCGCGCCAGACACAACTGCGGACACACTTAAGCGGTTATTTTGGCTACACACAGCACATATTAACACCCACAACTCTCGTGTCCTTCTTCTGGGAGATTTAAACGTAACCTCATTCCACTGGGAACTAGGACGACTATCCCCTGCCGTTTCTCACTATTGCATCAAACTGAATGTCGAAGCCAAATTTTTTTCCCACGCGTTTACTCGGCTTATCTCAGCATGAATGTTCCTGCAACAGGTGCCAGATTGCTTGACTTTGTGTTTTCTAATTTTACCGATCTTTCTATTATCCATGATGTGTACCTGCTAGCCTCCCCTGATACTTAGCGCCCACCTTTTCTCAATGAAATGCAGTCAACTCTTAGACAATCAAATCAGTTACCCAACATTTCTTTCAGAAAACACTCTTCTGGTGATTACTGAATCTTACGCAGCACCCTTTCCACCAACGATTCGTCTTCTGAGACCTCAGTCGACGCAGCTGTTGGCAGACTCGTTGCTGTAATCCAAACATTTGTAACAGTCGTCCGTACTGTGTGTGTTAAGCAGTGTTAATTTCCTGCATGGTTTTATGAGAATTTAAAATATTACACAAAGAAAAAGAATGGAACTTTCGCCGTGTTCTGAATGCTGTATCTTATCTTCTGGGTAATTCCCCGGCGTCTGAATTTTATATGCCGACGTTTCGGAACACTCTGTTCCAACTTCATAGGCAGGCAGATACGTACCTACTTATGAATATGGAACAGTGTTCCGAAACGTCGGCAATTAAAATTCAGACGCCGGGGAATTACCGAGAAGCATACAACGAAAAAGAATTACTTCTACAGGCGTTTTCAGAAATGTAGATCTAATTACTTTTATGAAAAATTTTCCTCGTGCCGTGGGCTTGTTAAAGCAACCATAAAGTGCAAAAAAAAAAAAACTCAACTGGCTTAAACGTATGGCTAACAACCTGAAGGCAAATCCGGTGCATTGCTGGAAATGTGTGTCTTGTTTCAGAAAAAGACAACACAAATCCCATTGACTTTGAGACTGATGTAAACCGTGTGCCCCAGCCACATGAAGTTGCAGAGGCTTTTGCTGCATGCTGTACAAAGAGTGTCTTCAACAGCCACGCCATGCGCGACATTCTTACTGACGTTCAGTCATCTGATTCCGTACCCACAGCATCTGTCTGTGACTCAGGCGCTCTCAAAGATGTAAGGCGCCTACGCCCATCAAAATCTGTTGGACTTGATGACACTTGATGGCACTGCTGCTTGCATTATAAACGGTTGTTCGGAAATGTTCTTCAATTTATATTCAATCGCAGCTGATCATAGCGCATTTTTCCTACCCTCAGGAAGAAAGCTACCATTTCTACCATTTTCTTAAAAAAAAAAAAAAAAAGGAAAGACTTAGTGAACAATTACAGATTTATTAAATTTAACCGTCTTTACAAAACATACAAATAACAGTTGCAAATCTACAACTGGTTAATTAAGCGACATGTTTCGGCCTTGTTCGGCTATCATCAGGCTTACAAAAGATGGTGTTAATTAAGGTACATTCGTTCGCTATATCGATGGGATTCCATGGTTTACATTACATTACATTACAATGTAAACCATGGGATCCCATCGGTATAACGAACGAATGTACCCTAATTAACACCATCTTTTGTAAGCCTGACGATGGCCGAACAAGGCCCAAAACATGTCGATTTATTAACCGGTTGTAGATTTGCAACTGTTATTTGTATGTTGTGTAAAGACGGTTCAATTTAATAAATTTGTTAAAAATTCTACAGTTACCTGACCAACAGATTATCCCACGTTCGCTATTGTGACAAACGTCGACACCGTACGAAGTCTAGGTTGAAGAAATCCAAAATAATGCAACAGTATGCAGATATTTATTTACTGCTAAATTACTCTACATATTTCGGGCGTCCATCGTGTCCATCATCAGGAGTACATAAAGCGGTATTTGCAGCCTCTGGTACAGTCATACTATCTGGGGAGCAAGCTTCTTCAAACGTGACCATATAAGGACTATTATTTGGTCGCGTTTGAAGAAGCTTGCTCCCCAGATAGTATGATCTGTACCAGAGGCTGCAACTACACTTTTATGTACTCCTGACGATGGGCGCGATGGACGCCCGAAACATGTAGAGTAATTTAGCAGTAAATAAATATCTGCATACAGCTGCATCTCGTTGGATTTCCTCAAACTAGAATTACGACGCACGGAAACACAAATATAAAATTTGCCGTACGAAGTGTGCCACAGGGATCAGTTCAGATAGAGGCCAGTTGAAATGTGATGGCACACACGCAGAAACCAGATTTCGTCTTTCGGCGAAACGGACGAGTTCATTTAAAACGGCGGGGGCGTCAGTTCAGTTGACTACTGGCAGCCGAGGTGTGCGCATCAGCGGTAGTAATGCTGGATACACCACGTTCCGAGGTAGTGTGAAGGGTACTGGCTACCCACTCCATTCGCCAGTTTCCCCTTCACTTCCCCCCTCCGTGCGTCACCGTGTGTAATCACATTTCGACTGGACTCTACCATTTCTATTCATTGTTTTCATAAACGACATGGGTACAAGTACAAGTATTCATATTGCCTTCTCTTTGGCGACGACGTCAAAATATATGGGGAGATAAATACCTCCTGGTGAGCAGTAAGCCTGCCCAGGTTAATTACTGAAATATATTGAAAGTAAATGGTGCATCCTGTTGGTTCTTATTCTACGGAGATAAAATCCCCTTTTGACAGCTGCTTACTCCAATCAGATACAAATAATATTCGAGTGTCTAGGAAGTGTGTCATCCCCGTTGTGTGAGTGAAACTAGGAAAAGGTATGTAGTCAAACATAACTAGATCACTGAGGTGTATTTAATGACTGTGATGGAAACAACTACATGTTTCGGCCTGTATTGGCCATCATCAGGTTGTCTAGGGAACTTAAGGGTTAGCTACAACGCCACACCTGCCGGAAACAACCCCTACCACAAATAGAGTTCATTCTAGTTTATATTAATGTATTTTGTACTACTATCTGTATCTGTTATGTTTCATAGTGTTTTATCTGGCCCCTGCTTCGATTCGGTTTGTCAAGCTATGCGTATGTAGAGATCTCTACACCACGCGCGCGCGCATGCATATAGCTAACCCATAAGTTCCCTAGACAACCTGATGATGGCCAATACAGACCGAAACATGTAGCTGTTTCCATCACAGTCATTAAATACACCTCAGTGATCTAGTTGTGTTTGACTACATACCTTTTCCTAATATTCGAGTGTGCTGTATTTCAGACTACATGAACCTGAACATCAACGAAACCAGAGCCATTTCCTTTTGTAGAAAAGCAAAGTGACGTAGTTTTGATTACAAATTCTGTGAATCTTCTATCACAGGCAGGGACCGCATCAGGGATCTGGGAGTGCTTACAGACACAAAGTTTCACTTTCATCAACAGGTAGATAATATTTGCTCTCATGCTGTTAGACTGTTGGGGTTAATTCGGACTTTGAATTCCTCCTTTTCGTCGCAGCACAGCCTTCTAATTCTATACTCCACTCTCGTCAGACCCACGTTGCAATTTGCCTACGCTGCGTAGAATTCTGCCACTTGTTCGGATACTTGTAATCTGGAGCGCATCCAGCGGAGTTTGTATCTCTTTGTTCTCATTGTTTTCTCAGTCACACAGACTACAGCTGTGGTAATGTTTTTAAATTACGTGAAATTACACAACTTATGTGCTCGGAGGCGGTAAATGGATGTATTTTGTTTAACATTTTAAAGACTGAACGTTATCTGTTTTATATAAGGAATCAGTCCGTACCGCGCTGTAAACACTTTCCACCACGGTTATAATAACCGATCAGTTAATAAACGTAATCTGCTTTATATAAGGAATCAGTCCGCACCGCGCTGTAAACACTTTCCACCACGGTTATAAAAACCGATCAGTTAATGATGCATAAAGCAAAAGTCGCTGTCTGTTCTGAGATCCGTACAAAACACTCAACGCAAAGCGAGCACCATGTAGAATTTTTTAATGTTGAACCTGGTGGTACGTAAAGACACCGCTAGGCTTTAAAAGGTTAACGGCTGTTTTCAATGGTTTAAAATATTGCCCTAACCTACACGTGTCAAATCGAAATTTTAGAGACCTCAGCTTGTTTAAAGCCAAGTTTTAAACGTCAAAACTGTCCCTTCGCTCAAAGCTCCTCGGCGTCAAGTGCCACCAACACTGACATCGATATAGTGAATGGACGTTCGGTCTTGGATAATACTATTAACTGGTATCTTAGACTTTTACTACATACTTTTGTAAACTGTCTAAACCTCTGATCTTCTATTAAATTTTGCCTGTAAATGTGTCCTGACAAATTTGATTGCAGTCATCCTGTTGTATCCGTTGCGGACCCGATGAGGAACGTATCTTGAATGTTGTTCCCAGTAGGGACGGAGTTCGGAACTCAGGTTAAGACGGGGAGTCGGGCAGGCCGCACACACTCTCAATAATCCCCAAATAGAGTGTACTGGAGTTTTATTGTGCGTACTTAGGGAATAATTGCAGTTACAACTGAACTGTATTGGCGACAAATCTCGCCAGCGGGCTCTTCATTACCGTTAACACTCAATGACCTTCCAGCTTCATTCTCTGTTGTTCAGTCACAGTTCGAGATACACAGCAGAGTGCTGCTGCAGAACAAAGCAGCTACTGTTACATGCGTTACTCTACACTGCTCGCGCGATATACACATAGCGCTTCCAGTTATAAACAAAAAGAAATAGAAGGAAATTATATTCCTCCCATGCCTGGTCTTAAGAGAGGCGAGAACTAAGCAGGATAAAATTAAGGTTATGACTAACAAATATACAGTACATACAGGAATGCTAGAAATAAAAGAAATAAAACCACAACAACAACAAATTAATGTGTGTCAACCACACAACAATCCCTATGCGTTCAGAGTTTAATTATTAAAAGATAAAAACAGTATAAGTCAAACACATCGTTTACTGTATGGAGGCTACATGTTTCGACCCTTTATAGGGTCATCATCAGGCCTGCTTTGGAATCAAGTCAGTGAATGCTGCGTGCATGTTGGGATCCCAACTATGCTTACAAACAGCAGAAACATAACATATCTAACAACTGAATTACATAAAATTTAAGAGGTAAAATATAGGCTGAGTGTTGGAGAGATCACGGGTATGGCAAAACAGTTCACTCTGGGCCAGAGTGGGCGTCTGAAATTGTCGAAGTTGTCCCTTGTTAGCGTGAACTTTTTGGTGCTAGAAGTAACATCTGGCAGTCTTGGAAAAGCGGGGCGTATCTTGTGGAATTACTGTATGTTACGTATATGAGGTGTTGTCTTACGCTATCACTGAGTAGAACATGCGGCGGCGGATTTTTGTACCTCTTATCGCCTCTTGTAATGAGCTGTGCTGATTCGTTGTTCGGTGGTTGTGGAAATTCTCAAAGCTGACTGTTTAAATTGATGTTAAGTACTGTCCTTTTGTCCACTGAACAATATTCACATACTTCAAATATATTCCGATAAAGGATTAGTTAATTATATAACGTCAGAATGTGAAACTGAAATAATCATAAAAGATATCCTTCTATACCTCAAATAATACCTAAAGAATGAACAATACGAACAACAACCAAGAAACCCGAACTAGTAACAAAAAACACATATATAAATAACAAACCCAAAAATGATGAGCCTGATTAAAGGACTGTCGTGATAGGATAAAACGATGTTTGCTGTTTACTGTATGGTGGATTTCCAAGTTCGTCTGTGGCGGGATGTTCCATCGATGTACTGTGTCCTGACCGAGCCCTGTCTTCAAACCTCCATAGTTCCTTACAATGTTTAATTGCCCGATAGATGAAGATTCGCGAAATTTTTTATGGTTTTTTAAGGCAAACCAGCCCCGTTATAGACCCGTGGTGCCCAGAGGGTTCCAGGAAGTTAAGGTTCCCAAATTTCATGACATCGGCACAGGATGGTAGTAGGGTTGTAAGCCTTACGCACCGGCCGCTTTTACCCCTCAGTAAATGCTCCTGGTACTCATTTCTGTTAGAGGCTGAGTCGACCCCAGGGCCATAGTGCGATCGGGAGTATTTAAAGGTCAATGAAAAATCCACTAACATCAGCTGGGATCGAACCAGCGTCCTTCCGATTTGTAGCACAGCACCCTAACCACTGTGCTACTGCGGTCCCCGGCAGACACCGACGTTTTGGAAGAAACTGGTGCCTCCATCTTTCTTGGAGATGGTGCCACATGAAGAAAGACCGTAACTAAATCGCACCTGCAACCACCGCTGTACACATTTCAGCGTCTGTTGTGAAGTGAGAGTCTCAAAGTGCCTTCAGAACATTCTAAACTTTACGCTGAAGTTAATTTTAGGCTGGTGTTCGTAACAAGCCCATAAAACGGAACTATACCCACTTACAAGAAAACCTACCCGCAACACAATTTAGTAATTATTCCAAAAGCTCTACAACCCTGTACCGTACAAGCCTACTTGACAACGCATATCATAATACCTGTCAGCGGTAAGTTCGTTAAATTATGCTTACACCAATCCTTCCTCTTTTGCCTGTCTTTACTTATGCTTCATTAGTTTAAAAAGTTTAACACGTTTACTTTAGGAACACTAATTTTCCTCTAAAATCAACTTCTAAGTTCGTCAGACAAACTCTGAAGATTCACCAAGATCCTCAATTTATTTCTCACGCTGAAACATTCACTTCCCACCATCTTGTTATACGAGCGAGCACTGACGTATCTGCAGCCACTTACGGCGAGAAATTTATTTCTACGGGAATTTCCAGTTTTAGGACAATTGAAGGTTGAAATTAATCAGGCAGTTAACCAGTGGTACAGGGGCTATACAGAACGCGTAAATACCCATTTCTTGTCTCACAAGAAGAATCTTCCCTCAAAATCACGAACTGCTCCACAAGTATGCTACTTAATCCGCAGACATTCCTTGCTAATTAAAGGGTGTGTCTTAATCACTTGTGCCGTCTTCTTTTCTTTTGGCGCGACAGCCCCATTGGGCCATGGCTTCCTCATTCATGAGATTTCTAGATCACACACAACGACGAATCACACTAGGTAGGACTCCCCTGGACGAGTGATCAGCTCGTCGCAGAGACCTCTACCTGTACAACACACAACACCGACAACAGACAGACATCCATGCCCCCGGTGGGATTCGAACCCATAATCTCAGCAGACGAGCGGCCGCAGACCTACGCCTTACATCGCGCGGCTACTGGCAACTTGTACCGTCTTATGAGGCCAAAATGACAGTGTCCTGTTCTTCGTGGAGACACCTATTTAAATACTGGGTGGATTCCGTAAAGTAGGCCACAGCAGTTGCTATCCACTAACATTCGCCCGTCGTAATCAGCAAGTCATTTCTAATCGCATTCCATACAAATAACGAACATAACTGACGTAGTACCATCACTGACAATACTTCCGGCCGCACTATGGCCCTAGGGTCGACTCTGTCTCCAAGAGAAATCAGTATCAGGTATTTTCCTGATGGGGGCGTGGGGAGGGGAAAGGCGGCCGGTGCGTTGGGCTGACACCCTTACCACCTTCATGTGCTAACTGTCTAGAAATTCCGGAAGCCTCGAACTCCGGGCAGCCAGCTGTACTACAAAACAACTACGCGAAGATGCATAATAATAATAATAATTATAATAATTATTATTACTATTAACTGCAATTGGGTTGTCACCCGGTGGCAGTGGTTATTTTACATGTAAACAAAACATGAAATAGGTTACTACTAAATTTAAGTCAGGAGGGCTACATGAGAAGCATGTAGTGGCAACTTGGAATCTTGGGAACCATCTCAGCATTTGCTTACAGAAACAGGGAAACCAAGAAAACCCTGTGTCGAGGTGAAAAATTCCAATGAAACCAGCTGGGATCGAACCAAAGACCTTCCGATTTTGTAGCACAGCACCTTAACCACTGTGCCACCGCGGTCCTCATATACGTGTATATACATACATCCGAGTTTTGTTAAGAGCAGGAGGAGTTTGAATACTTGGCAAAGGGTGCAATAAATCAAAATTACACTCAATTCAGAGGCTGCTATACGCTGTCGTTCCTTATCACCGTCTTCGAAGCTGTGAGAATGCCTGTAAAGACCTGCAGAACTAGACCACTTCAAGACATAATTTGGGCCAGCGTAGCGCCATATAATGAAAGCACTGTAGGCCTGTAATTACGAACAGACCCGACAGCCCCGGTCCAACTGAAGATCTAAAATGCTAGAAATCCTATAAATAATTATAAGGCGTGGGTCTGCGGCCGCTCGCTTGCTAGGATTACGGGTTCGAATCCCCGCCGGGGGCAAGGATGTCTGCCATTTGTGAGTGTTGTGTATTGTCAGGTAGAGGTCTCTGCGTCGGGCTGATCACTCGTACGGAGAAATTCTACCAAAATGTGCTGTGTCTGAGTGTGATGATGAAGCCTCGATAATGAGGAGATCTTGGCCCACTAGCGAGCTGTAGCGCCATGACAGAAATTGGTCTGGATTTGAACTAGTGCAGTCTGAACTCAGTAGACTGAAAAAAAAATCACGTAAGATGGCCCTGAAATCCATCAGTCAAAAAAAGTATTTTTACAGAAACCAACGGTTCACCGCCGTCTTCACAAAATACCGCTAATGGACCATATCCCGAACGAGCCGAATCCACACCTCAACAACGAGTTCTGTGTTCACTACAATTCATTTTAACATTGCCCGTTAACTGCGCCCAGTTCTTCCAAGTTGTCTCTTTATCTCATACGTTTCACGCCGCAGTTCTGAACGTATGTACATTTCCTAATTAAGGTAAGCAAACACAAACGAAAATGATCGTCAAAGCCTTACGTTTGTTTTACAACATCCTGAACGGAATGAGCTCACTACACTGTCAGACCTTGCGGACAGACGCTAGCTAAACTTCCATTCACAACGATACATTATCAATCTCCCCATCCAGCCCAAAGCGTCTATCGTTTTCGGCTGCTTCTGTTCTTAGTAATATTCTAGTCCGAATTCATGTTTTCTTTCAGACTGATAAACACCGCACTACACATCAGAGTAATACGCTTTGAAACAAACACAGCAAAACGATCCTTTGCCACATAAGCAAACATACTAATGGCAATACAACTGCAAACACAAATATCTCGTTTAATCAGTCAAACCATGAAGAATTATATAAAATATAACGATAAAACCGTGTAGAAGTAAACAAGTTGGGAAACACAAACACCGCGTAAATTCTTGTACCTTCGCGAGCTCTGCCTCGTTACGCAAAAAACGGTGAACCCTTAAGCTAATTTTTATACGACTAATTTGTACTACTGTCGGTCCCAGTGGCCGCGCGGTCTAAGACGTAGGTCTGCGCCCGCTCGCCTGCTGAGATCGTGAGTTCGAATCCCACCGGAGGCATGGATGTTTGTCTGTTGTGAGTGTTGTGTGTTGTCAGGTAGAGGTCTCTGCGACGAGCTGATCACTCGTCCAGAGGAGTCCTACCGACTGTGATGCGTCGTT
>Ga0123354_10017037_pt1 | contig 11384 bp, 5 predicted proteins | sample TergutLab28metaG_2_FD_97872 | JGI IMG/M metagenome (GOLD analysis project Ga0123354, IMG submission 97872) | Labiotermes labralis P4 segment gut microbial communities from Petit-Saut dam, French Guiana - Lab288 P4 | ecosystem: Host-associated > Arthropoda: Insects > Digestive system > Gut ... | reverse complement strand
TGGACGGAAAGATCTTCCGAAACACGTAGATTGTCATTCCAAAATAAAATAATTTGATACATTGTTGCATCTAGTTGGTTTACTGTAGAAATAGAAGGTGGTAAGTTTGTCAGCCCTAAGCACCGGCCGCCTTTACCCCACAGGCAATATTCCTGGTACTCACTTCTGTTAGGGGCTGAGTCAACCCCTGGGGCATAATGCGGCCAAAAGGATTATGTGAATGAAAAATTCCAACTACACCGTCGGGAATCGAACCCGCGACCTTCCAGCTTGTAGCGCAGTGAGTTAAGGAGTAAAACGTTTCCTAATCTATTACACATCATTGAATTTTATTGCGCCAAAAATTCTATAGTCATTACAAGTATTAAAATTTGATCTGGTTATAAGAAAATTGCAACAGAGAACTGTGAAAGGATACGCGTATCACTACAATGTATGCTGAACAGATGGAGACAAGCAGAAGAATAATGATAACGAGTTGCCATCCAAATCCGTATTTATGTGTAAATCTGTTCAGAAAATTTTGTGAGAATGAAATATGTGTTTTAAAATCATATTCCTCTGCATATTACGGTCTACGTGGGGGCACTAATTTCGAAATACTGGTATAGTATTTTGTGAAACATCGGCTGACGTCAACGGCAGCTGCATAATGCCCACACTGAATGTTCGCACAACCATTAGCCTACCAAACATGCTGTATTGTATATTATATATGTCAATGCAGTGCTTTACAACGCGACCCCACCAATCGTGATTGAAGGTACCAGGCAGTTCAGTCTTGTACAGGCTACGGAAGTACAGTCATTTTAATGGCATTGTGTTTTACGAAATACGTTCTGTATTCGATCGAGGTTTTTGTAACGGATTTAATTAATTTGTGTACAAGGTAAACACGATGTACTTAAATATCGTAACGAATCAAACAAAATATAAACGACTTTTGTGATTACGTGTCAGAAATTTAATGTCTTGTATGTGTATAAAATACCTGTCACTTCTGTTAACCTTTTGGCGCCGGAATTACTTTTTTAATTTTAGCACATCCTGTATATAAAATGTGAATAAGACAGGAACTAAATACGTTAGAATTATGAAACAAACTTCATTTTGAAGAGAAAAAAAAACGGAGGTATATACCATGTTTAAAATATTCAGTGCCTATGTTTGTTGAATAAATATATAAAATGCAACTTTAGAGGTTAGCGGTGCGGTACGACCACTATAGTTGACATTAGGCGTCAAAAGGTTAATTCAGTAAGGGAACAGAAACTATCATTTCACGCTATGAAGGGGTATGGAGGAGCGGAGGTTTAGCCCCTTTCACTCTAGACATTGATACTGAATTAAGGGCAGTGGTCAGCTGTAAGCCCTTATCGCTTTGCCCCAGAAACAATAGCCCCTTTGTGCATTGAACTGAAGCTTAAGTCGGTCACGTCTCGAGTTTTGAGTTCTAGGAGAAGGGAAAATTCCATGGCCGTTGGCAGGAATCGAACTATGATTTCTGGTGTGTCCGGCCTGTAACTTAGTCATTGTCCATGCACAAATATAGCTATAAATCTACCTAAACTGCTACTGCTCCTCCATTTTCAATTAACAATTGATTTATTAAAATATGCCTTTTATTACTGCATTGTTATGAATCCTATTAAAGTATATATATATATATATATATGAGTATTATAATCACATTAATTTGTTTCCACGAGAATTAATTTCTGTCAGCTAGTTCATGGCATCCACTCGCCGGCCATACAGATAATTCTTACAGAGCAATGTTTGTAATTTCATCGTTCTAATATCGGCTACTGTTCCTTCATCACATGCTTAATTCAGTGTGTAAGTCTCAAAGGATTGAATGTTAATGTGATTTTTTTATTATATTGAATAAGAGGTATTACTAATACAATGATGTTTTAAGAAAGAAAAGCATTGTATCTTGAATTCTATTACGTAAGGTGTAAAGTTCCTTACATGGAACAATAAAGAGAGCCTTTTTTTATTTGAAATAAGTTACGAGTGTTTTTTATTTATTTTCATCGTTACACCGTGCATGTTGTCAAGTTACTCAATTATTATACCAACTACTGCACATATATAAAATTTATAAAATTTACACATTAAAACATTAAAAACGCTCTACATGTTTCGGTCCTAAGACCATCATCAGGGAGCCATATCGTCCTTGCTAAAGTCACACTATTAAATTGACATTAATTTCGTGTCCTGCTACATCCACAGCAGGACACTCTTCACAACATAACATGATACAACAAGGCATGCTGCCACAACACCCAACTTGTACAACGTAATTATTATGTGACTATTTCTAGTGTGACTTTAGCAAGGAATATATAGCTCCCTGATGATGGTCTTAGGACCGAAACATGTAGAGCGTTTTTAATGTTTTAATGTGTAAATTTGTGTAATAATTAAGTAAGTTACGAGTGGTTTAATGTTTGAAAGCATTTTACCAGATGTGCTGGACACAAGTATGGGAGTAAAGCTGGGGTACTATTGAATCAATTCTGTCGCGTAGAGCGAAAACATAACTTGGCTCTAGGTCAGAATAATGTCACGAAGTATGCAGCATTTTATTTTACCCGAAGATTCTTGAAATTTATCATTCCTAACGCGGTTCACATATTTATAGGCCAATGTGCATACAACGGAGGTTAATTTATTCCCTGATAGCCCAATTACGAACCGATACATGGTACTGTGTTTATTTTGTTACTACAGGGCATACCAAAATGTGTAGTAAATCCAAGTTCTATCACAAAATAACAATGGCTAACGATAGGTGAGGTCAGTATTTGTCTCAACAAACACTGTCCAAGTGTAGCCACAAAGCGAATGGTTTGTATACGCCTTCTATGTCTGCTTATTCAGAGGGTTGGTGTGTCCTACTGATCGAGCAAGTCCTATCAAATGCAGCATGGAGTAGTCTGTGTGTGTGTTTTTGTGTGTGCATGCTTCCGTGTGTATGTATATGTGTGTGTGTGTGTGTTGTGCGGAGTAATACTGCAGAGTTCGGATATATCCCTTGATAAAGCTGTCGGTGTGCAGCTCTTCTCCATTCCACAAGCCAAGTGTTCTGATGCAAACACCGTAAATTATTTGAGTTCGCGTAGTTTCAAAATCCTGTGCTAATGCTGCCTTTGCGGTTTCTAGCTGCTTCTATATAATTTCCATTGTAAATTGTCTAAACCCGTCACTCAGAACGTTAGCAATGTTGCATGATTCCTGTAACCCCAGGGGAGAACAAAATTCCTTTCGGTACATGCAGTATTTCATTTTGAGCCTTGCTGCTCGTCTGTCGTCCACGCATCGCACTAAACGTCTTGTCACCAATACTTCTGTTGCTAAGGAATAATAAAAGCACGTCCTGATATCGATACTTAAAAATTGCACCTCATAAAACACATTCAATATTTTATCACCACTCTTCACCGAGAAAAGGGTAAGGAACTTAAATGAGACCACGTGGAGATGGTTACCTTAGCATAATTGGGTTTTCCGGTAAAACAGTCTCAGTCGCTCAGACAAAAAGCATAACAAGCGAGTTATGAATTTGTGTGATGTAAAGGTAAAGGTAAAGGTAAAGTAGTCTCGTTAGAGGCCTGGAGTGCCCCAGAGGGTTCCCGGAACTTAAGGTTCCCAGATTACACGACAACGGCACAGGATGGTGGTGAGGTTGTCAGCCCTACGCACCGGCCGCCTTTACCCCCAGGAAATGCTCCTGGCACTCATTTCTGTTAGAGGCTGAGTCGACCTCAGGGCCATAGTGCGATCGGAAGGATTATGTCAATAAAAAATTCCAATGACATCATCTGGAATCGAACCAGCGACCTTCCGATTTGTAGTATAGCACCTTAACCACTGTGCTACCGCGGTCCCCCCAGTTTGTGATATAACGTGTTAATGTGTCTACAGATTGATGAGATATAATACTTTATACATAAATATAAGTAAGGTCATTTTGTGAGTTATAGCACACTCACCAACAGTTAAATTATCAAACAGAGTAATTTCTTTAAAATGTGGCTAGCATTTGTATAAAAACGCCAATAAATAATTTTTGTGTTTTATCACAAGAGTGCAGAAATTTTCCAAACATCTGGGAGCTACCTCAGAATTCTAGACGCCAAAACAATTACATGAAGCAAGGTCCGTATTGAGAAACCGCAAACGCTGAGTCTCACCGTAAAAAACTTAGTCGTCACGGCGACCTAGCCTCCGGAAAGTGTGCACCCCATGTTAACACAAGCAGTGCTTGACATTGTGTAATTCTTAATTACAGATTTCTTTCAAATTGTTCATGGATTTTTGTTTTACTCACATTATCGTATCGTTTACAATTACATAGTTTATCATATGTAGAGCACGTTTGAAATGTGATGGCACACGCGCAGAAACCAAATTTTATCTTTCAGCGAAACTGACGAGTCCATTTAAAATGGCGGGGGGGGGGGTCAATTCAGTCGACTACTGGCAGCCGAGGGGTGCTCATCAGCAGTAGTAATTGTAGTAATGCTGGATACACCATGTTCTGAGGTAGTGTGCAAGACTACTGGCTACCCACTCCACTCGCATGTTTCCCCTTCACTTCCCCTACCGTGCGTCACCGTGTGCCATCACATTTCAACTGATCTCTACTACTTCTTTAAACTCCTTCCGATCGCACTATGGCCCTGGGGTCGACTCAGACTCCAACAGAAATGAGTACCAGGAGTATTTCGTGGGGGTAAAGGCAGCCGGTGCCTAGAGCTGACAACCTTACTACCACCCTGTGCCGTTGTAATGTAATCCGGGAACCTTAAATTCCTGGAACCCTCTGGTCCACTCCAGGCCTGTAATGGGACTGCTTTAACTTTTACTTCTTTAAACAGGATTGAAGTCTGCATGGATTCGAAATATTCTCGGGATTAACAAGGATATCTACACTGAAGTGCAATATGATTGGTCTTTGAATGGATAATCATAGTTTATATGCGATACGAAATTAATTTGAAACGTGTACACTGCACACTTGCTGAAAGAGTTAATACGGATTTTCAGCTTTATATTCACTCACAGAGGTCTGTTAACAGATGTAGTAGAAACTGAGGAGCAAATAGACGAAAAAGCACTTTAGTGAATCAAGTTTAATTTGTAATGTTTCGCCCGTTGCAGATTAACTATGCAATTAGTGTAATGGGCAATACTGTAAGGAATATCCTCAGCAGAAACGAAAATCAGAACCAAATTAATTACGTCACTACGAACGGTATCGTGATAGTGCCCTCTGCCTAGGAATTATCAGAAAAGATCCGAAAATCAGGCAAATATTCGGAGTACGAACAGCATTCGTATCGCGTAAAACGCACGTAGAATAACTCGTGAAAGCATTACATAAAAATGAGATAGAGAAATAAATCAATATAACATCCGATGCGGAAGGAAATATCTACGTAGGACAGACAGAGACCACTTCAAGTACAAATTACCGAACATAAACGCAACGCAGAGATAGAAGAACCATCCTACCCAAAACAGCTGAAAGCTCTTGGCATGACAATAGTTGATTATATCAAGACAAAGCAGAAATCACCCACAGAGATGGAAAGAGATTCGCTGTGAAATGAAAGGTGAAAATATTCATCAAATTAACGAAGGGATCATCAGCAAACAGAAATTCCATTTGAATCTCTCTTCTGAATGAAGGAAACGCGTGAGTCACGTGAGTGCATGTCGTGCGTCTGAACTATGGTCGATCCAGGGCATTGGATAATTTACAACATTTGGCATCTGCGCATGCGGATAAAGTTTCATTCCATTTCAAATATAAACACTTACCATAATTATATATATATATATATACTCCAACAATTACAAATGAAATATTACGTTTTGTTGTTATATTTCGCGTAAATTTGAGTCCCAAAATTCTGGCATTCCACCACTCTGCCAAATCAACCTAATGGTGACATTGTTTTGGCAAGAGCTGAACAGATTATAAATATTCATTGTTTCCTTTGTTGAGGGAATGAATTATTTCCAGTTAGACCTACAGGAAATATTTTAGGTAAAATACAAAACAAATTCATTCGCTTTTACTCCCAGATTAATTGCGCGTCGGCATTAGGCAAGAAGATAATTTTTACGGCTTACCGCGCTTTAAATCTACCCGTTTTTGGAGGTGTATCAGATTTATTACAAAGTATGAACTAGAATTTTAATGAAATCCAGATAACATGTCTTCGGTTGATAATTTTATCTTCCTTTACACATTAATGTAAACACTTGGCCGAAGGAAGTTCATCTTGACCGAAACATTTAACGAAACTATGCAAAACGGAATTCTTTTATAATGACATTGTTGTGTTTGTATTCATTTTCAAAACTGTGCCGATAACACAACGGGTTTGGCTGCTCTAAAAGATTTTTTCCTTACTCTCCATTTAACGCAGATGTATTTTGAAATTACAGAATTTGACGACTTAAACAAATGCACAAATACATAACATCCTTGTTTGAAGGAAACCAAAGTTGAAGAATTATTTCGAACTGCAAGGTATATTTGAAGCAGAAACCAAAATATTCGCCTGCCACATACTTTACTCTTAGCCTAAGTTGGTGATGAGGCTGCATTAGGGAAGGAAAGAGAATGTCAGCTGTTCATATTAGCAGTTCTTGAATTCAGACTTGAGAAATTATTTCCAAGCAAGTTCAAAGTTTGGGAATTGCTGCGTTTCTCAAGTGAACAGCTTAAAGCTGCTTTCAAAATAAGCACAGCCGTCACAGATGCCAAGAAGCTTTCTGTGTTATTAATTTAGCGATACACTGCGAATCAGATTAATGTCACTGGTATTGTTTTCAAGATTTCAGTGGAACTTCCTGTATTAGACCGAGATTGTTCACTACATCGAGTTGCAGTGCTTAGGTCACACGAAAGGGAGGGATTATGTTGCAGAATTTCGTGATTTATATGGTGTAATTGTTCATAGTTCCCAAGCCTACTGTGCAGTTGCACGTACTGTGTAATTTGTTTTCGCGAAATGAAGTATAATGTGATTAAGCAGGAAATGCAATCGCTTATTTATATTAGAGCGAAAAATATATATAATACGTATTAAGAATGAAAGGTATATGCATACCTACGTTATCTTATGGATATATAACTACTGCCGAAGAAATATAGTCGGCCAAAGGAAAGAGGAGAAATCAACTCTCTTCGTGGTGAAACACGCTATACATCGGTTGAGAGCCTCCTGTTCTTGTTCATGCTGCTGTTGGTGGTGATAGGTAAAGGTAAAGCAATCCCTGTTCAGCTCTAGACAGGCCCTGAGAGTTCAACGAGTTCGAAGCTCCCAGATTTCAAGACAGTCGGCACATGAATTTGGTAAGATTGTTAGTCATACGCACTGGCAGCATTTAGCCACCCATGAAATATTCCTGGTATTCATTTCTGTTGCACGCTGAGTCGACTCCAACACCATAATGCGGCCGGAAGGATTATGTCAGTGACACCATCGGAAATCGAAACCGCGACCTTCTGTCTTGTAGCTCAGTTCCTCAACCGCCACCGCGTGCTCTTTATTGGCAGTGACAAAAATCCAAATAAATGTGGAGTGTCCACTTGATAGTGTAGTCTAGTGTATGCGACGCTGGATATCATTTACAAGGACAGTATTACATAGAATATAATTCTAGAAGATAATCACAATATGATGTTAAGTTCTGTGTTAATGATATCTACCTTCTGTTGTAACATTTGGAAACACTGCTTTCTGCCACACAGTTTATTTTTCGTATGATTCTCACAACCAACAAAGATTATTTTTATAACCAGCAATAACCATTTTCTCTCGTTATGGAAAAGAAATGTTTGTCTGTGAGGAGGGAAGGGAATCTGTGTATAAAATACAGATTAACATCTGTCTTCAGAGTGTTAGGCTTCTCTTCGTTGACTGCATTTTTTTCTCCTCTCTCACAAAAAAAAAACAGGCACACACACACACACACACACACACGCACAAATTAATCAACGTGTATTTTCCTTATAGGGATAAAGGGTATTTCGTTTATTGCCGCACTGAGCAGCGCAGTTCTATCGCACAGAAAACCTTCATCCGCCGGGGCATCCCACGAAGATGTGCTGCTCAAGGTAAGGATTAAAGAAATCTAATATTCGAAGTTTATATATCATCCAAAGGGTTAGGAATATTGTCGTGAATGTTTAGTATTTATTTCGAAATGGTCTTAGATATTTAGCCCTTTAAGACCACCAGTAACTCTGTGTACTATCAGGCTTAACATAAGAAAATTCTACGTTCTACCCAGACAGTGTATTATTAACATGTTCCATTAGGATATCAGAACAAAGAGCAGTTATTTCGCTACACAGCCTTAACTGATTGGTTTTTATAACTGAGGTGGAGTGTGTTTACTGCGCGGCAGGATCTATATTTTTATGTGGAGTTCAGGTTAATCTTTGACTTTGAAGGGTATAAATCACTCAGCTCCTCACTGTGCAATTTCATCCTGGTTTCTATAAGTTCCTCCGTCTTGCAAATGAATATCTCCGTTAGCACCATATTCCCCAACACCATCCGGCTGTATTACTTCTTTAACGTGAAAGGCCATGTTTCACACCCATACTACAACATGCAACATTATACTTTTGCGTATTTTATTCTTTTTGATCGCGGCAGTGAAGGAGGATTAAAAAAAATTATGACCAGATTAGTACTAATCAATACATCAACCAACAAATGCCCCTAATAACACATATTTCAGTAGCAAGTAGCAAATATTCTCCAAATTTAATCCATTCTTAATGTTTCAATGTAGGCAATTTTGATTTGATAATATTGTTCCTAAATTTAATAACACATAATACGTCAATAAAAATATTTTACTGGATGCAATATTCTTACCATCTTACACGTTCTTATATGATTTCAGTATGATAGATAGCCTGCCTTTCTGATACAGAGGTGTGTTCAAATTGGGCAGTCTACCTTCGAAACAAATCTGAAGCACTTTGCGAGTTGCATTTGGTAAACAGAGACATAACTTTAAAAAACCGTACATTCTTGATAAAACTGTTCTATCGGTTTGAAGAGCACAATGCTTATGCTAAGGAATCAAGGCTCCTATCTATACAGAGCTCACACGCGATATACGATGCGCCATTTTCTTTAAAAACCACCTCCCTCTTTCAAAAAGACACATTTGTATCTGTGGTTTGGAGTCGAAGCAGGCCAAGATGATGGGTGTCAAATAAGCAACCACGTCTGGTTCTCGGAATTATGTTATGTCCTTACCGCCAATTCCAGTAAAGCTGACTGTGAAGCATATTTGCATGAGATGGTGGGCCTTACTGAAGGAAGTAGATGAAACACTCGTAAATTTAAAGTTGTGGGTCGTGTGAAGTTAGTTCGTGCAGGTCCTGTGTAATTCTGTAAGAAATGACTCCACCCTCTAATGAAGACTTATGCTACGCTAATAATCAATGTAGGTTTTCTCTTTTGTGCTTACAGTTTTTCTCCATTTTATTTGACATGTGAGGAAACGATGCTTTTAGCGTGGTACATAAAACAACCATTTTGTAATTTCCGATATGACCAGCGTTCTCTCATAAAAATCAATAATTTTAGGACTTAAAGTGTACAGTTAGAGCATATCTTACATTAAAACAAGAGTGACTACTTCTATCTAGTTGAGCCTGACGTACCTAAACACAATAAGTGTGAGCATAGGAAGTAAGCAAGTAAGGAAGGAAGGAAAGCAGAAAATTGCTGCCTTATTCTTTTCTTTAGAGATCATATGTTACACATCTGGTAATTTAGCATATAATATAACAAATCTCATAAATAATATATCATAATATTTCGTCTTGTTCCGTGTATCTTGTCACTGTTTAATGAAATCCAACTGAGTGCACTTAACTAGGTCATGTGCACCTTGTTATTGCATGTTACAGCATCTTCAACATGCCATCATCAGTTAGACAAATACAAGGGAACGTACGTATTAGTTGCAATGTTTACATACTTTCCCTTGTGTTTGCCTCTCTGATTATGGCTCGATTTGAGTCGAAATATGTCGGAGATATTATAACTTCAAATAACATGGTGTTTGCAACCTAATTAAGTGTGTATAGTTGTATCTAAAAAAGAATTTATTTTCGTCTTAATTGCAGCTCCTAATAAAGCCCCAACTTGCCAGCCCCTCCAATGGGCTGTACCCTTTTGAAGGTGTAATAAACCTGGACTCACGTCGAGCTTTATGCCATAAATAAGAATGTATAATTTTAAAATTGCTTAATATTTCATATATATATTACCAGGATTATTACTATGTGAGATTTCAGCTTCTTGCAATGGTGGCATTGAGGATTGATAGCTTCTGGCCAGTGGCGCCGCACAGTCTGGTGTAGGTGTACGGATATTTCTGAGCGACCTACTGTTTCTGACACTAGTGTAAAGTTGATGGGGACTTCATGCTGTCCTGAAATGCCTGTACACGTTTACCAGACTACACAACAACATAGTACAGCAGATAACAGGCTTGACAATTAGTAGTATTGGAATTCATGCATACTTTCAACGTAGACAATACGTCTGATCTTATTCACGAGTTTCTGTGTCAAAAACTGGGCTGCATATGTGGGTGGATATTTGATTTTAATGTGCACTTGGGGCTGTCATCCACGCCGCCTTTCTAATAATAATAATAATAATGTAAAAACAAAGGTGACACCAGTAATAATAGGGGCGCCTGGGACTATTTCAAAGTCATTCAGAAAATACATGAGCAACATACCAGGAGAACATGAAGTCAAGGAACTACAGAAAACAGCCATATTGGGGACTGCACACATACTTCGGAAAGTACTAATTTAAATATACAATAGATTCAAAACTGAAACTAACGATATAAGCACCATGAATAGTAACAACAGAACAGCTGCAACAATGTATTCCCTAGGGACATATCTAGACAACCTGATGATGGCCAATACAGGCCGAAACATGTAGTTGTTTCCATCGCATAGTCATTAATACACCTCAGTGATTAAGTTGTGTTTGACTACATACCTTTTCCTAGGGACATAATTTGTCTCAGGAATATAAGTATTAATACCCTACGTAAAGGAGATGGTGATGATGATCATATTAATAATAATAATAAATTATATACGAGTAAATGTGCCTGTGACAATATTGCCGAATGGAGCAACTCATTCTTGCTGTCTTTGCCCCTCACTCCCCCCCCCCCCCCCCCCCTCTCACCAGCACGTGCTTTTTTCTCCCACCAACATTCCCTTTTGGTCACCTCATTAACAGCAAATTAAGAAACATGAGCAAAAAGGACAACACATATACCTTCAACGG
>Ga0123354_10017034_pt1 | contig 11385 bp, 3 predicted proteins | sample TergutLab28metaG_2_FD_97872 | JGI IMG/M metagenome (GOLD analysis project Ga0123354, IMG submission 97872) | Labiotermes labralis P4 segment gut microbial communities from Petit-Saut dam, French Guiana - Lab288 P4 | ecosystem: Host-associated > Arthropoda: Insects > Digestive system > Gut ... | reverse complement strand
GCACAAGTCGCTGTTTGTTCTCAGATAAATACAAAACACATAAATTTATTTAAAGACCCAGTCCGTACCGCGCTGTAAACACTTTTCATCTCGGTTATAAAAACCAATCAGTTAATGCTGTAATGGCATAAGTCGCTGTTTGTTCTCAGATAAATACAAAACACATAAATACAGTGTGGGCAGAACGTACAGTTGTTGAGTGTTAAACTGGTGGTGCATCACGTAAGAAATAGGCTATAAAAGGTTAAAATGAAATTATATCTGTTTCCAGATGCCTGCTTCTTCCAATTTTTATTTATCTTTTGTTTAATTATTTTAGTCCCTCCGTGCTACATACGCGTTTTCCGTGTCAGCAGCATTAGCCCAAATTATCTACGTTTGTACGGTTTTTGAGAAAGATGGGGAAAGAAATCTGTCTTGCCAACAGTCAACAGCTGAGGACAAACACATATAGCAGGCCATTAATATGATGAAGAGATCCCTCTAATACGTGTAGGCCTAGTTCCTGCTAATATGAGAAAAGTCTGGCTACAAGACCTCTACTGAAAATTGTTAATAATTTTCTTATCTTGTTTCTTCTTTTACAGCAATGAACACGCGAATGGGAGTTGGGCGAACGTAATGGAACACTGTAGTAATGACTGGCAGGTAAACATTTGGCAAGGCACTACTTTCTACTGCACTTTATCAATATAATCATCACTATCATCAGTAGCAACAGCACTAGGCTGTAATTTATTTTCTGACATCTTCCGTCGTCACGGGTTTCGGTCGCTCCATCTTTTACTTGGTCGACCTACGTTTCTTTGTCCTCTGCAATGTACTATACACTAACATGAGTGCCCGTATATCTTTCATGTTTAACAACTTATGTGTCTACTTGCATTTATATCCCACAATAATTTCAATTGTATCTTATGAGTTTGCTACAAGAAAACACACAGTTTAAGGTTCCAGTCAAGCAAAACAATATGTTTTCTTTATTCTTAGTCGTTATGGAATCGCACATTACATGAATGCTATTTGCAATACATACAACTTATTCTGAGTTCTGTAAAGATGACCTGATGATGGTCAATTGGCCGAAACATGTCGTCAAGATCAGAATAAAAACATATATTGTTGTGTCTGACTGAAACCTGAAACTGTTTGTTGTCTTTTAGTTTAATAACACCACGGGATGTCTTGTGCAAAAGAAATATGAGTTTGGTTCTTCCCGCGTTTTTGTTTCTGTTTCTGTTTATGGTCATATAACGTTCATCCCACAACTGACATCACGCGTGCTATTTCCGATGTATCGAATCACGTTTTCGTGGCGCTCGTTTAAAATCCAATACTCACAGCAGGACAGAACCATTGTTACCGCCATTATCAGACACCGTCTACCACAAATCCCAACTGAATCTACTAGTACTGATGTGTGTGCGTCTTGACATGACCAGTAATAAAGGGTGTAAGAAATAATTACGTTCACTAAAGAAGCCTCACGTTGCTTCCCATTACTGAAATTAACGCCTTCGGGGCCCTCTAAAATTCTCGTAAAATTCTTCTCCGAATTTGCTATTGCGTAGCTGAACATCTTTCATAGTTCTCCTATTTGGGACGTGCAAGTCATCTGAACGGTAACGCATAAAAGTTCAGTTTGTACCGCACAGTAAACAATAAACGTTTCCATTTAAGGACCAGCCGGTTACTGTAGTTGAGGGAAGTTGCAGCTTTTATTGTGTTAGTTACACAAAACACAGAAGTTCACTGTGAAGCCACAATGTATAATTTTTTGGTGTTAGAACTTGAAGTGATAAAATCGAGAAGAACGAGATGGGCTGGGCATGTGGCGCGTATGGGTGAGAAGAGGGGAGGTGTATAGGGTCTTGCTGGGGAAACCGGAGGGAAGGAGGCCACTGGGGAGACCTAGGCGTAGATGGGTGGATAATATTAGGATGGATCTCTAGGAGGTGGGATGTGGGTATATGGACTGGATTGGGCTGGCCCAGGATAGAGACAGGTGGCGGACGCTCGTGAGTGCGGTAATAAACCTTCGGGTTCCGTGAAATGTGGGTAATTTCTTGACTAGCTGCAAACCAGTTAGCTTCTCAAGAAGGACTCTGCACCATGTAGTAAGTAAGTAAGACCTTGAAGTAGCTTACTTACCGTAACCACTAAGATTTAGACGATCGAAACGCCACGTAACTGCAGTGTGTTGACAAACTGCAGTCATTCGTAACGCCACAGAAAGTGGTGCTGTGTTTTATGTACGATGTAGTTCCACAAAGAACAGCAGAACCCGTTTATAACGACATCGGTTTATACGATACTTCGTCTATAAAGTCAGACATTGTGTGGTAGGAATTGATGCGTCACTGTTAGACAAAACGTAATAATCCCCGCATATAATGATACGAAAGACTTGTATGACGTGATAACCGAGTTCGACTGTAATTGGTGAAAGGTGTAGTTTGGGATGACTAAACTTCTACAAGAGCTGCGTGAAGATAAACAGAAATAAGGTTGATTGGCGGAATTATAAGGACATTTGCACACCTGCTCACTTGCTCTGGTGACACACCGCTGTCTCCGCAGCCCTCTGTTTGGTGTTAAATAATTCACGTTTAACCCTTTAAACACCGAGTTAAATCCCACCTGCCAAGTGCTGGCATTATTAGGAGTTCACCATATTCTCCACATTAGCAGGATAAGGGTTAACGCCAGCAATCACTGCAGTGGCGCGTCCTACCGTTGTCAGAATAATAATGGTCCGGGATGTTTCTAGCACATGCCTCTGGCAGACATCTGCTGTTATATTTCAAAATGTTATGTACAGTTCTCATATCCTTGCGTGCCCAAACATTGTGCTGTTTACTGACTTCGACATCGACTGTCCAGACAATTTTTTTTGTGCGTTCTGACTATTTTCAATACACATCTTCATTAAAATAACTCCTTGTACTGATCCAGTTACCCCGACACCATGATAGGAATTGTCCCGTTTCTGAATTTTTTGTGGCAGTACACAAATTGCCAGTGTAATCGGAAGCAAAGCAACAGATTATGTTGTCTGTGGTCAAAAGAATATTAAGTTGGTTCCTTGGGTAAATCCAACACAGAAAGTAAGTTTTAACACTTATTAATTAAGCCGCTTAGCTATGATACTTGTGTCAGGCATTATTCTCAAGGAATAAGGCAGCTTATGCAACTTGACCTACTGTGTTCAACAAATAACTACCGGAAACGAAGTTACGGTAAAGGAACCACTATCCAGTACGTGAAACACAGAGATGGCTGCTTGCGTACTCTTATGAGAATGACGCTCGTGAACTGCGTCTGCGCAGTAACTGTATTTCTAAATTTCACAGCAATAACCCAGTAATCGAAAGAGTTTCCATACTCACATGCTAACAAGACAGGCACTGTACGTATGACGTAACATTGAGGTGCGTTCGTGCAACTATTGTTGCAGTGGAAAAACAATAAATATTACATATTCAGAATGTGTGTTTTTAGCCTTAGTTATCAAGCATGAAATGCGCATGCGCCATATTACCATCTGTGGCTTGCCCGGCTATACAATATTATTACACATTGTCTTATAAACGGCACGATTTTCTAGAAAAAGTTATTGAACACAAAATGTGTGTTTCGATTTTCTGTACAACTTTTGTGTGAAACATTTTTTATTTTAAGTAGGATTGAGCGAGATATAATAAAAAATGTTTATATGTCTTCAGTAAAGTCCCCGTTACTTTTGTCGGATGTTAATGAAACTTGAAACATGTTTTCGAATAATACTCAAATATCAAAGTTCATTAAAAGCCATCCAGCGGTAGCCGAGTTATTCCATTCGGACGGACAGACTGACATGACGAGACTAATAGTCGCTTTTCACGGTTTTTCGAAAGCGCCCAAAAATTAGACTTTGCAGAGGACGTTTGTTTTAGTTTGTAACGAAATCTAAAGAATTGGTTCGTTCAAGTGAAAGTTTACTTCAAGTTTTTCGATATGCGAACCACAATTTTAGTAAGTTATTTTGGTTCCTGTCTTAATACTATTGATTACACATAAAAGTATTTTGTAAATACACGTTATTAGTGGCCGCACAACTCAGCTCGTGGAGCAACAGAAGCCAAATTAGTAAGTATCTTAAGAGCTTAATAGTATAGATTCAAAAATTCCGCAAAATTAAATTCAGGCGTCAGGCGAACTACCTGCGTTCCCGCAGGAAACCCATCGCTGAACCCATTACTGGAATACACAATTAATTGATGAATTATTAACACTGCTCCTTACTCTAAGGTCAATACTAAGTTACGCAGAGTGGCTACAAAGTCTCTATGCATGCTCCCCTACATTCTCCACACAAATTTTAATTTTTCCCCATGTTTGTTTGGACATCTTTTTCCACAGTGAACACTGGAAGTCGTTAAAGCAGCCTCTGATATCTGTTTTAGGGCTTCAAATATTGTTAGGTGGAGTTGGGAAATATTCTCTTTCACTGTTCCCCAAAGCGAACTGGCACATGTTGTAAAGTCTGGACTTCCAGTCTGCCACACTATATCAGATCCACGTCCAATCCATTGTCCGCTGATTGTGTCATAAAATTATCTCTAACTGGTGAAGCATAATGTGCCGGTACACCATATTTTCACACATTAGCTGCCTCGAGACCTCACACAACTGTGGAATACCCCACCTCTGAACCGTGTTCAAATAAGCAGTGTGACTGACGCATATCAAGTGCAAATAAATAATCAACAGTGAACACAATCTCACGTATAGTAAATTTTTGGCCACTCTGTATCCAGAAGTTTAGTTGTGAATTTATTTTGAAATATCTTTCGTTATCACTGAGGCATGAATATAAAAGTGCACGTTTGGAGTTCATAGTTTTGGTATGTAGCTTGCAAATAAAAGACTCTCTTTGTACATGAACGCTGAAAACTGTAGTTTTCTGTTATTGGTGTTCACACACGCACAGTGTAGTGCTTCAGATATTTGCCGCAAGTTGGGAGGACCCCGCATGCTTGTTGGTGGTGCTATCTGTGCAGAAGAAGAGCATCTATGCCGTGTACTCTCTGCAAGATGGCGGCTAGTATTTGCAGGGAAATGTCAGCCACGACTGGAAACAGATTGACATAGAAGGCTACGGTACAAGCATGGCGAACCGTACAGTGAAGGACGCTAAATCAGTTCGTGGTACAAACCCGCAATATTTGATCGAGAAAATAATACGGTCAAGAATATATGACTGTAAGTACTGGAAGGAAGAGTGTTTCGCATTAAGTGCGGAGCTATTGGTAGATAAAGCCATGGAATTGAGGTATTTAGGTGGTGTTTATGGTGGGAATATAAAGCCGACACCATTTCTCTGTTTATTACTGAAAATGTTGCAGATTCAACCAGAAAAGGATATAATTGTAGAGTTCATTAAGAATGAAGAATTTAAGTATGTGCGTGCCTTGGGGGCAATGTATATGCGTCTCGTGGGCACGTCATTGGACTGTTACAAGTATTTGGAACCCTTGTTTAATGACAGTAGGAAACTGCGAAGGCAGAACCGGCAGGGTTACTTTGAACTTGTTCACATGGATGAATTTATCGATGAGCTTTTGCGTGAAGAAAGATTGTGCGATGTTATCTTGCCACGTATACAAAAGCGACATGTATTGGAAGAAAACAATGAACTTGAACCCAAGATCTCTGCGTTAGAAGATGATTTGGATGAAGGTATTGAATCATCAGGTGACGAGGAAGAAGTCGTTAAGCCTCCCGAAGTTCCAGTAAATGTGGAAACGCATTGGCCTCGTGGTAGAGAAGATAAAGTTCGTCGACCTTCGCCATCACGACGTAGGAGTGCTTCACGTGAAAGGAACAGGGACCGTGAAAGGAGGCGCAGCAGAGACCGAGAACGTGTTCGCCCCGACAGGGAAAAGAAAACCCGTAGAAGCAGGAGCAGAGAGAGGCGACATCGGTCCAAGTCACCAGGAGGTGGTAGAGTAGGTCATCGAGAAAGAGAACATCCTCGAACAAACCGTGGAGGTGAACAAGAGAGGGATGTCCGACGCAGGGACAGGGAGCAAGACAGAGGGCGTGAACAGGACAGGATGAGAGATCAGGACAGAATGAGGGAACAGGACAGGGCCAGACCCAGGCATCGTGATCTATAATACAAATGTGTGCGTATTGAAATGAGCAGGCATGCAGTAGCCTTAGGTACTAGCAGGAATGGACTGTAGTAATATGTGCTTAAGCTTCAGCGTACGTCAGACTTAAAACCAGACATATCACTTCTTTAACACATTTTGTACTCATACTGGAGGCCATGGTAATGTTACAGTGAATTGTGAATTTCTACAAGACAAGGCTTCCCACTACAGTTCTACATTTTGGTGAGCTTGTGTGGGGGATTATGAGTGTGCACATGCTACTATTTAAAATTTGATTACTTCAGAAAATGACTTTACAGCATGTGAATTAGTTGCTGACAGTATGAATTACATATCTGGAAGAATAGGAAGAGTAAAAACTATTTGGCATGGCTACAGACTTTGGAAAATTGGAGGTTAGAACAACTGCAAATGCTGTTACCATTTATAAGAGCATAACTAATATTCACCAATATATCTGTATGATACACGAACTTACGCCTTTGAGTCACAAGTGCCATGTATTGTAGCATGCACATATTCATACAGAGGCATCATGAGTGCTGTTGCACAAGAGATGACATGAAAATTCTGCCAATGTTAGTGTATTAAAAAGTAACAAAGGTACTTTGTCAAAATAACATATTCATTTATAATAAATTTCTCTTAATGGATCAAGTAGTTGTTTTACTTTATATTACTATTTCTCTTTTATCTGTTTATTTTAATGTATTAGAATGCTAGTAATGAGATTGTTAAATTTATCTATGAATTTTTCATAGTAATGACATTTTATATATTCATACTTCTCATCACTTGTTTTCTGTTTATACAGTAATTTCTGAGGAAGTATATGTTTGTGTTTTATGGTACATAACACTGGTGAATAAAGGCCTGAAGTTTGTGTATTTTATATATATCTACAATAAATGATGCAAAGGTACACTGAGTGTTGACGTACAAAAATAAAATAACTATGTTTAATACTTATGTGATAATATGATAATGCGCAGACATAGAACACATGAACTTGAAATAACTAAGGTTTGTTTGCCTGGAAAACATAGACTTCACAATAATTTGTTTAAAAATTGATATATGTAATGAGAAACAGTAAAATAGCAGTTTTATGTATTTGCCATTAAAGATATGACTGAATGTTGCAGTGAATGATGATAAGTTTGTTTCATTTTGTTTCGTTTTTTTAATGCATGTGCACAGATTGCAACTAGTAAAGGGGTATACAAATGGAAAGTTATAGAAACTTAAACCAATTTTAACAAAACCTCTACTTAGTATGTTTTTGAATTAAGAATCTGTAGTTGTAACTGTAAAATAAACTGTTACCTGTTATGTATATTTAACAAGTGATTTTAGTTTACGTTTTATTATTGTATACTTTGGTAGAATAGTACCGATATTTCAGAGTAGATGCTCTTCCATCTTGAAGGCAGAGGTGGCAGTTATACCCAAAACTTGGTTTCCATCTGCGAAATAGTGTTGTGTCACATTCCTGGTGATGGAAACATATACATTCAGTGGTGACCATATAATTTGTTATTTTTTTGAGCAGCATGAGGAGATAAACAGGTAAACGTGTAAGAAGGGAAGCACTGTGCTTGAACCCCCAATCATTTTATGTCAGTTTTTTATATCATCGATGACTGAAGCTATGAATGTTTTCCCAGCAGCTTAAATGTTCCTGGAAGGTATATTGCTATCTGACTGCCCCATGCAAGGCTTAGCAGTGGCCACGCCATGACAACTGTAGCTGTGCGCATTGTTGGACACTCAGCAAGTTACCTTGTTGCTACTATACATGCTGCTATCAGAACATCAAACACCAATGGTTATTTTATTACAGTGGAATTCCTTGTATCCGGCACCTGCTTGACTGGAGAGGTGATGGATTATCAAATATTCTGGAATATCAGTCGGTTCCTACAGCGACTTAAGTCCTTACAAATAATTTTTGTATAGTGCATGTACGTGGTTTGCACAGCTAATCAGAGGAGTATTCATTATAAGAAGACGTAACGTTTTGAGCTATCATAGGCCCAGTCATGGGTTTTATGAACGACTTGCACAACAGCTTTTACAGTTCTGCTAATTTAGGCTTTTCTAGTGTCTGTCCTTTGACAGGGGTCTTCATGATTTTACATGATGCCACAAACAATACTAGGTCCTTGCATTTGTGTGTGTCATAACACAGATAATGGTCCAGTGTTGTATGAAGCCATAACCACACTTTGGCTTTCATCACTTTCATACCTCCTAATTATTTAAGGTTTCTTAGGAATTATTAAAGTTACATGTACCATGTTTACTCATCCTGGGATCTTCCAAAGTCATTGTGGTTGCTCAGTGGGCTCAATATGGTCTGAATAACGTTTGATAAATTCCACAGAATCTATATGCACACTCAGTGCTATCATTGGCAAAAATTACATTCTTGGGTATGTTTTCTTAACTGCTGAAGTATCAGGATTTTTGGATTGTCAGTAGCTGTATTAAGGGAATTTTACTGTAGAATACCAGCATGTGGAGTAAATTAGCAACATATAATAAAGTTGCAGAAATATGCATGTTTGCAGGGAACATTCTCATTGGTTTATTGAGATGTTCAAGATCAATTCTCCTTGCTATTATGTGTTGTGCAGAGTGTTTCTTCTGTTGTTTCCACTGGTAATGGCAGTTTTATTGCATGGAAAGCTTGCAGTGACTGACACATCCCATGACGGCAGACATGTTCCAGGAAGCAATAAAGGCACACTTAACATCTTGACCACTTTTTACGTTTTGTGATGTAGTGTCTATAGAAGTTGTGCACAGATTTTCCAGCAATATAGGAGCCACCCCAAAATCCTAGGTGCCAGGTGGGTGCCATGAAGAAAGTTCCATACTGAGCGCCCATAAATATTGGATGCCACAGTACCAAATTTAGGCACCACAGCAACCTGGTGCCCAGGATTTGTGCATCTCTGATCTGTAGCGTGCTTCTTCATAGAATTGTAAGTGAAGTTCTCTTTGAGGGTGTACATATACATAATTGCCCAGTTTGTTTACAAAACCATGCCCCACAAGATGTGTCAGCACATGTCAAAGCTTTGTTGACTTGCAGTTGGTCATTGCAGTAAACATATCACAAGCTATGCACCCAGACAAAGGACAATGGTTTTAGAACTGCTAGTTTCAGAACCACTGTCCTTCTACATAGGGACTAGTTGAAAAGTTGAAAGTAAAGTTCAAAATGCTTGTGCTTCATGCAATTATCATACTTTACTGGCCTTGATATTCATTCAGTACAAATACAGTTCAAGTATTAAGTTTTATTATGCAGCATATAACCAGCAGTTAAGTTTTCCTTGTGCTTGGGAAATATGTTTCAAATAAGAGATGGAGCTCTAAATATAACCTGGATTTTTGTGGTATGTATCAGTTCATTTGAATGGCGGTTTATTTTGATGGGGGCTTAATATCAAGTAGGGGTTACTGTTATTTCCTGTTTCATTGTTTTACTTTATGTACATAATTTGGCAAACAAGCTACTGTACTCCCGTCTCCTCTCAGATGTCGCATTTGAATTACCTCCCGTGTACTTTCAGCAGTGTGACATATTTCTTGACCTTTTGTGACCTCAGTTTTTCTGCCAAGTGGTGTATTTTTCATTTCATAAGCATTCTTTGAGATTGTCCTCATTCATAAAACATGCAAATACTACCTTAATGAAAGATTCCTGCCTGTTGGGATACTGTGTTGTGTTGCTGTGTAAGTGCTGTAAAGGAACATATTGTCCTCATCTTCATGGGAGCATGGACCACTGAACCCATGCCAATGAATGTAATACATTCCTGTGTAACTCTGGGAACCACATAACCAGCAACGCAGCGTTATATCCCAGAAACAAGAATCGTCAATTACAGTGACATGAGAACTTCAACACTCGCCCATCCACCCCCATGAAAGATAAATGGAGCCCAGCAAACAAGATCTTGTGGAGACAGCAATGGCAAGAATGTGAAAGTTGTGTCACATGGAAGTCACGTGAAAGTCGGATGTGGTGACGTGCGTGTACATACGTCTATCATATTTTGTGATGCTTGTTTTTGAGAGTTTGATGGAGGAATTTTTACATTTATGAATTTTGAAGGTGATTCCGGTGTGCTGCTGACACCAGGTAAGAAAAATTATCGTTAGTGAATGTGTATGAAGGTTGTAGTTGGTATTACAGTTTCATTTATTGATGAAATGTGACAATTAGTTGTGTGTGCTGTGAAGTTGTTGCACCATCTACAACGTTCAACATTTTAAGTAGTGTTAAGTGTGTGTGTAATTGTCCTTGTGATATCATTTTACTGTAACTTCGAAATTTATATGTGACCGTGGCTGTAACATATGTAATTATACCGATAATGTATTAACCATTAAGTATGTATTTCAGATTTTTTTTTTTTTGAGGGGTAGAATATGGAGCAAAGAGTACACAACCTGTGAAAAAAGAATGTGGTATTCAGTACTCTGAAATACTGCTCTTCCTGTAATTTAGTTTTCCCAGCATGATACGTCCATCCACAATTTAGTAATTCTGAATCATTTTTGGTACAGGAATTAAGGTGCTGACAATGGTGAGGATGTATAATGCGGTCTAGGTTAGGACACAGAGTCTGGTACATGTGTTGAGAATGTTTTGGAGGAGAATTCTGGGTGTCTTCATAGTCCATCTGAGGATGGAAGCAGCATGACCCAATGGAAAATCTCGGCACCCACCAATCGGTTTATGTGGTCCTTAACCTGGAAGACTGCAATTTCGAAGTTTGCTGTGATTTTGAGTGCATTTGGGAAGGGTTGAGAGGGTATTCGATGGGGACGTACTATAGAACCCTGGACACAAAATGGCCGTCATCACGGATATAATGAGGAGCGGGACCGCATTATATCCGAGACGGTGTGGGAGGGGGTGACATCATGGAAGTGACGCAATAACAGACGACACTAACCTGAAGAAGGAGATGCCCAGTCGTGTGATCACGTGTCGCGGTCAGATGTAGACGGCACATCGCGCAGGGTCGAATCAGTGCGGTGCGTGAAACCCTGTGACTCGAGATTGCGGTATGCAGCCCAGCTGTCACTGATGACCATAGTGCCTGGTTCGATCCAGTCACGTATAATGGCCACCAGGGTGTCATCATGGGCATTTTAATTACACTTCCATCCAAAATTGAAATATTCCCTATGTGCTTACCTG
>Ga0123354_10017031_pt1 | contig 11388 bp, 4 predicted proteins | sample TergutLab28metaG_2_FD_97872 | JGI IMG/M metagenome (GOLD analysis project Ga0123354, IMG submission 97872) | Labiotermes labralis P4 segment gut microbial communities from Petit-Saut dam, French Guiana - Lab288 P4 | ecosystem: Host-associated > Arthropoda: Insects > Digestive system > Gut ... | reverse complement strand
TTCTCATTAAAAATCAACTACCTATTGATTAAAAAAATGTCCAAATTTCAATGAATCTGGACATTATCTTTACAATTTTTCGTGCAAGGTTGAAACTGGAATTTAACTTTTCACTTCACCTTTGTTACTAATTAAAACTTTTCAGCAAAGTAGCTTCTGGAGTATGGTATATCTTTTAAAAAGGTGAACGACAGCCCTTTGAGGCCCATGGAATCTCCAGAGGCTTGGGGGAGCCTTTTTAAAAGATATACCATACTCCAGAAGCGGAAGTTTTAGGCTAAAGTGTTAATATAATAACTTTATTGCAAAATTTTATTAAAAAACTATTGACAATTAGTCCAATTTTGTGATATTATAAAAAAATATATAAAAATTTCATTAAGAGAAAAAATAGATATCGAGAGGTATTAGGGTGTATAAACAAATAATGAGAAGAAATAGATAAGATTTTAATAATTTAAGGTAAGTTGATTAAAAAATGGGGGTCAACTACCTTTTTGTTGCTGTTGTACAAATTTTATGTAATATTAAAAAGAGGAATTACATACTTAAAGTGAAAAATTTTAAATTGCTAGGGCAGTGCAAATTTTAAGATTTTTGACGAAATATGTTAAGAAGGACTTTTTAATACTACAAAGAGGGCACAGCTGGTCTACCTAATGGGTATTCCTTGCTGAAACGCCCCTACAAATATAGAAATCTGCTTAATTTTTTTAAGAGGTGATTTATTTTGATTACGGACGTTAAACATGAAAAGTGCACAAGAAAAACATTTGCTAAAGTTGGAGATGCAGTTGAAATTCCAAACCTTATTAAGGTTCAAAAAGACTCTTATGAATGGTTTGTGAGTGAAGGGTTAGGGGAAGTTTTAAAAGACATTTCTCCAGTGATTGATTATTCTGGAAATTTAGTTTTAGAATTTTTTGATTACTACATGGAAGATAAGACAAAATATACCTTGCAAGAAGCAAAAGATAGGGATGCCACATATGCAACAAGATTGCATGTTAAGGTAAGGCTTATTAATAGGGAAACGGGAGAAATAAAAGAACAAGAAATATATCTTGGTGATTTTCCATTGATGACTGAAAACGGAACATTTATTATAAACGGAGCAGAAAGAGTTGTAGTCAGTCAGTTGGTTCGTTCACCAGGTTGTTATTATGCTTCTGATTATGATAAGCTTGGTAAAAAGCTATATACATCTACGGTTATGCCGATTAGAGGTGCATGGTTAGAGTATGAAACAGACTCAAATGATATTTTCTCAGTAAGGGTTGATAGAACAAGAAAATTGCCAGTAACATGCTTACTTAGAGCAGTTGGGTTAAAAACAGATGATCAAATAATAGAAACGTTTGGAGAAGACGATAGAATAATCGCAACAATTAACAAAGATCCAATTAAAACAGTGGATGAAGCAATTGTAGAAATATATAAAAAATTAAGACCGGGTGAATTGCCAACGGCAGAAGCTGCTAAAAACTTATTTAACGGCATGTTTTTTGATCCAAAAAGATACGATTTAGGAAAAGTTGGAAGATATAAATTCAATTTAAAACTAAATTTATCTCATAGAATTCAAGGGAAAATTTCGTATGATAAAATTGTAAATCCAGAAACAGGCGAAATATTAGTAGAAAAAAATGATATAATATCAAAAGAAGCGTCTAAACAAATACAAGATTCAGGAATAAACATAGTTGATTTAAAAATTGACGATAAAAAGGTTAGAGTTGTTGGAAACGGCACAGTTGATATCCATAGTTTTGTTGACTTTGATATTTCAGACCTAAAAATAAAAGAATTAGTAAATTACGAAGTTTTAAAAACAATATTAGATAATACAAAAGGTAAAGAAGAAATAAAGAAAACTATAAAAGAAAGAATAAGTGAATTAGTTCCAAAACGTGTTACAACTGAAGATATAATAGCTTCTATTAGTTATTTATTAAATTTAAAACATGGATTAGGAAATGTAGACGACATAGACCATTTAGGAAATAGAAGAATTAGATGCGTTGGAGAATTATTACAAAATCAATTTAGAATTGGTTTGACAAGACTAGAAAGGGTTGTTCGTGAGAGAATGACAATCCAAGACATAGACGTTATAACTCCGCAAACATTAATTAATACAAAGCCAATAACTTCTGCAATAAGAGAGTTTTTTGGAAGTTCACAATTATCACAATTTATGGACCAAACAAACCCATTATCAGAATTAACACATAAAAGAAGAATTTCTGCATTGGGACCAGGAGGATTATCGAGAGAAAGAGCAGGTTTCGAAGTAAGAGACGTGCATTATACTCATTATGGAAGATTATGCCCAGTAGAGTCTCCAGAAGGGCCAAACATAGGGCTTATATCAGCATTATCAACGTTTGCTATAATTAACGAATATGGATTTATTGAAACGCCATATAGAAAAGTTGATCCAATTACACATAAATTAACTGATGAAGTAGAATATATGACGGCAGATAGAGAAGAAGAAGAAGTTGTTGCACAAGCGACTGAACCAGTGAATGAAAAAGGTGAATTTGTAAACAACGTAGTAAGAGTTAGATACTTAGATGATGTTGTTGAAGTTGAAAAAGAAAGAGTAACATATGTTGATGTTTCTCCAAAACAGCTAGTTTCAGTTGGAGCATCGATGATACCTTTCCTTGAACATGATGATGCAAATCGTGCGTTAATGGGAGCAAACATGCAAAAACAAGCAGTTCCATTGTTGAAAGCGGATTCTCCTATTGTTGGAACTGGTATGGAGTATAGAGCAGCAAAGGATTCTGGAATAACAATTCTTGCAAAGGAAAATGGAGTTGTTAAAAAAGTTACTGGTGATGAAATTATTATTGAAAATTCTAAAAAACAAATAGAAAAATATAAATTGCAAAAATTTAAAAGAACAAATGGCGGAACATGTATAAATCAAAAACCAATTGTTTCTAGAGGAGAAAAGGTAAAAGCTGGAGATATAATTGCAGATGGACCGTCTACTGATAGAGGTGAATTTGCCTTAGGAAGAAACGTTTTAATTGCGTTTACAACTTGGGAAGGATACAATTTTGAAGATGCGATTCTTTTAAATGAAAGATTAGTTAAAGAAGATGTTTACACCTCTATTCATATTGAAGAATACGATTGTGAATGTAGAGATACCAAATTGGGTCCGGAAGAAATCACAAGAGATATTCCAAATGTTGGTGACGACAGCTTAAAAGATTTAGATGAACAAGGAATTATAAGGATTGGTGCAGAAGTTAGAACAGGAGATATCCTTGTTGGAAAAGTTAGTCCTAAGGGTGAGACAGAGTTAACTTCAGAAGAAAGATTATTAAGGGCAATTTTTGGTGAAAAAGCTAGGGAAGTCAGAGATACCTCATTAAGAGTACCACATGGTGAAGCTGGAACAATAGTTGATGTTAAGGTATTCGATAGAACAAATTCAGATGAACTAGGACCAGGGGTAAATGAAGTTATTAGAGTATATATAGCACAAAAAAGGAAAATATCTGTTGGAGACAAAATGGCAGGAAGGCATGGAAACAAAGGTGTTGTTTCTAGAATATTACCAGAAGAAGACATGCCGTTTATGCCAGATGGAACACCAATAGATGTAGTATTAAATCCACTTGGAGTACCATCTCGTATGAATTTAGGACAAGTGTTGGAAGTGCATTTAGGAATGGCAGCTAAAATGTTAGGCTGGAAAGTGGCAACACCCGTATTTGACGGGGCTTCAGAAAAAGATATAGAAGAATTATTAGAACAAGTTGGAATTTCCAAAGATGGAAAAACCATATTATATGATGGAAGAACTGGAGACCCATTTGATAAACCAATAACTGTTGGAGTAATGTACATGTTAAAACTACATCACTTAGTTGATGACAAAATTCATGCTCGTTCAACAGGACCATATTCTTTAGTTACACAACAACCACTTGGAGGTAAAGCACAATTTGGTGGGCAAAGATTTGGAGAAATGGAAGTTTGGGCATTAGAAGCATATGGGGCAGCGTATATCTTGCAAGAAATTTTAACAATAAAATCAGACGATGTTGTAGGAAGGGTAAAAACTTACGAATCAATCGTTAAAGGCACAAACGTACCTGAACCAGGGGCACCAGAAGGATTTAAAGTTTTAGTTAAAGAACTTCAAAGTTTAGGATTAGATGTAAGATTATATTCAGAAACAAATGAAGAACTAGAACTTAAAGAAGACATTGAAGATGGAATCGATTTTAATGTAGAAGAAAAAGACCACGTTTTGCTTGAAAAAGAATTAGAAGATGGATACATTAAAGAAACCCTTGGAGAAAAAGACCATTTAAAAGAGGCAATAGAAGAAGAGGAAGAAGATTTCAAGGAAGAAGAGAAAGAAGGTTTCGAAGAAGAAGAAGATATCGAAGACAATTTAGATGAAGCCGAAGATTTTGACAACGATTTAGCAGAAGAAAATCTGAAAGCAGATAATGACAGTTACGAATAGGAAACGTAGGGGCAGGTGCCCACACCTGCCTGGTAGGGGTCGCATGGTATGCGATTCGGAACAAATCCGTAGGGGCGGATTCCATATCCGCCCAAAATAAATCACAAAATCGCAAATGTGGGACATATGACCGCAAATGCAAAACAAAATCACATGGGGGAAGAAAGGAAATACATAAATGTATAATCCCGACATCCACCATAGAAAAAGCATAAGATTAAAACAATACGATTATTCAAAAGAAGGCATGTATTATATAACAATATGCACACAAAACAAAGAATGCATATTATCAGAAATTACAAAAAATGATAATATAAATAATGTAAAAAATACAAATGATAATGTAGGGGCGGATTCCATATCCGCCCAGGATTCCATTACCCAATCAAAATTGAATGACATTGGAATCATGGTAAATAATATATATTTAGATTTGGAGAATCAATTTATAAATATAAAATTACACAATTATATAATAATGCCTAATCACATACATGGGATAATAGAAATACGTGAAAGGGCGGATATGGAATCCGCCCCTACAACAATAAATGAAATTGTCCAGACATTTAAAAGGTATACGACGGTAGAATATATAAAGGGTGTTAAATCAGGGATATATAAACCATTTGATAAAAGAATTTGGCAACGTAATTATTACGAACACGTTATACGTAACGAAAAGGAATTATACAGAATCATTAAATACATACAATATAATCCATTAAATTGGGAAATGGATAATATATATAAAAATAAAAAAATATTTTGGGGGAGGTTCAACTAATGGATGAATTAGAAATTTTTAATAAAATAAAAATTGGGTTAGCTTCAGATGAAAAAATAAGAGAATGGTCAAGAGGGGAAGTAAAAAAACCTGAAACTATCAACTATAGGACTTTAAAACCAGAAAAAGATGGATTATTCTGTGAAAGGATATTTGGACCATCTAAAGATTGGGAATGTTACTGTGGAAAATACAAGAGAGTTAGGTATAAAGGCATTGTTTGCGACAGGTGTGGAGTAGAAGTAACAAAATCAAAAGTAAGAAGAGAGAGAATGGGGCATATTGAATTAGCAGCTCCAGTAGCTCATATTTGGTATTTCAAAGGAATGCCTAATAGAATAGCAATTGTGTTGGATATTTCTCCAAGAAACTTAGAGAAAGTTATTTACTTTGCAGCATATATTGTCACAGACAAAGGCGAAAGTGGATTAATGAAGTATCAAATTTTAAATGAAAAAGAATATTTTGAAGCAACAGAAAAATATGGAAAAAATTCATTTAAAGCAGAAATGGGAGCAGAGGCAATAAGAAAATTATTAAGGGAGATAGACGTAGATAAATTAGCAGAAAAACTTAAAAAAGAATTGCATACAGTAGCAGAACAAAAAAGAATTAAAATAATAAAAAGATTAGATACAATCGAATCTTTTAGATTATCTAACAACAAATTAGAATGGATGGTAATGGAAGTTATTCCAGTAATGCCGCCAGAATTAAGACCAATGGTACAGTTAGATGGTGGAAGGTTTGCAACATCAGATTTAAATGACTTATATAGAAGAGTTTTAAATAGAAATAATAGATTAAAAAGGTTGCTAGAATTAGGTGCACCAGAGATTATTGTAAGAAACGAAAAAAGAATGCTACAAGAAGCGGTAGATGCATTAATTGATAATGGAAGAAGAGGAAGACCAATAACAGGTGCTGGAAACAGGTCTCTTAAATCATTATCAGATTTATTAAAAGGTAAAACGGGTCGTTTCAGACAAAACCTATTAGGAAAAAGAGTTGACTATTCAGGACGTTCTGTTATAGTAGTTGGGCCAGAACTTAAAATATATCAATGTGGAATTCCAAAAGAAATGGCAGTAGAGTTGTTCAAACCATTTGTTATGAAAGAGTTGGTTTCAAGAGGATTAGCACATAATATAAAGAACGCAAAAAGAATGGTAGAAAGATTAAAACCAGAAGTATGGGATATATTAGAGGAAGTTATTAAAGACCATCCTGTAATGTTAAACCGTGCACCGACCTTACACAGACTTGGTATTCAAGCATTTGAGCCATTATTGGTTGAAGGTAGAGCAATAAAATTACACCCATTGGTATGTACAGCATTTAATGCTGACTTTGATGGTGACCAAATGGCAGTGCACGTGCCACTATCAGCAGAAGCACAGGCAGAAGCAAGATTCTTAATGTTATCTGTAAATAACTTATTAAAGCCTCAAGATGGCAAACCAGTAACAGTTCCAACTCAAGATATGATATTGGGAAGTTATTATTTAACCATGCAATTGGATGGGGAACCTGGCGAGAACATGATATTTAAAGATGAAGATGAAGCGGTAACTGCTTATGAAAATGGCGATTTAGGGCTACATGCAAAAATCAAAGTTAGGAAATTCAAAAAAATTAATGGAGAAATGAAATCAAAACGAATAGAAACAACTGTGGGAAGAATTATTTATAATGAAAATATTCCACAAGATTTAGGATTTGTAGATAGGACTGACCCAGAAAAATGTTTTGATTTGGAAATTGGTTTTCCAATTGATAAGAAAAGTTTAGGAACGATAGTATCTAAATGCGTTACGGTACATGGACTTTCAAGAACGGCAGAATTATTAGACGATATTAAAACTTTAGGATTTAAATATTCTACCAAAGGAGCTATAACAGTTAGCGTTTCCGATGCAGTTATTCCAGAAGCTAAGAAGGAAATCCTTAAGAAAGCAGAAGTTGAAGTTGAAAACATCTTAAAACAGTATAAGAGAGGATTAATAACCGAAGAAGAAAGATATTCTGAAGTTATTAAAATCTGGGAAAGAACTACAAAAGAAGTAACTGAAGCAATGAAGGAAAACTTTGACGATTTAAATCCAATTTACATGATGGCACAATCTGGAGCTAGAGGTAATATAAATCAGTTAAGGCAAATCGCAGGTATGCGTGGACTTATGGCAAACACATCTGGAAAAGCAGTAGAAATTCCAGTTAAGTCATGTTTTAGAGAAGGACTAGATTCATTGGAATACTTCATATCTTCACATGGTGCTAGGAAAGGTCTTACAGATACTGCACTTAGAACAGCCGACTCTGGATATTTAACAAGAAGATTGGTAGATGTAAGCCAAGACATAATAGTTAGAGAAGAAGATTGTGGTACAGATAATGGAATAGAAGTTTCTGCAATAAAAGACGGAAATCAAGTAATTGAAAGATTAGCTGAAAGATTAGTTGGCAGATATGTTGTAGAAAAAGTAGTACATCCAGAAACAGGCGAAGTACTTGTAACTACAGATGAAATAATTTCAGAAGATATGGCAGAAAAAATAGAAAAATTAGGCATCGAAAAAGTAAAAGTTCGTTCAATACTAGAATGCAAGGCAAAATATGGTGTATGCAGCAAATGTTATGGAATGGGCTTAGCAACAAGAGAAAGAGTAAGCTTAGGAGAAGCAGTAGGAATTATAGCAGCACAATCAATTGGTGAGCCAGGAACACAGTTAACAATGAGAACTTTCCATACAGGAGGAGTTGCAGGAGGAGATATTACACAAGGTCTTCCAAGAGTTGAAGAGTTATTTGAAGCAAGAAAACCAAAAGGTTTAGCAATAATCTCTGAAATTGCAGGAAAAGTAAAGATAAAGGATATTGATAATAAAAGAAGAAAAGAAGTTACTGTTGTTGGTAAAGATGATTCAAAGACATATATAATTAGCTTTGGATTGAAAATAAAAGTAAAAGATGGAGACGTAATAGAAGCGGCTGAACCAATAACAGAGGGGTCAATTAATCCAAATGAAATACTTGAAATTAAAGGCAGGGAAGGTGTGCATAGATACCTTACTACAGAAGTTCAAAAGGTTTATAGAAACCAAGGTGTTGATATAAACGATAAACACATAGAAGTAATTTGTAGACAAATGTTGAGAAAAGTAAGAGTTGATGATAGTGGCGAAACAGAGCTATTTGCAGGTTCTTTAGTAGATGCTGCAGAATTTCAAGAAATCAATGCAAAAGTAATTGAAGAAGGAAAGCTACCTGCAAAAGGCGTGCAAGTATTACTAGGAATAACGAAAGCATCACTTGCAACAGACAGCTTTTTATCAGCAGCTTCATTCCAAGAAACCACGAGAGTATTAACAGAAGCGGCAATTAAAGGGAAAGTAGATTCTTTGCTAGGCTTAAAAGAAAATGTTATAATAGGAAAGCTAATTCCAGCAGGAACAGGAATGATGAGATATAGAAGCAAGAAGATAAACACAGAATTAGAAGAAGAATTGGCGGCAGCAACAGAAAACGATGTAATGATGAACATTGTAAAGAAAGCAGAATAACAAGGAGGCAAACATGCCAAAAAAGGAAGATATAGAAAGTTCAATAGGGAAAACCACAGTATACGTAATAATTATCTTAATACTACTAACTATAATCTGTTATCTCGATACGAGGCTAATAATGCCATCCGTGATTGTATTTGTTTGTATAACGTTATACTCCGTATGGATTAACGACAAAAATAAAACGGAAGTAGTAAAACATATCCAAGAATTAACGTTGGATACAAACCAAATAATAAAAAACACAATGATTAATGCACCATTTCCATTAGTAATAATAAAAAATAATGACGATATAATTTGGAAAAACACGCAATACACTAAGCAGTTTTATGGAACAGACATTAAAAAAAGTTTATCCGAAACATTAAAGGAAATAAAGCTAGAATATGAAAATACAAACACCGTAAATGTTGATAAAGAAATGATTGTAGGAGGCAAAATATATAAATTACTTGGACAATGTGTAAAACTTAAAGGAATGAGAAAATCTAACAAGAAAAATAATACAGAGTTGTATTATATTAGTTTGTATATTATAGATAATTCAGAATACATTGAAATTTCAACGAAATATGAAGAACAAAAAACCTGTATAGGCATAATTACCATAGACAATTATGAAGAAATATTGCAAAGAATATCTGTAGAAGAAAAGCCACAAGTTTTGGCTTCAATTGAAAAAGCCATATACGATTGGACTACACCTACTGGTGGACTAGTAATAAAAACAGAAAGAGAAACATATATTTATGTATTTGAGCAAAAATATTTAAAATATTTAGAAGAAAATAAATTTAGTTTATTAGACAGCATAAAAGAAATTAACATACCTGGTAAAGCTCAGTTAACAGTGAGCATTTCTATATCTAATGAAGGAGATTCGGATTATGAAAAATACGAATCTTCTTTAACAGGTTTAGATATAGCCTTAGGAAGAGGCGGAGACCAAGCAGTAATAAGAAACGATAAACAATATAAGTTTTATGGTGGAAGAACCCAAGAAGTTGAAAAAAGAACCAAAGTGAAAGCTAGAATCATATCTCAGGCGTTAAAAGAATTAATTATGGATGCAGAAAATGTTGTAATAATGGGACATAAAAATGGAGATATTGATTCAATAGGCTCTAGTTTAGGGCTTTATAGATTGGTAAAAACGTTAAATAAACCAGCTTATATTGTTAATAGCACATATGGGTTATCGCTACAAAACTTAATACAAGAATTAGAAAAAGACGAAGAATATAAAGAAGTTATAATAGATAAAGCTGAAGCTATTACTTTAACAAACGAAAAAACGTTGTTAATAATTGTTGACACACACAGACCAAGCTTTACAGAGATTCCAGAATTATTAGAAAAGACGAAGAACACCGTGCTAATAGACCATCATAGAAAAGGCACAGAATTTATAGAAAATCCATTATTAATATTTCATGAAGTATATGCTTCTTCAGCATCAGAGCTTGTTGCAGAGATATTACAATATTCAGAAGATGTTATTGAACTTAAAGAAGTAGAAGTAGAGGCACTATATGCTGGAATAATATTAGATACAAAAAACTTTACATTTAAAACGGGAGTAAGAACTTTTGAAGTAGCAGCATACTTAAGGAAGTTTGGTGTGGATATTATAAAAGTAAAAAAATGGTTTCAAAGCGATTTAGAAAACTACAATATAATTGCTGATGTTATTAAGCAAACAGAGATAGTAAGAGAAATAATTGGGATTAGTGTATATAAAGAAAATAATAAAGATGCGATATACATATGTGCAAAAGCGGCAGATGAACTATTATCAATAAGCACGATTACAACGTCATTTGTTATTGGCAACACAGGGGAAGCCGTATGTATAAGTGGAAGATCCATTGGGGATATAAATGTTCAAGTTATATTAGAAAAATTAGGCGGCGGCGGAAACATTACAACCGCAGGTACACAAGTAGTAGGTAAAACTGTTGAAGAAGTGAAGACAGAATTGTTAGAGAAGATAGAAGAATATTTTAGTGAGAATGTGTAGGGGCACTCCTGAAATTAACAATAACAAAAATATGTAAACCATAACCGTAACAAAAAAACAATGAGATTTCAATCAATAATCCATTCACCACATTTGTAAATTTTCTAAAACCAGATATTCCCAATGCCTTCAAGCGAAAAATCAACAGAACACCAAATATTAAACAGCGAAACTTGTTGAAAAACAAGACATTGCTGTTTTTTATTGTCGGAAAATAAAATGTAAATAAAATGTAATATTTTGAAAAAATCATAAACAAAATGTCTATTTCCGTAACAAATGGCACTTCAAAAACCCCCAAAAACTACCAAAACAGGAGGAAACTGCTATTGTAAACTTTATTAAAAAATGTTTTAATATATTTAAAGGTATGGCTGAAAATCAGGACCTGTATTTTAATATGTTTAAAGAATATGAATCAAAATGGGAGATTCATATTAAAGGAGGAAATTATGAACATAAGAAAAATCACATTAAAGGGGATAGCAATATTCGTAATAACGCTATT
>Ga0123354_10017028_pt1 | contig 11388 bp, 13 predicted proteins | sample TergutLab28metaG_2_FD_97872 | JGI IMG/M metagenome (GOLD analysis project Ga0123354, IMG submission 97872) | Labiotermes labralis P4 segment gut microbial communities from Petit-Saut dam, French Guiana - Lab288 P4 | ecosystem: Host-associated > Arthropoda: Insects > Digestive system > Gut ... | reverse complement strand
GGGGGGGGGGTTTGGGGTTTCACCCCCCCCCCCCCCCCCGAAATTCCGAAGGCCCTCCAAAATAGTGCCGAACTCAACCCGATTGTGAAAACGGTTAAAAATTGCTGAATTTAGGGCGCCAACACCCCAAGATGTTTGGAAAAAAAGGCAGTAAAATTCTAAAACTACCCAGGTTTGCAATTGTTTTACATTAACAATGACAAATAAATTGTCATCATAGTCTTAAAGTACCAAAAATTAAGAAAATTTTACTATATGAAATGAAATTTCTTGTGCCAAATTCCAGCTGCCTCCAGAACCCCTGACTAGGGGGCTACCGCCCCCAGATCCCTGTTCTCTCCGTCCTTAACTGAATTTGTTGAATCTCCCCTGCAAAAAATTCCTGGGTATGCCACTGGTTCACAATATCAAGTCTAAAATACAATGGGTCAGCTTTCTGACTTCTGCAGGTCCAGTAAAAGGCACAGAATTCATTTCTGAGATGTGAAAACCTACAGTGAAAGACTCTGTTACTCCCCATGATATGGTTATCATGACAATAATGTCGGGGGGAGGGGGGGGGACACAATTTCAAAATCATGGACAGGCCTACTTTTCAAAGTTTTTATCGTCCTTAGCTGTGCAGACCTGCCTGGCAGCAGACATATCTGCACACATATGTAAGAGGGGATCAGACTCTGAATTTACTGGATTACAGTACAAAATTTCACATGGAAACCATTAGGTTTATGTGATGCAAGGAATCCATTGCAATATTTGTAAATGAGGTCAACAAATGAGACAACTTTAGACGATTGTCCGGTAGTCTGGTATCTCAATGTGATGGCAAGTTACTGCTACCTATCTACCTACCTAACTCCACTGAGCAGAGTCCTTCTTGCGAAGCTAACTGGTTCTCACCCAAAGGTTCATTACTGCAGTCACAAGTGCCCACCACCTCAGCCAGATTGATTCAGTCCATGTCCCCCCCATCCCACTTCCTGAAGATCCATCTTAATATTACTGTCCCACCTATGCCTGTGTCTTCCAAGTGGTCTCTTTCCCTCAGGTTTCCCCACCAAAACCCATATACACCTCTCTTCTAACCCATACATACTACATGCCCCATCCATCTCATTCTTCTCGGTTTGATCACCCTAGTAATATTTGGCGAGCAGTACAAATCATAAAGCTCCTCATTATGCAGTCTTCTACACTGCCCTGTTTCCTTGTCCCTCTTAGGCCCAAAGCTCCTCCTCTGCACTGAATTCTCGAACATCCTTAGCCTACATCCTTCCCTCAATGTGTGCAACCAAGTTTCATACCCGTACAAAACAAAAGGCAAAATTATAGTTCTGTATATCTAAATCTTTATATTATTTGAGAGCAAACTGGAAGACAAAAGATTCTGCAATGAATGGTAGCAAGCATTCCCCAACAAGAATCTTGTCTTAATTTCTTCCTGAATGTAATTTTGATGTGTTAAGGTTGTTCCCAAATATCTGAACTCTTCCACCCTTTCAAAGGAGCTATTATCAGTCTTTATATTGTGACTTTGTCCTGCATTCTGATCGTGAGACTGACCACGTACTTAGTTTTATCATCATTTACTTCTAGACCAATCTCCTTACTAGCCACCACCGAAGCTTCTGCATTTTCCTCTACAGCATGTACACTTCTACCCAGTATATTAACACATTCACTGCCACAGTCGATCTTAGTCGATTTAATAATTCATGCTTAAAATTGCCAGCGTCGACCTTAGTTGATCTAATTTTTCAATTGCGCTCTTTCAGCTTAAATCAGCTGACCTGGCAGGAAACTTGTACAGCAGCTTCAGTTTATCTACCTGATGTTATCTTTTTCCCTTTTATAGTTTATTATATTTACATTGCGATATAATGGATCCGTGTTTATCCTTATGCTCAGAAGGAGAGTGGGCTGAATCTGGCTGCAGTCTATAAAGTATAATTTATACGTGAAGTCATGTATGTGTGACAGTTTATACTTCTCAGTGCAACATGGCATCTAGGAAAAGAAAAACAATTGGATTTAGAACTGAAGAAGAATTAGCTGATGCGGTGAATGAAACTGTAAATGACAGTGATTCAGAAAAAGATAATATACCCGAATTTTCAAGTAGTGAAGAGAGTGAATCTGAAAGTGCAAATGAGTGTGATAATGAGAGTAACATTTCAATACTGGAACCTAGCCGCAGACAGATAGATGTTACCCCAACTACAGGGTTTTCTAAAAATGATCGTCAACCAAGAATACCACCCTTCATAGGCAATCCGGGCGTGCAATTTGCAGTTGAAAATGAAGCAGATGTGATGAGTTATTTTGACCATTATATTCCTCCTGAACTCACTGAAATAGTAGTTGACCAGACAAATTTATATGCAAAAAAAACAGATTGTGAAAATGCCTCGCCCCGTTACAAAACATTCACGTAGTGGAGAATGGAAACCAGTAACAGTAATTGAAATGAAAAAATTCCTTGGTTTGATTTTTGTAATTGGTATAGTCCGAAAACCAAAATTAGAATTGTACTGGTCAAAGTGAGTAATTTTTCAGACTCGTATATTTACACAAAAAATGTCTAGGAACAGATTTCAACTTAACCCAAATGTACCTTCACTTCAATGACAATAATGCAGCAGGAACAAACGAAGGTCGTTTGTACAAAATCCATACAATTTTAGACATTGTTGTAAATAATTTCAGAACTAATTATATACCAGCTAGGGAAATTTCTCTTGATGAAGGTATGCTTGGTTGGCGGGGTCGTTTGCGATTTCGTGTATATAACCCAGGCAAAATTGCAAAGTACGGCTTACTACCCTTTCATTTGTAAAACTGTCAGGTGGCCTAAGGAAGTATTTTTCTATCTTCTCCAATGCTGCCTTTTCAACAGTTATGTTACCTTTTCAAAGAATAATCCTAATTCCCACAAATAATTCCTAGATTTCATGTCAGATATCACAGAAAATCTGATACACACATCAGATGCTGTATCATCACCGTCAACATCTGACGAGTTGCAAGGCTCGAGTAGAACACCTACACCTACTCCAACAAAACGTGCCCCAAAAAATGATCCCCCTGGCAGGCTTGATGGAAAAACTAAAGAATCACAAACTGGTCTATATTCCACCCACAAAAAAATGGTAAAACGCCAACACAAAAATGTCAAGTGTGTGTGTGAAAAAATATCAAGAAAGAAACTAGGTTTCTCTGTGCTCAGTGTGGTGTTCCTCTGTATCCAGAAGGCTGCTACACACGTACCACATGCTGAAAAATTACTGAAGGTATGTTCTAAATTTCAAATATTTATCTCATATAGTTTTTGTGTAATTATATTTTTACTGAAATCAAGAAAGGGGCTGTGGACCCTTTAAATGGCTGGCACTTTAAAGCCCCTGGGTATTTAAATAGCTGGCAGCGAATATGTTATCATCATCAGCATAAACCAATAGCTGATGTTTACCATTTAATTTCAAGCCATCCTGGTTTGCCTGATTCCTCCTAATGACGTACTCTAATGCAAACTTGAAAAGCAATGACCATAAAGCATCTCCTTGTTTGAAATCATTACTAATAGGAAACACGTCAGACAAATGTTTGCCGACCCTGACTATGCTACAGGTTTCATTCAGACATATTTTTATTAGCCTTACCAGTTTCGTGGGGATACCAAGCTCAATGAGAATATTATACAAGACCTCCCTCCTAACTGAATCATAGGCTTTCTTGAAGTCTATAAATAATTGATGTACTGCCACAATTTACTCCCACTTTTTTCTCAAGTGTCAAGGTACAGCATGTAGCAAAATCTATGGTTTCAGTTCAGAGGCACACATGCAAAATTCCGATAAATAACTGCTCTAATGTAAAATCATGATGACAGTCATACTATTATCATGATGCTGACATCGGTGGCTTAAGAATATCAGCTCCCTAAAATCATAAAAGAGAAAGAATAAAAAACCCAGTGGGCTTAACAATCTTTTGTTAAAAAATTCTCCACAATCAGACGGAATTAAAAAGTCTTGCTTCCTGTATTCTTCAAAGACAGTTAGCTCTGCTGTTTCCACGGCCAATACAAGAAATTACGGTTTCGTGAAAAACAGCTGCATGACGACACATTTCAGACACTTCGTTGTCTGTCATGCCGGAGTGTTATGATTGCAGCTGTCATATCCAAGCTGTACTCTCACATTTCACTGTCCTCTCTCAGCATGCACTTCTCACGGAGTGGCAATAGCCCACCACAAGTACAACATATAACTGCAACAAATCTTCACTGAAACAGCATGTCATAGCAATGTTTTCACATCTGCATGACTGTTCACATGGTTACACATCACACATTACAACTGTTGCCAGTCCAGCTTACAGATGTACTTGAGGAAATAATCAACGGCTGGGGAACAACGGTAAAAGCCAACAAAATAAAAGTACGAACAGTAATTATCTGGAAAAAAAAATGAATTTAATCTTGTTTGAATCATTTAACAGTCTGTACCTAGAAGACCACAATCTATAAATGCATGCATGGTAATATCTTGTGACTGATATACCACTCAGATGGTGGTACCACACTGCACACGCCACAACCTATTATGTAATACACACATCACTCACACTTTTAAAAGGTACAACAAGAATTCATTTAGTGATCCTATTCTGTGAATAATTAGAATTCCCAACCTCTAAAATCAAGAGCTGCAGTAACATGTTTTAATGTTACAAATCACACAGCCACAAAAAAATATAATTTTACAATTCCAGAACATGTAACCCTTCAGGTCGGTTCACACAATCATCACTAAACATATCTCCAAAACTGCTACAGGGTGGAGAATGAGTATCTGCTGTTACGGCTGCTACTTACTGTTAAACGTAAACAGTCAGCATGTATGGAAAAGCAATATCCCTAATCGTTTCATGCTAAGTGCTTATAACAGGGTAGGTACTAAAACATATTCCTTTGACTTAAATATTGTGTCACTGAGTAATTGTTAATGGTAAACACTATCAACAATACGAATTCCTGATAGTACAATACGAATTCCTGATAGTAATAAATCATCACAGTTGTCAGATGTTAAGACTCAAACATATTTTAGCAAATAAGTTAATGCCCATAATGCTGCCTAACTTTCCCCAGGTACAAGATTACTATACAAATCCTAACGTTACAGCTGTGTTTCAGTTCCACCTGAAAGTTGTGAGCCAGCAAACAGCCGCTTCTCAAAAGACCAGAGCATCATGAGCAAGCTGACAATTAACTTTTCTAAAACTTCAGCATCTTTGATACTCTACGGTGTGCAGATATAGTGATAACCAGTCACGTCTGGCCACCTCTGGGAAGTCAGACTTGACAGCTAACACCGTTCAAATGTTGAGCAGCAGCACACACATTTCACTGTGCACCCCGGAAGTTTGTGCTGTTGGTAAGTAAACTGACTGCTTGCTAATAAACTGTCCTCAGAACCAGACTAACAGGCTGAATACCAAGAGTGGCCAACATGCCTCGTTCCCAGACCATTTCTGCTGAAAATGGGATGCACCCTCAGTTTCTGACAAACGCTAAAAATAAATTTGTCTCTTACATAAAACACTGCACATCTGTCTCACTGCTACTAATTTTTTTTGCTTTTATTATGGAAAGTTCAATTATCAGTTCCCACTTGGGAAAGATTATTTATGCTTTTCAAATTTACATGTACAGTGCATAAAAGCTAAATAAACTATTTTTATATACTATTTGTACACTTATATTTTTGATTCTGTATTATATTTTTCCTGTCTAAATGGCTGGGATGGATGTTAACTTTGCTCTAGGCTGTGGGCCTGGAATGGATTACCCCTAAATACATATACTTCAATGTATGCTAGAATGAACAGATGCTATAATGAATGAGGTTCTAGAACCAACTATGTTCGTTCTAGCACACCCCACTGCATCTGTGCAGAATGTGTTTAAATTTTGCAAACTTTAAGGTGAACCCCACACCAAATTTTATATAATGAATTAGGAAAATATTTTCATCTTATACTTGGGTAAAAACATTTAGAGAAGACTCATTTTGCTTTAAGGATTCAGGTCTTCTGGGGTGCAATGCTGCGTTGGATGGCAAGTGGTTTCTGACACGTTGCCTTTCTTTTGTGGGTTCAGGGCCCTTAGACCTTCCTTTGAAACACCTGAAACAACTTACCCAGCAATGTAGTGTCACACCCCAGAAGACTGGAATTATTACTTACACCATTGTAACAACCTCAGAAGTTACTTGTTTTGCTAAGTCACCTGCAATGCAATGCACTGTACCACTTCATGACCTGTTACAATGGCCATACCTAGAAGTTCAAGATCAGGGCAAAATTGGCCATGCAGCTAAAGCAAAATCTCACCGTAATTTAAGGTTTATGTTACTTCTAGCACTGACTTGAAGGGTTAGTCTAGGCAGTCATACAACAACAAAAAATATGGTCACGTAAAAGTACAGACAAAAAAGACCCATGCTACCCCCCCTCCCAACACCCAGTTGTAATGCAGTGTTCACGCTAGGAATTTTGTCTAATTTGGAATGCATTCAACATTATAAATAACACAATAAAAATAATTGTGCAAACAGGACAGAATACACTTTATACATGAACTGTACATTTCACACACTGACTGCAAAGTAATGGAAGAATAGTTCTTACATTTTATACAGGTGGGAAGAACTCATCACACATACAGTACAATGGGGTTTAAGGAAAAGGAATATCCTGTCCTGTAAGCCAAGAATATTGTAACACAGTGTCCATCTGCCATTCTGTAGTCTCATCCTGATGCTTTGGAATATTAAGTTTGAAGGATCTTGCCATTGTACACCACTTGTAAAAAACTGCTGGCTAATATGTGAGCCAACAGTCCACTTGTATAACATCACTATATTTACAGCTCATCTTTTCGAGGAAGGTCATCATCTTCATCCTCCTCTTCAGCCTGAAAAAGAAGAATGCTTCAAATGAATTTTTTTGTATGATAAAAAACCTTTCATATTAAAAAGTTTCTGGTTCATTCTCAGCAAATCCCAATTATGCATCAGCATGCAACCCAACCAAGGAACATTCCTCTCCAGATAAATCCAAGACTCAATAAGTAGTTGTGTATACAGTGAAACTTCTAGCCATTATTTCTCATTTCATAAATGCAGAAAAGTGAAAACTGCATCAAAAGGGGCGTTGGAACAAAAAGTTACAACTATACATTTTCCACTTAGTCCCACAAAATAATATATACGTCAACAAATAGTTACTTTAATACCTGTGTGCAAATAAATTTTATAAAAAAAATCTGCAACTGACAACTGTTTAGTTGAAACCTTATGTTGCAGAACAAACAGCACCAATTCTGTACATCTCGCTTGCCAATGCTGCACTTGCAGAGTTCCATAGGCAGTGTTAACTTCCATACAGCTCAGCACTGGATCAGGGTCACATCTCTCTCCCTCTGCACTGCTGCTCCTGCCACCCTCTCAATCATCAAGCAACTCCCTGATGCTTGACACACAATGTGGTACACTCACTTTCTACACATACATAAGAACTGAAACTGATATCATAACTGACCAATACATCCAGATCTCATAGACAGCACTTCTGCCTCAATACTAGGGTGTGAGGGTTTGTGTTGAGTTCGTGCCTATCACCACAAAGACAAAAAACAAAGGGCATGACTGCCACAAGGCTGCTGCTGCTGTAAAATGTATTTCTTGGAAAACAATGACTTTCAGTTCAATGTGCCTTCCTAAGCCCATCAAGCACACAGCTTTTTGTACTGGCACTTCCTGTACAAGTTCTCGAAACATTCTATGCTGCCCAAATCAAGAGGCTGTAATGTGCTTACGTGCTGTCTGGGGGAAATAAACTCTCAGGTTCCTTAGACGTGATGTATCTTGCAGACAGGCGGCACACCTGTCCACCTTGAACACTCAAGGAGGCATCCAGTGCTTTTAAGAACTCCATCAAAATGGCTGTGGTACTAACATGCTTTTTCATTAGTTTAGTATTTCATGTGAAGTTTATCATGTGTGTAAAACAATGTGGTGACAACGATGTTCACACACAGTAGTGATGTTATCCTCTTATTGACACTTTTCCCACCATGGCAAGAGTGGCCTTTCATTGTAGGCATGTCAGTATTCCATATGAGAGGTAATTGTGTGTCATCTGCATTTCATAGGTCCATCAGTTCATGTCCTCCTGGTAACATGGTAGACCCTTGTATCAGTGACATCAATGGCACCTCTTCCACCTAGCTTTTTGTATCCTGTGTCACGCTGATGTTTGAATCTGCAGATCCATCCATACGATACAGCAAAACTATCAACCTACATTCTGCCAGCTATTTTCCTGATGCCTACACAGTCTGGAACAAAGCCAGCGGAACAGTCTCAGGGTCATGCAAATGGACTTTCTTCCATCTTCCTTTTCATACAGGACTTCCTGCACACATAACTTTGTTTAAAGACTTCTTTTTTTGCTAAAGTGAAGTAATGATGTGTGAGGCCTTCACCTGTGTATATCCATTCATCTGTTGGACTCTTCTCCACTTCAGTGGTCTTCACCATTTCATGAAGAATCCTGACCTGCTTTGTAGGGCATGAAAAGGCAGACTGCAACGCACAGGACTTGCATACAAGAAATTGTAACAGGAAGACAGGAATAACAATAAATCACACAACATTAAATGCCAAACTTGACATGGCATGGTGAACAGGATGATGTGATATACTGGAGACAGCAGCAGGACGTAGCTTTCAGTTCTGCCACCTTAAAAATTAAGCCTCCCCATCACCCCCACCATTTCACCACCCTTCCTCACGTGACCTTTGTGTGGCAACATCCTACATGCATTGTTATAGCTGTAACAATACTAATGAGCAGATTACTGGCACTGCATGTTCAAAGAACATCACATTAATTTTGTTATATTTTCCTCAGAAATTATAATTCTAGGAACACTGTGGGTCAGCACTGTGAATTCTTAATAAACAGCAGAGCAAAATGACACACTGAGGAATGATATATGTATGGTTCATATGGCAGACTTACAGGGACTGGAAACAATGAACAGAACTTTTAGGATTACAATGCAGCAGAGAACAATGGATGGAGGTGTCACTGCACAGCTATAATGTAAATAGCATAGTATCATTACAGTGACAATGTGTATTAACATTACACACACCAAATACAATACAAAAAAAAAGTGTCAGGCACTCAAAAAAATGTCATTGTCACCTTTGTCACAGAAGGCTATTCATAATTTATTTTAACATTTTTTTTACCTTCACCATATGATCTTGTAAATATCAGGTTTCTTCTGTGGCTAGAGCATTGTTTAATTTATGTGCCCACTGCAGAACAATGCTTTCTCTTTTCAGCCAAAAGGAGTTACATTTAAAGGGACAGAGATGACCCATTCATCTGAATCAGGTTAATTGGATTAAACCAGCCTTTCCAAAACCTTCTTTTTGGGATTCAGCAAATACTAACAGAACTCTGCACTTTCCAGCATGTATGCACAAACAAAAGACTGACAAAATAAAAACTCTGTGTATACAACTTGGGATTACTCAGAGCAACTTTTATATTCTCCCTTCCAAAATTTCTTGGAAGTGAAAGAATGATTGGATAGCTCGATCTGCACGTTACCTGCAGTATCCAATCTGTGGAAAAATACTAGCATAATCTAATGGAGGCACCATTACATAAATTCCCAAGTCTGTACAATTCACCAAATACTTGGGGAAAGGAATCGAGATGGGATCTGAGGGGCACAGGGGTGATGAATAATGCATACAAAATTTAGACTAAAACCTCAAAAGAAAAAAATGACATCCGATGGGAGAATACAACTAAAATGGATTCTCAGAAAATATGGTAGGCTGAAGATTAGAAAGTACCTGGCTCAGGACAGGCACCAAAGGCACACTCTTCTGTTCGTAATTACCGTATTTTCAAGACTGTAAGACATACCTTCCTACCTGGCAAATGCCATACAAAGTTCTCCTGTATTATATGGTCTGAACGGGTGCGAATATGAGCCCCAGAGCAACTGACATTCCTGCACCCCAAAGGAGGTATAATGGTGGTCATCACATGACTTGCCATTGGATGGGCAGAACAAAACTGCACTGTTGCATGCACAAATTGTATAGCAGTACACAATGAGTGTACTGAAAATAAGACTGTTTTCAGTAAGCACAGGAAACAAATGTAGATTACACATACCACAGGTCTCACATGAAACATGAGGAAATATGTGAAACAGCTTGGTAATAGGGCAGCCAAAGGAATGTGGTCAACCTTTAACTGAGAATGACAACTGACTGAAGAAGGGCAGAGGGAAAGTTAAGGAAGTTCAAGATTAAACCCTCCCTGTAAGCATACTGGAAAATGGCCTGACCTAGAGGCAGAGAGAAATAACTGCATAGCAGACCACAGAAACAGCAGACTTCCCATGTATACAAAAATGATCATTTCTGAAGTGAGAACATAGGTGGTTGCCCATGTCACCACTGATTTTGCTGTGACTGCTTAGTGTTTACAAATGTATGGAAAGGTGCGAGCTGTGAAATGAGACACAGTGGTGAGGCCTGTCAAAAAATGTGAGATCAGTAACGTCCTTGATGGTACTGAAGATGATTCAGTTTTAAAGAAGTGAAAATCTGCACCAGAACAGTAGCAATGATGAAGATTTTAAGTAATTCCATGACCAGTGCAAACTTCATATGTACTGCTGTAAACGTGAGCTTCAAACATGTATGAAATATTCGTTCCCTAAAGCTGCCTTCTAAAATCCTGTCTCTCTTACAGGCATAAAATAAAGTAACCTTCCAGGCCCATAAAAGTGACAAAATTTCGGGAGCAGCCGAGTGAAGTCTCAAGAATGATTCTGCTCCATTTAGTTGAAAACAGCAGATCCTGGTGCTGTCAACATAACATTCAAAAAGAGTCAAATAACATATGTGGTTGGACAACAAAGTTCGCGAACTCATTGCGGTATAAGTGCTACATACCTCATTGCTGAATACCAACGTGGTCGCCTTCAAAGTACTCCCCTTGGGAAGCTATACACTGATGCCAGCGCCTAGTCCACCCTTCAAAACAATTTTGGAACTGGTTTTGTGGAATGGCCTTCAGAGCTGCCATTGTATTACTCCTGATGTCATCAATGTCATCAAAATGCCTTCCTTTCAGTATTTCCTTTATCTTTGCGAACAGAAAAAGTCACTGGGGGCTAGATCTGGTGAATAGGCAGGGTGTTCCAACACAGTTATTTGTTTAGTAGCTAAAAACTCCCTCACAGACAGTGCCGTGTGAGCAGGTGCATTGTCGTGATGCAAG
>Ga0123354_10017026_pt1 | contig 11389 bp, 6 predicted proteins | sample TergutLab28metaG_2_FD_97872 | JGI IMG/M metagenome (GOLD analysis project Ga0123354, IMG submission 97872) | Labiotermes labralis P4 segment gut microbial communities from Petit-Saut dam, French Guiana - Lab288 P4 | ecosystem: Host-associated > Arthropoda: Insects > Digestive system > Gut ... | reverse complement strand
AGAAAATACCATTCTGGTTGAATGTGTACTGGCGTTACTAAGGGATTTGCTGGGGTGAAATTGTCTCAGAAGCTAACATTTCCTCAGCTTGTCAAGAAATTCCTCACACTTTATGGAATCGGAAGGATTATTATCGCATTCACAAGCGCTCACCACCTGTCCCTATCCTGAACCATATTTATCAGTCCATGGCTCCCCATCGCACTTTTTAAATACCCATTTTAACATTTTCCTCCATTCTACGCCTAGACCCTCCAAGTGATCTCTTTCCCTCAGGTCTCCCCACCAAAACCCTCTATTACACCTCTCCTGTCTCCCATGTGCCATAAGCCTCGCCCAACTTATTCTTCTCGGAGGAGAGCCAATAACAGCTTAAATTATTATACCCAATCAGTGTGACGAGATCTGAGCCCGAACATCCAAACGTTATCACAAAGCATAGTAATCGATCGTGTCAGAATCAAACCGCAAAAGCAGCACGATATTTGACTCTTTCGTATACCAAGCCACAACCTCGTGCACAAAAACACGAAGTAAAAAAAAAAAAATGTACATTCGTAGTACAACGTACAATACTCGATTTGTATAGGCGTACGTATGTGGCACTCGTGGAGTAAAGAGAATGCATAAAGAGGAGGCCCTACTGTAATATAGGCCTCGATGATCTGCGGTGTACGTCGACCGCAATTCACACAGTGAGCCACGACGATGCACACGACCGCTGTGTGCAGTCATCGGGTGTACTCGCGACAAACCCCACCAGCCCCGACAAGAAATGAACTAAGGAGTAATACGTGGTGTGATGAACCTTAGATGATCCGTGGTTACTACAGCTGCTATTCTCCATGCAGGGCCGAGTTTCGACTTTATTACTGTGATATATGGTCTTGATTTGGAATTGGTTCCGGAAAGGAAAGGAATCCAGGGCTTCAAGTCGAACACTGGCTTGATTATTTCTTTGCCATGTTCAGAAACGCGTGGTTGTATGCGTACAAACCACGGGGCCTCATGAGATGATCTGTTGGCATGAGCACAGTCACTCTGTGTACCCAATGCAAAGAACGTCTGTGATGTGTGTTATTGAATGCGGGATATATGTTACATGAACTCGTGTCCCAATAGTGTTGACTAGGCAAATTTATTCCGTGCGGTTGTGATCAGTTGAATGCTTATTGTCTGACAAGGTGAACTCAGAAACGTGCCAAAGTGCCAATAAAAATGGAAGAATTTCTTCAGCTTCCATGGTTCGTAAGCATACGCAAAGTTTAAACTAGTGATAGTTTTCGGCGCGTCAAGTCTGATCGTCAACCCAGAAACGTATGAACTGGAAATTGAAGGACGTTCTTAAAAATACGCGGTTACAGTTCGTAATTTTCCCGAAATTCAAAATTCACTGTATTGATAGCAGAGAAAAAGAGTTTGTGGACAGCATTCTGTACCTCAAATTGTGACACAGGCACTTTTTTTCCACATCCTTCGTAATTTATTATTTACTAATCATTCTCAGATTCCGTGTATTGACAGCATTAAGTAAACTACTTTATACTAATGCAAAAAATTCTGGGCACTTTCAAGCTTTTGTGGGCCCCTTGGACTTGTGTTTGTATGAAATCATCTAACATACCCCAAGTGCCATATTTAAGCATGTTGTGACCCCTAAGCTGTAACACATAAGACACTCATCCCCCTCTATGAGAGTTTTAGTTTAATAGTTTCTTCATGTTTATGGAAGGGTATGTATAAAATGCTGGATTACATACGTACATACATACATTTACATTTTTTAGTGAGGTCCTAAGTTGTTTCTGATCTTGTGTACTTGTTAATCTGGCCCACTTTATCCCCTTTCAAGGCTTTACATTCCCTCTTGAGGGTACATGTACCCCCTCTTCATTACTGGCATTTATTCTGGTATTGTGTCTGTCAGTGTGGAGCTCAAGGCTTTACATATGTGCAGAGTATGTACAGTATCCAACAAGAAGATCTTATGTGCTGTGCATCCTAACTTCGCGTGAATGTTGTCAGGGTGTGTGGTGTCATAACCCAGGAGATAAAACATGAATCTGTAGCATGAGTGTCAGATCTTTAGTATATATGGCAGCCAAGTAGATATTCTCTGTGTTGGCAGGGAGGAAATTGTTAGTGGCACAGTGCAGGAGAATTTTGAGTATGGGATGCACTGGGGCAGTGCTTTTCAGCCTTTTTTTTTTTCTTGTGTGCAGCTATCACAAGCAAAACATTTATGTGTATCTATTTATCTATCTATCTGTCAATCAAACAGTCTATCTTTTTTTTTTCTGTCTGTTTGTCAATCAGTCAGTCTATCTATTTGTCAGTTTACTTATTATCTCTCTATTATCTGTCTATCTCTACCTATCAATCAGTCAATCAATCAGTCAGTTCCCTTCAGTTCAGTTCTTGTTTATTTTCCATAGATCCAAGTTAGTTACAGTGAACAGAAGAATATAGAAATTGTCCTACTAGTTTCCATATTTAAAAACATTTAACAAAATTTATTAAAAAATATGTATCATAAGTCACTATATCTGTAGATGCTTGTCAAAAATACATTTGTTTTATTTGTTCAATAAATTAGCTGGAATAGGAGTGTACAAGAATAAGAGTAATAAATAAAAATGGCAATACCAGTGACTTGGAGTATAATGAGACCAAGATTCTATTTATTATTGTAATTAAAATACTCTTCCATTGAATAAAATGAACATAGAAGAAGAAATGTCTTTAAAGCACGTTTGAATAATTTTGTTTCCTTAGATACATTTTTTATTTTTATTGGGAGGTGATTAAATAGCTTTACACCAAAAAAATAAACTGCCCTTTGAAATGCAGTCAAATTGGCCATTGGAAGATGCAAATTTGTATTGTATCTTGTATAAATTTCTTAGTTATCTGTATATGAATCCCTTTTCTTCACCATAAACAATAATAAAGAAAATATGTACTGTCTTTATAAGTGTAAGATGTCTAATTTTTTAAACAACTGTCTGCAAGAGTCACTGTGTCTTGATTTAGTAATGATTCAGATCATTCATTTTTTAATCTTAAAAACATTAATAATTTGCAGTGAATTCCTCCCCAAATTATAGTATAGGTTATTATTATTAAGTGAACATATGAAAAATAAATCAAACTAAATTTTCTTCTGCCATAAGTGGTGTGACAGTCCTAATAGCATTGCATGCAGTGCTCAACCTTGACAGTGTATGACCAATATGACACTTCCATGACAATGTCTCTTCAGTAGTCAAACCATCTATCTTCCTATCTATCTATTTATCTGTCTGTCTGTGTGTCTATCAATTATTCAAGTAGTCGGTTTTACAGTGGTCCACTGGGTACCGGTTTTCATTTGCCATAGTTGCTGGTTTATTGCACATTGTCAGATGTTAAATGATGTTAACCACTTTTTCCCAGTTTAACTTCAGAAATGCTCATAAATGTTTGTCTTTTCATTGAAGTACCTTTAAACTATTTTTATAAAATGATGAAAACCTTGAAAATCTTTTTATGAAAAAAATTATCATTTTAAGCTAAGTTTGCATACCAGCAGACTAACCTTCATTGAAGAACTGCACTAGAGGACCACTGTTGGTAGGAGTGACAGACAGGCCTGCTACTACAGCATTTCGAGTAGTATGTAGTGGGTGAGTGTGCACTGTGTGAATGCTTTTAGGATGGGTAGTAGCAACTCATCATTTAGTGGGAAACATTACACATGTGCAACTATGGCATTTTATCAGGGATCGTATCCTTGCCAGTGGACTGAAAGTACAAATACATTTGTGAAGTATTCTTTCAGGGACAGTCCAGAAACAAAAGATGTAAACTCATCTTTCATAAGTGATAGTGCTTTGAAGATGTACTCCTCAACTTATAAAATACTACATGACCAGTTACAACAGATATTCAGTGATGACTCATTGTCAGAAAATGATGATCGTGAGAGCCAGGGGAAAACAAGGAGTGATGGAAATGGTGCTTTGCAAGGAACGATTCAAGTTAGGAATAAAGTACAAATGTGTAAGAAACCGAATGTGGTAAGTGCATTGTTTTGATGAAACTGTAGAGCAGTGTAAAGCAACCTCGTATAGCACAAGAGCATTTTGAGAATTTCAAAACCCTGTGTGGGCTGCAAACCAATTGTTAAGGGTTTTGGATTCTGGTTTTCTGTTGTTTGACCCAGCATTGCTGGAAAAGTGGTTCCCAACATTTTGGAGGTACATGTTGTCTTCATTTTCAAGGGGTGTTATGTACAGTTATGTGCAGTCCATATCATCAGGCAGGTTTTACTATTTTTAGACCTGTGTGTGACTTAACAAGAAATTGTTACAAACTGAGCAAAGTTAGTCGGTACAAAGCTGCGGTGATTTCTGGCTACTGGGAGTCATTGTTGCATTGCCTGTAGAAGTGAAAGACTTTTCCTGTGTTCAAGAAGTTATGTCGCAGGATTGCTGAAGTTGCACGTGCCATGCCTTCTGTATGATGCTGTGTGTGTTTGCAGCTCTTACAGACACCAGAGAGTGTGCACAAAATGTAGACTGTCATCAGCAGGAAGCATCTTGTCTGCTGGATGGCAGGACTGCCAACAGCACTGAATGAAGGAGAAGCTTTCTTTCTTTTTTCCCCCCCCCCCCCACCCTTACAATCCAAATATCAAGCCTGATGTGGGATTGATTCCCATCATCCACGAAATCACTTGTCAGCACCCCACATCTCTGTAGCTGTATCACAACAATAAACCACCTCTGTTCAGTCGTCAAACTTCTCTGTTCTTCGTATATGGCACCTGCTAGAGGTACTGTTCAGCAGAAGGAGTACAGCAAGTTCTAATTTAATGTTGGATATACTTTCCTGAAAATTGCAATGCACAGTGACACAACACAGTATGGAGCATTTTTGTCCATAAGAATTAATCGAAATACCTGTGAGTCTGTCTGTTGAAGATTCCATTAGCTGTCAGCAAAAGCAGTGTTAATCCTCATGTGGATAATGATCATTGCATGTTTGGTCAATGAACTTTGTCAACATGAAGCAGAAGAACCTTCAGGGCACTGTTATGCAAGGTCTCCCTGTTAGTAAGTAAGCATTAGGAGTTTCCTGTTGTGTTCTACATTAAGATGTGTAATGTGGTAGGTGCATACCAGTTGTTGGGAGGAGAATACTACCAACCCTTTTAAGGGGGATTCAGTATGCTTCTCGGGAATGTTGGGACCCACCTTCCACACTACACTGGCATAATTCAAAATACCTTGCTATGAATCTTCTGTGCTGCAAAAACCTGAAATCTTGCTTGCAGGAATGTTTATACCTGCTGGAAGGGAGCTACTTTGGAGATGCAAGATTTGGTGTTATAACACTGTTGCTGAAAGCTCATTATCTGGGATATGATGCTGTCACTGAGTGAGTTGTTACCAGTGTTTGGAAGGATCGTAGTGCCTTCATCTTCAGGGTCAAGGGAGTCCAAGTAGATGGTATGCAATAAATTAAACAAGCACACAATGGGAGATTGTAGGTTCTCATTGCTGTGTTGTGGGGGGTTCAGGTCTGTTATTGTGTGTGTGTGTGGTTCCTGATGTTTTAAAGGACTGTGGTAACTTCAGACCATTGGGAACCACTTTCCCAATGACACAGCATCATATCCTAAAACACAAGGAACCACCTGCTGCCAGACAACACAGCATCACATCCCAAAATGTTGGGAACCACTTGCTGCCAGACAACATAGCATCACATCCCAAAACAAAGGGAACCACCTACTGCCAGACAACACAATATCACATCCCAAAACACACAGACCCACTTGCTGCCAGACAACACAGCATCACATCCCAAAACACAAGGAACCACCTGCTGCCAGACACTACAGCATCACATCCCAAAACACAAGGAACCACATGCTGCCAGACAACACAGCATCACGTCCCAAAACAAAGGGAACCACTTGCTGCCAGACAACACAGCATCACGTCCCAAAACAAAGGGAACCACTTGCTGCCAGACAACACAGCATCATGTCCCAAAACACAACAACTCACATTTTGATTTTACCATGTACAGCTGTATATCTGCTTTAATTACTACGTGTAAACAATACTGTTTTATAATGCTTTGGAAGTGTGTGACATTTACTTATAAATGTTTAATTGTTTACCAGCAGCGCAGACAATATATTCCATGCTTCAGCAATGAAGTGAAACTTAATTACCCAAAAAAGTCATCATTGAATGCTGAACAACAATCCCTGTTCCTCCAGCTGATGATTAAATATGCAAAAAAGTGTCCATTTCCAACTCCAGTGGATGAGAAAGAATTACAGCAGTATAAAGTATGTGTATTTTATATATGTGTGTGTGTGTGTGTGTGTGTGTGTGTGTGTGTACATATATATGGAGTAGGGTTGCACAAATCCTGGGTGCCAGGTCACATGGACTACCAAATTTTTTATGGTGGCACCTAATATTTGTGGGTCCTCAGTATGGAACATGCTTCAGGTGGCCCTTCTGGCGCTTAGAATTTTGAAGTGGCACCTAGATTTTTGGAAAATTTGTGCACTCCTGATATTCATGGTGATTATTTGTGGCTCCCACACATCACACCATTATGATGGAACATACAGACATCCCATGGTACTGGTGACATGCTGTATTTACTGAATTTATAGATGAGAGATTTTCTTAATCCATGGTTGGCTTATAATTACATGCAAAATTAAGCTTATTTTATATAAGTGTTTTCCTGAAAATTTGTTGTTGTGAAGGCGAGGGGGGTTATCTTACACTTGAGTTATCTTGTAAATCTGATATTTGTTTGGAACTTTACAAATATGAGTTCCAATTTTTGAGTCAGTAGCTGTACAGAACAGATTTTAATTTCCATATTACAAGGCGTACGTTTTGTTAACATCAGGCCAAACATGTACTGTAGCTGTTATTTAAATGTAGTCTGTATTCACCGTGTTCACACGGTCATTATCAAAGGTAATGCCATCAGTTTGACACACTTGATGAGCCTTTATGAGATTCTGTCTATTCATATAGACACTTCCCACATGTTGCAGTCTTCAGGGAATCCGTAATGTGACACAGGAGGCATTACTTTTGACTGGTTAATGTAATTACAGCTTGATGTGAATAAAAATTGTAAGTGTATATGAAAGCATTAAACTCCTAAAAACTTATAAGTATAATATAAAGTGAACAGTAATATAAGAACAGAGTGCAGAATTTTAAAGTCTACAAGGATAGGAAGGTTTTGTGTCAGGTTGTCTGGCCAGTCATTACTTATTCTTTGCACCATGTGTTGTGGCACAATCCTTTGGCTGTTATCGTGGACTCAAGAAGTCCTGGTAGTCCAAGTTGGTGGGTGCACTGATACTGATTTGCAATTGTAATGTTAGCCATGTTTTACTTGTTTGTAGTATTATAATATTCTGTTGTTTTTTCTAATGCAACATATGGTAGGATAGTCCAATCATGATGTTATTGTATCTGCAGTGTACATGCTGATGTTTGTAGCTGTGCAGCTGTATTGTGTCTGAAGTAGTGAACATTATCTTGTCAGTGCTCATATCTGTTCACTTGGACAGTGCTGCATGCGTGTGTTGTTTAGTCATTAATAATGAACATCAGAGTTGTTCTTCTGAGATGTGTTGGCACACCACCCATTTTGTGTGCTCAGATGGGACATAGGATGTTGCAGGGCTGACGGTATTGCTTACAAATTGGGAAAGGATGTTGTGTCCATAGTATGTGCTGGTCTCACGTGTGTCATTGGTGTTATTTAACAATACTGTCAGTTGCTAATATTATATAGTGTCAGTGATCCATGAATGAATGAATGAATGAATGTGTGTGTGGCATTGGTGAAATGATGTTGACAGCGAAAGCTGCAGTAAACAGAGAAAACCTGTCCCAGTGCCACCTTGGCCACCACACACCCCACATGGACTGACCTGGGAATGAACTCAGGCCTGTGTGGCAAGCAGCTGGTGACTAACTGCCTGAGCTATGGCACAGGAAGCTTGTGAACTGTTATTGTGCTGTCCAGTGACAGTTGGTGAGCTGCCAGAGACCAGCTACAATTTCTATTTGTCCTCCTAGGCACACCAGGATTGTACTTCACATAATGATAGACTGCTCCAGCACTCACCAGCATGCTTCCTGTACCCTCCATAGTCATTTTCCTGATTACAGTTTGTCACAGTATGTATATGGTACTGGTACTTTACATGGCATGCATCCCATAACAGGTGATCCTGAACATGTAGTGGAATAAATGGTCTTTCAAGGCCTGCACTGCATTGTTTCATGCTGTACAATGCTGACAAAAACAACACTGAATATTGTCATCACACATGTTTAAGTTGTACAGCATACAGCAGTAACATTGGATGATATGTGTATCTCTTTGTTTTAATTAATTCTGTACATTTTACTATGTACAACGCTTTTAAGTTAATGCACAGCTGTTAGTGACTGCACACTTGTTGGAGGGTGGTACAGGTGTACTGAAGTACACAATGACATATGTTGTTGTTGACTGACTTACATACAGTGCTGTGAGTAAGTGCAACATGACGCTGAAATATGTAGACCACTCGATACCATAGTAACTGGCATGACGCTTCATTTTGCAGCTGCTGTATGATAAAGTGGTGGCAGAACGTTTTGAGTTCGCTCATTTTGTGAGGCAGCGATGTGCAATGACACAGGACAGATACCATCTGATAAACCCAGATGTCAAAAAATATATTGAAGAAGTGTGGCAGGTAAGTACATAATAGTACAGGGAAATTGTTGTTGTAAGAGATGGTTGTTATGTAACTCATGCATGTGTAGGCAGCAATGTCATTACTGTTCCATAACTTAGAAGCACAACCTCACCCTGTGGGATTTGAGGTTCTTACTTCAATGTTTTTGAAGATAAATTCTTCAGGGATGTGACACCATGTCATTCAGTAAATAGTTACCGACATGAAATACAGATGCAGTGTCACAGCGTCATATCCCAGAAAACTTCAATATGCAGCAGCCTTACCGGGTTCAGAAATGTGAGTAGGGAGTGTGGCTGTAATTGGTTGTACATGTTATATTTAAAAAGAAATTTATATGCAACAAGTATTTATGCCAGCCATGTTATTAATGGCCAGTGCTTTTTCACAAATAAGGGTGGCTGCACTTGCATCTTGAAAGAAAGAGAAAATAGCCAGTTGTCACTCCTTAACGGCCGTTAAAGTGGAATGTGGCCACTACCTTCGTATTAAGACAAGATTGTTTTGATGTTGTTTCATATTGTGATAAATTGTTGCAATTAAAACAACAAACAATTTTATCTATTTTTCCTGAGTTCTGAATTTGTAATGTTCATCTAATATGTCATCACCAATAAAGGTGCCAGATTCCATAAGTATTGACATGGAAACTTAAGCAGTAAGTTTTTTGTTTAATCATTGTCATCTTCCTCAGGCATTTCCAGTGTCCTTATTTTTCTGACAGCTGTTCTTTGTTGTTTTCCATAACCACTCTATCATTTGAGTGGTAGGCTGGGTGCACCACATTAATACAATACAGAAACTGACCAGAAGTGCACCCCATCAGATAAAATAGTGGTCCTGTGTGTGGTTTATGTTAGGACCAAGCCTCTCTGTCTTTTCTTTATTGCCTCGTGAGTTTACCTCCTGCGTGACATCTCTCCTAACCTGTTGTTCATTTTTAATGTCATTTTAACCTGGGGTTCTGTTTCAGCATCGGCTTTCTCAAGTATCAAAATATCCAGCTCGTTATGAGCCCCTGCGACTGCTGTCATTAGTGTATGCTGATAATAAGAGGTCTGTGCTTATGACAATGAAGGAGAACTTATTGGAAGTGGTAAGAAATGGCTCATTTCTATTCTAGTTTTGTTTCACGCATTTGGAAGGATTTCTGCTCCATCATTGTTTGAAATATTGGGAGCAACCAACCCAGTGACACAACAGCATTACATTCCAGAAGACATACCTTGTTATGTAAACATACGTACATGTGCACATATGCCCACACACACAAACACACATGCACACGAGCTGGGATTGTGTAGTTGGTGTAGTGACTAGCTACAGGGTGCAGGGGTTGAATCCAGGCAGTGGCAAGAGATTTCCTCTTCTCCAAAACTGTCCAGACTGAGTCAGGGGTCCACAAAACTTCCTATCCATTGGGTACTGGGGTACTTTTCCACAGGTAACACTGATTGTATGTAACATTTCAGGTTAATTTCATCTGCTGTCTTGCAAATATATACTAGTTGTAGTCTAATATTTGTAGTCAGTACACAGTTTTTGATAAAATTCTGGTCTGTGCACCATGTAATTTGCTACATAGGTAGCTGTATTTTGGAGGTATGTATCTGCTGTAGTGTCCCTGGAGACCAATGCCTAATGTCGTCAGTTGAGGCGAGCTGCTGAGCATTGCAGCACTCCTGCTTCATACTTGTATTCGCGGTTTACTGGCAGTTAGCATTCCTGACCAAGATTTTCATGGTTTTACTCAATCTTTACAAGCAGATGCTGGGCCACCGTATTTATCTGAATACAAGACAACGCCACATATGTTCAAATTCCTTTGAAGTTATTGAACCTGTCATCACTTACTTTGTTGTGGATATACCTGCATGTCCTCCTGACACCTTAATTTTGTATTAGCCTCCCCCTGTCCTTCCCTTCAAATAATAAAACCTCAGCACACAAATGATTAAGTAACTGACAGTGATTCAGTGGCGGGTGTAATATGACAATGTTTCTTGCTCTCCTAGGGTTCAAGTCCCGGTATCACTCTCCCGAAATTTAAGACTCCAGTATATGTGCTTACTGATTATTCAAAGGTGAAGAAGAGGTTTCCTCCTTCAGTAGATACTACTAGAAATGCACACAGTGCTCCAGGTAAGATGTGCCAGTGTTTGTACAATGTGTTGAAATAAGTCAGAATGTTTGACGATTAATTTTTGTACAAGGTAGCAGTGTGTTACATTCTACTGAATTTCATTTTAGTACTGGAATCACTGATTTCAGAATATCATGCTGAGAGACAGACAAGCTCAAGTAAAATGTTTGGGACTGTCCAGAAGATGACATTATAAACAGATGTGTCAGACCTGCTAAGTGAGTGGCTCAATTAAATATTGGACTCAAATCTTCAGTGACATTATTTTGAGAATGTCAAACCTAGCAATATTGGACTCTTGTACTGCAATGTTTTAGTGCTAAAAACTGATTTTTATCAGGTGGATGTGTTTCCTAAACATTATATTTAAAAAATTTATGGAAAGAATAGACGATAACACACTCATAAGATTGATTATTTGAAAGCGGCATTGCTGAAATTTATGAATGTCAGTT
>Ga0123354_10017025_pt1 | contig 11389 bp, 11 predicted proteins | sample TergutLab28metaG_2_FD_97872 | JGI IMG/M metagenome (GOLD analysis project Ga0123354, IMG submission 97872) | Labiotermes labralis P4 segment gut microbial communities from Petit-Saut dam, French Guiana - Lab288 P4 | ecosystem: Host-associated > Arthropoda: Insects > Digestive system > Gut ... | reverse complement strand
ATATAATATGAATGCATTATACTTAGCCTTTTCGGATAGAAAAAGGGGGTGCGTAACTCCTAATTAAGCGTTGTATGTCCTCTCCTATATGCCATCGGAAACTCTGCACGGATTTGAACGTGAACACCCAGAGCTGATCTCAAAGGAGGTGGAAATGGTATGACCAAAGTTGACCGTTTCATTGCAAAATTGCGTGATTTTTCCTATACATCACGAAGTGCATAGTGATTCTTGTCCCGTGTTACGAGTCCCTGTTCCACAAGTCCAAAAAGCACCTCTTCGATCCTCTCCTGAGAAGGTGGGCATAGTTCTTTCACTTCTTCAATAGTTTGTGCACCATGAGCAAGTGCAGCAGATATCATAATCTCATCCTGTGAAATACCTGCACGCGAACCAAACGTCAAAATCTGATCAAGCTGGGTATCGATCAGGTTATCCACCTTATCCATCTCGTTAGAAAGGTATTTGCGTATGTTGCACAACTGATGCAGGTGATGCAGCCCATCTCGATACTGATATTCAGGACTTGGATCTGCCGGTACAATCCGCTGCTCTTTTGGTATTTTCTTGATCGAAATGTCAAGTTCATGCGAAATATGATAATATTTTCTTCGATTAGAGCCAATCTGGTGAGTAATAATCAATGCCTGCTCAAGTATTTGCAGATGCTCAATCACTGCTTTTGGACTGATAGACAACCGTTCAGAGATCTCTGTAACAAAACAGGAGCGGGTCTCGAGCAACGTAATAATACGACGCCGATTCTCATTTCCTAAAATATAAAGCAGTTGTGATAAAGACGTATCATCGCATTTCATCTATCAGTCCTACATATTACAACAGGTCATGTCTCTTCAAATCTGCATCAACCATCATCGCCACCAGCTCATCAAATGACACCTGCGGTTCCCACCCAAGACAGCGCTTTGCCTTTGCAGGATCCCCAAGCAGAGAAGATGCCTCAGCTGGGCGAAGTAATGCCGGATCAACAACAACATAATCCTGATAATCTAAATCAACTCGTGTAAACGCTTTTTTTACAAATTCGCGCACAGAATGCGATTCCCCTGTTGCGATAATGAAATCATTGGGAGTTTTAATCTGAAGCATCATCCACATCGCCTGCACATAATCCCCGGCAAAACCCCAGTCTCGCAGACTCTCCAGATTCCCAAGCTGAAGCTTTTCTTTCTTTCGAGCAACGATCTGTGCCACACCATCAGTCACCTTACGGGTCAGGTATTCAAGCCCTCGTCTTGGAGATTCATGATTGAATAAAATGCCGTTTGCGCAAAACATCTGATAGCTCTCACGAAAGTTTACCGTCATCCAGTATGCAAATAGCTTCGAGACTCCATATGGGGATCTTGGATGAAATGCTGTTTCTTCATTTTGTGGTGGTGGAGATATCCCAAACATATCACTGCTTGATGCTTGGTAATACCGTGCATCTGACGCATGAGCTCGCACAGCCTCAAGCACCCGCAATGTTCCGACTGCAGTCGTCTCTGCTGTGGCAATAGCATGGTTCCATGAACTTGCAACAGAAGCCTGAGCCCCAAGGTTGTACACCTCATCTGGCATCGCTTCCCGAACAGCAGCAGCAATCGCGTCCTTATCACTCAGATCTGCTTCAAGCAGTGTAATATCAGACAGCAGATCAGAAAGGCGATGAAGATGGGAACTGGAATGATCAATAGTGCGGGTAATCCCATACACCTCATATCCCTTCTCAAGCAGAAGTTCAGTGAGATATGAACCGTCCTGCCCGGTTATTCCCGTAATAAGTGCTGTCTTCATATGTATTGTTGCGAAAATGTCATCTTATTAAAACACTATTTAACTAATCCATGAAATCCTATTGTACTGTCTTTGTTTTCTTTAATTAGTAATTCCATTAACCTCTTTGATACACACTCTCTCCATTGAAATATAATTTGGATAAAAATGTAGGGAGGGCTTTTATGTCCATAAGAGTTTCATTCATACACCTTCTCCTCCATCAATGCTCTTTGCACTGTCTTTACTTTTGCGTTAGATTGGTATATGTATTTGCAATCTCAAGCACACGCGTTTGCATTTCAGTGCAAAACTGTTCATATCCAAATTGCTTTGATTGCCGAAGACATGCTTCTCTGTACTGTACTGGATCCGCTTCAACCTTGCGCACTGCTGAGACGAGTTCATCCACACAGGGATGTGTCAGGATACCTGTATATCCATCAAGCACTGTCTCAAGATACCCTCCCTCCCTTGTTGCAACAACAGGCTTTCCTGATGCCATTGCTTCAACAGGAGTAATTCCAAAATCTTCGTCAATCGCAGTTGTGATAAATCCTTCACACTCAGCATACAGCGTCATTACCTGCTTATCAGTGCAAGATCCAAGAAATGTAACATTTGGTGGTGCAGAATCTCTCAGGTACTCATATGCAGGATACACGGGACCAACAATCAGGAGTTTCTTATCAGGCATCTGCCGAAACGTCTCGATCTGAAGCTCAACCCGCTTCCATTTATCGACTCGCCCAACAGAAAGCCAGTAGCCTTTACTCTGCTCCCATCGGTACTGTCCCAGATGCAGAGGGGGATAGATGACTTTTGCAGATCTCCCATAATATTTTTGTAGCCTGTTTCTGGTGTTATGCGAGATACAGGAGATATGGCGGATATGATTTCTGACAAACCTTCGATCGAAAAAGCGTGCGCAGGATAGAGCTGGGGCATAGAAAAGCCGTTTCAATGTTGGTAGTTCATCAAGAAAAGGATAATACATATCATACAAAGCACGACGTGGAGTGTTGAAATAGTACATGTGAGGCATCTGCTTTACTGGATATCTGGATGCCATATCATCATTAAACACATAAAAATCATATGAAAAAGACTGCCTTTGAAACAATCTGCGCCCTGCAATCTGACGAAGTGGCTCTGCAGGAAGCGTTGCTTCAAGTGAGACGACATTCACATCATTTCGTGGATCATATGCAGCTACAGCATCCGGGTCATATGTTGGGCAGATAATTGTTGCAGACAATGCACGTGCCTGATCCATAATCAGACGCTGAGCTCCACCAGGTTTTGAAAAGTCTTCGCAGGTCAGAATTGCAATATTCAGATCAGAAATAGATTCAATCTTTTTTGCCATTATATCATCCAAATATTAGATTTTCTAGAAATTGCCATCAATTTTGCCATAATCAGTGCGACCTCCATCAAGTATAACAGAGTTAATATGCTCACCAACTTCCCAATACATCAGGACAATTTCACGATTATCATATGCTCCGGCACGAACCTTACGGCTCTCAATAATATCGGATATACGTTGAAACAATACCATATCGTCAATCCGTGTTTTTGCCTGCCTGCTGCCCGCTTGCCGGTCAGGCAGGGAGTGGCAGGACAGGCAGGTGTTTTTTTTCTGTTCATATTATACCTCCCTGCCGTCGTTGTGGTATTCTATTACATTATTCCAGTGTGGTACAATCCCATCCCATCGAAGTGAGAGAGGAATCTCATATGTTTTTGGCTCAATATCTTCTATAGTCTGGGAAAGAGATGCTGTGAGAGCATTTCTATCCAGTGGAGGAATAAAATATGTTCCGTCATACTTTTGCAGGCTCTCTACTAAGCCACCTACTTTTGTTGCGATAATTGGCATTCCATATGCCATTCCAATATGAGCAACACCACTTTGGGATGCACGGGTATATGGAAGCACCAGCACATCAGCGGCAGAAAAATAATTAGGAATCTCCTCATCACAGATATAACTAGCAACGAATTTGATCTTTTCTCTCTCTTTTGATGCCTCTATTCTGGCAATTGTATCTGGATCTTCCCATGGCTCTCCTGCAATAAGTAAAAGGGTGTGCTCTTTTTCTTCTGCTGAGAGGGCTTCAAATGCTTCAACTAATTGCGATACTCCCTTGTATGGACGAATAAGCCCGAAAAACAGAATGATTTTTGAATATTTTGAAGGTATATCGAGTTTGTGACGTGCAGTATTTTTATCAATACTGGGATACTGATCATACAGTCCATGTGGTACGATCTGAATTTTACTCTCTTCAATCCTGTATTTCTCTGCAATTAATGCCTGATCGTGAACAGAATGCACAACATATCCCATGCACAACCCGCGAATCATTCTTCCCATCAGACGAGAGTATACTCGAAGCGGCAGTATTGCATCTTCAAGGGGATCTACGACTTCGTGGAACTCCATAATGATTGGAATCTTTCGCAGGCGAAGCAGCAGTGCAATGCAGAGATACATGTGTGATACACTTGATGTCCACCATTCAAAAATGCAGATATCACCTCGTGCAGCATGGGTATACACTCTGTACCAGGTCAGCGGATTATACCAGTCAATAATCTCATGGACAGTAACATGTTCGTCATATGTCAAGGTAGAGAGAGAGCCTCCAACTCTGTTTGCTCCCGGAAACAGAAAAGTCGGAAGCATATGGCGAAATAGAAGAGCTTGGATTGTGTATTTTGAGGCCAATGCATTTGAAAGGCGAGTTGTATAATATGATATTCCCGACAAAAAACGAGTAGATGGACCAATAATTGAAACTGTTGTTTTTTTCATCTCTTCACTCATTATTCCACCATTACACTTTTAGCAAGGTTTCGAGGTTTATCAATATCCCGCCCTCATGCCCAATTGCAATACTCTCTCCAGTACCTATAAGATTGGAGACTGCTGCTACCGATTCGCATACCAAGAAAAGGAAATGTATCATCATAGGTGCGTCTGATTCCAGATGAGCCAAATAACATATGTATCATGACGATTGTGTCACTAGTTCTATCTTTCTTGTGCGTCCATATGGGCAGAAGTGCTCTCGTTCAAGAAGGCTTGCAATACCTCCGGCAGATGGACCGATGCAGATCATGGGAGCTGAAGACTCAGGCTCATACTGAGTGTCTTCGTTTAATCCATCAACCGTAAGCAAGATGAGTTCTGCTTTATGTGGGTCAGGGACGATTTGATTAGGGAACAGGTCTTGAACTTTCTTCATTTCTCCAATGCAAAGAATTTTTTTTGTTCCGATCTGTGTTTTTATCTCTTCGATGCACTGCTGATGGCATGCTGCATCGCATGCTCCAGATGTTCGGGAGAAGCAGAGAAATCCTGCAACTCCACTGATAATTGCCGCTGCTGAAGCACGGTGTGCAGGTTTTGTGAGTGATGCAGAGTACATGTACTCCGGTCTTGTTATGGCATCCATCGGATGGGTACTTGAAAAGTACGTGTTTCTGCCGCCAAATGTGACAGTCATGATGGTGCCGGCTTCATAAGGGCATCGATCATTCTGATCGGCTTGAGTAGAGAGTGTGACTTTGTTATTTTCATATCCGCATCCATCAGTGAGCGTTTGAATGCGTTTTACCAGATGATGTATGAGTTGCATGGGTTACGCTCGTGGCACTAGTGGTAATATGTCTGTTGTGGTAGGTATTCAGGCTATGGTACACTCTCAATGAATACAACCCTCAGAATTGTTCACTCATCTCTCACAGAGTTGTGAAATGATCTGGATCACATACGATAATTCGAGCTGGTGCGCCATCAGATCCAGATAGCAAAAGAGGGAGAGCGATGAGTACATATTCACCATGAAGCGGGATAGAAAAATGTAATCCTTCAAGAATTGACACACCTGCCTGCATCAATGCGGTATGCACCTCTGTATCGTATCCTGAATAGCTGATTGAGAGGCTATCGATGCCAACACAAATGCACCGCGATGCCAGCCACTGAGCTGCACATGGCATAAGACCTGCGTTTTCTCCAGCATGAAGTAAGAGGCGGGAAGATGAAGTAATCTCTCTTTCAAAAGGGTGGAGGTGTGTTTCATATATTTGTGGATCCTCGAGTTTGATGATAAAGCATGGCCCAATCAACGTATCCAAAGAGAGATGTTCAATGGTTGTGCCAGTATTGAGGTAATGTGCTGGTGCATCGAGGTGGGTGCCGGTGTGAGAACCCATTACTATCTCTGTAATTCTATATGTGTCCCGAAAAATGGGCGTAAAAGAAGGAATCGGATCTCCCGGGAAGTAATCCATTCCATTTTCAAGTGGGCGTGTCAGGTCATATATCATGCACGTTCTTGTATTTAAAATCCAGAACTGTCTGCTTTGTCAATGGCTGCATCGATCTGTTCCTGAAGTACGGCTGGAAGTCCATCTATTTTTACGTCAAGGAAGCCACGAATAATGGTTGCTGTTGCCTGTGCTTCGTCAAGTCCACGTGCCATGAGGTACTCGATCTCTTCTTTTGCGATCTTTCCAACAGCAGCCTCATGAGAGAGTTCGGTATCCACGACATCTCCTTTGATCTCTGGAATTGCGTGAATGGTTCCATCTTTTAGAATCAGACCTTTGCATTCGATGTGGGCTTTTGTACCTGCAACAACTCCGTCAACTCTCCCACGGGAGATAATAGTGCCGCCGGTTGTAATAGCACGGGTAATGAGTTCTGCACTGGTGCCTTTTGCATTCAAGATTGCAGTAGATCCAAGATCAAGGAATGAACCCGGCCCGCTGACTACAACACTTGAAAATCTTCCCACCGCATTCTCTCCGTTTAAATGGCAAACTGGAGCCATCTGAATCTTTCTGACTGGCTGCATGCAGACATAGTTTGAGAGAAATGTTCCATTTTCTTCGACGACTGTTGCACTTCTGGGGAAGACAGCAATATTTTCTCCCCAGTTATGAATCATCGTTGATGTGACTTTTGCACCGACGCCGACATATATTTCAGTAACGCCTATGTGAGTTCCACTTTTTCGCTCAGCGCCACTGGTGCATCCTGATATGACATGCAGTTCAGCTCCTTCTTCTGCGATGATGATATTGTGAACATGCTGAACTGGAGAGTCTGCCATGAGCATACATGCCTGGATGGGGTAGACCATTTTTGATCCTTTACGGGCAATAATCACAAATCCCTTTGGTTCTGTTTGAGTGGCGAGGAATGTTGTGAATTTGTCTTTATCTTTGCTTACTAATCGCCAGATATAGTCTGAGATCCAAGGATGTTTTTCAAGTGCATTTGAAAAGCTGAGTACTTCAACTCCCTGTGCGTTTGAAGTTATTTGGCCAATATCCTGATCTTTTTGAAAAAAACTGCCTGCCCGATGCTTCATATCCACTTCTAAACCAGTGAATGCAAGGCGCTGTTTGTCGATATCGCTGAGAGTATCCATTTTCAGGATGGTGTCGTTATCCATTTTATGGTACTGGTTTTTCAATCTATATAACAATACAGTAACAATGCAGAAGAAGAGTATGCGCCGTTTCGATGAATATATATGCTGTTTGTAACAATGTATATAAGCACATTTGTTATGTGCATGCAATTCCTGCATCGATGGTCTAGTGGCATGACTTTGGCCTTCCAAGCCAATAGTTCGGGTTCAATTCCCGATCGGTGCATTCTTCTTTTAGGGCTCGTGGTCTAGCTGGTTATGACGTCGCCTTCACACGGCGGAGGTCCTGAGTTCGAATCTCAGCGGGCCCACTTTTCAATGCACAATTTACAACACACAGTGCACAATTGGTTGTTGTGTCATTTTGTAACAATTTGTAACAATCATTGTGCCTTGTGCATTGTAACTTGTGAATTATAACGTATGCGTCTGTCTCGCTCATTGTGCAGGAGAACAATGGCATGATCTGCGTGAAGTACGGTAGGACCAAGTGATAAGCGCACTGGTTGATATGCATTCAGAGTAGCTATCTCTTTTTCTGTGATGTTTTGGTGATCTGAGAGAACATACAAGTCACACAACATATCTTCGCTTTCTCTGATATCATCTCCATTTTCATCCAAAATCGCGATTTTTCTCTTTTCTTTGTCTTTCCCTTCCATAAGATCATGGAGCAGCTCAGCAAGGCCACCTACTCGGATAGCGATACCTGGTGAGGTTTCACGAAAAAGGGATCCTGCTGGTACTGCAAGTGCTTTCTTTATCAGTGCTGCCGTGCTTCTCTCATCTGGATTGAATCGCCTGAGCTCTTGGCCGGTACATCTGATGATCCTCCCTCGTGGATCATTGCTCATTACAAGGTAACACGTAACATCCTTGCGAATACCGTGCGAGATGCAAAGAGATGCCTGAATAGTTCTGGCAAGCAGATCCATTCTTCCTGCCCCACCACAGAGATCATTGAGAGAAAAGCCAGGATCACAGGTTGCAGTATGTGAAAGGATGATGAAAGATATCATAGGTGTACGTATTTATGTTGGATTATCTTCATACTGGTATAGGAGTTACGCACTTCGATTTTTAAGTCATTGTAATATTATAACCATTGAATAAATGCTTTTTTGTCATGTTGATTGTACCCTGCGTGCTCATAGAAACGAAGCGTACGTTCATCCTTTGAACCAGTCATAAGCATAATCTTGTAGCAATTATCCCGAAGAGCTATTTCACGGGCAAAGGCCAGAATTCTTGTTGCATGTCCTTTATTTCTGTGATGGGCATGTGTTACCACATTTTCGATCAATGCGTATGGCCTTTGTCCATGGGTCAAATTTGGAATAATAAGTAATACGCATGATGAAATGATTTCATCGTTTTCCACACCAACGATAATGTGATGATCTGTATCAAAGGTGATTTTGTTCCACAGTTTTTTGATAGTATCATTTACATCAGGCATTGGATTATCATGTAAATGGGTATATAATGCAAGTAACTGTGATAATTCACCCTGATGTATCTCCCGGATTTCCATCTCATCAGACTCCTAACGTTCTATCATATCATTTTTCAACTACATGTAATACATTATTTGAGTTGGTATGGAGATAATCGCATCATCTCATGTGACCATTGAATAGCAAAAGTACATGAGATTGTCAGAGAAGATAGCCTTTATTTATCTCCCTGGATTGAATTGTGGTCTATATCCTCTCCACCACACATAATATAGGAGTTACGCAAAAATCAACATGACTTAAACTTTTGCCAACTTAAAATAATTAATTGAAGCGGCTTAATAAGGTATTATGATCTACAAACGTGCAATTTTGCGTAAGTCCTAATAATATACTGTTCACTACTGTTCACCCACAAAAGAGGGTCAGGAGCACATACGCATTATGCCATTAAACGAAAATCGTCATAATCACTTATTTTTTCTGTTTTTAGTTCTATTTATTGAAATAATACGCCATTCTCGCGTCAAAAAGTCAATCAGCTAGATCTGGCAACAGTGAACACAAAAAAGCAATACACAATGCGAGGGGAGCGATTTGAACGCTCGAACTCCTACGAGAATAGGCCCTGAACCTATCGCCTTTGACCTGGCTTGGCAACCCTCGCTCTATGCCTTATTTTATTATCATCGTGCAGATATGAACTCTTCGATTCAAAAAGGTGGAAAGTACTTATTAGACCTCCTCGGAAACTGGTTTCATACAAATGTCGGCAAAAAAAGTTCTCATGTATTCTCACCACGCAAGGCATGAAAAACACGAAATTTGTGTTTTTGCATACGTGTCGTACTATCCTTGTATAGGATTTTTCGTTCTTTTCGTTCTTTTCATGGTTCATTTTATAGTTTCCGAGGACATCTATTTCACAACCTGGGTTGACAGCTCTCAAGTCATGCACGAGAACAGCAAACAACGATTCATTGTGAATTGTATTTACTCCTTTTTCATCTTGCGCAGCTTCAATACAACCCGTTCAACCTGCTCTACAGCCGTTCCGATATATGCCCTCGGATCAAGCAACTTCTCAATCTCATCCTTTGATACAAGAGCAGTAACTTCTTTATTTTCAGACAATATCTCGTAAAGAGGCTTGTTATCTGCAAGGGCATCCATACTTGCAGTCCTGATAACCTCATGAGCAACCTGTCTACTCATACCCCGCTTTGTCAGCTCAATCATCACAGATTCCGCCATATTAACCCCATGCAGCATCGAAAGATTCGCGAGCACTCGATCCTCTTTGATATGCAGATTCTCAATAATCGTCACCATAACATTCAGAATATGATCACACAAAATCGATGCTTCTGGAAACAGCACCCGCTCACATGAAGAATTCGTCAGATCGCGCTCATCCCACAACGTATTATTTTGAAACGCCGGCTCAACAGCACTGCGTATAACCCTCGCCAGACCACACACCTGCTCAGACTTAATTGGATTGCGTTTATGCGGCATCGTTGATGATCCGACCTGTTTCTTTCCAAACGCCTCTTCAACTTCTCCTATTTCAGTTCGCTGCAATGAGCGAATCTCGATTCCAATCTTATCAAGTGTTGTTGCAATCTGTGCAAGCAGGCAAAAATACTCTGCATATCGATCCCGCTGAATCACCTGATTTGAGACATCAACCGGCACGAGGGAGAGGTACTTCATCATCGACTCCTGAACCTGTGGTCCAAGCGCTCCAAGCGCCGCCTGTGTACCAACAGCACCGGTAAGCTGTCCAACACAAACCCTCTGTCTCGTCTCATGAAGCCTATCGATATGCCTCCCGATCTCACTCGCCCAGATCGCAAATCGAAGGCCATACGTCATTGGAACTCCATGCTGTCCATGAGTTCGTGCAATACACACCAAATGCTTTGTACTTTCTGCACGCTGCAGTAATGCTTCAAGCAACAAAAACAATTTCTCCTCGATCAGATCTAATGCATCTTTCAGCTGCAATCCTGTTGCAGTATCCAAGATATCATTTGACGTCGCTCCATAATGCACCCATCTTCCAGCCTCTCCACAGACCTCAGAGATACCAGACACAATAGCCATCATATCATGGCTAATCTCAGCCTCGATTTCCTTTACGCGATCAAGAGAGACATTATGTGCTTTTTCTAAAATCAGACTTGCATCATCCTCAGGAATCATGCCATGCATAGCCTCTGCCTTTGCAAGGGCGATCTCGGCATCAGCAATGCGCCACAGACGATGCTCTTCGCTCCAGACATGTCTCATTTTCGTTGTGCCATATCGATATTCAATCGGGTGAACTGCCATAGTAGTGTACTCTGCGCCGTGTACCCTTGTAATAATTCCGAAATTGCGTAATATAGGAGAAAATATACGTGTTATACATTACGTGAGGGTAACCCTTATCTCGCCACTTTCAGATACTTGTAATCTCATCTGTTGCGTCAGGATACGGTCAACATGGAAGCACAAACGAATCAGAAACCCAAGCTTACACAAGCACAGCTCTTAGGACTCCTCCTCACCGTCTCGTTCTCCTCTTTTGCAATACCCCTCATCTCTTCAGGAGTGAATATCGTCCTTCCACATATCTCTTTAGACTTTGCTATCTCTGCATCCAATATCGGCTGGATCCAGACGAGTTTTTTACTGATGTATGCAGTATTT
>Ga0123354_10017024_pt1 | contig 11389 bp, 13 predicted proteins | sample TergutLab28metaG_2_FD_97872 | JGI IMG/M metagenome (GOLD analysis project Ga0123354, IMG submission 97872) | Labiotermes labralis P4 segment gut microbial communities from Petit-Saut dam, French Guiana - Lab288 P4 | ecosystem: Host-associated > Arthropoda: Insects > Digestive system > Gut ... | reverse complement strand
TAACCCTCTAAAGACGAAGCGCAGACTGCTTTATTTAAAGACCCAGTCCGTACCGCGCTGTAAACACTTTTCATCTCGGTTATAAAAACCAATCAGTTTATGCTGTAAGTGGCACAAGTCGCTTTTTTGTTCTGAGATAAATACAAAACACATAAATACAGTGTGGGCAGAACGTACAGTTGTTGAATGTTAAACAAGTGGGTGCATCACGTAACCAGCAAGCAGGCTTTAAAAGGTTAACGAAACACAATAAGGAATACCATTACATGAACAAAACAGAAACACACACACTTCATCTCCACACTTTCCCCAACACCCTTGTTTCATCATCACGTTTCCGCCGTACACAGTTTCCTATCTGGCACGCAATTTTCCGACATCCTAGGAATCAAGGTAATTTCCCAGTAAGGCTCACGTATCGTACAACGGACATTGGTTGAAGACTGGTTTTCCTGCTTGAACTACCACGTCTATATTGTGAAGTGTTTTACTCTGCTCTTCCTGCAACGCTTTTCCCACTTCTGCCTTCCCATCGTGTTCGAGCATTTTGTTGTATTCCTAGTCAGTTATCATTCCTAACATCACCACATTGCCATCAAGCACTACAGATTTATTCGACCCCTATTTCTGAGTTCAAAATTGTCTGTCTTTTCAATTCTGCAAAGCAACGTGATTACGTACCACGAGGGTCCACATTCAGGAACCTCCCCCCCCCACTCTGGCCACAAAACATATTTGTATGCTTCGTGGCCTTCAATGCACACAACCGTCCAGTTCTGTGATTGAGACGGGGCGAATTTACTGCGCGGTACGTACTAAATCTTCAACTAAAACTGAGGTTTAATTCAAACTCCGAAAGGTTAATCTAATTGGATGCAAAGGCTGATGGTCTAACTATTAATCATTATGACGTATCAACCGTACACTTAACACAGTGTCGAACGATACGCAATTTGGAATATTACCCGCGAATTGGCAGAGATTTGGAATGCCGCGTCTCAATACGACATTCGGACGGAGAGATAGGGAAATAAATTGAGATGGCTCCGGGTAGCCTATGGCCCAGCCGGGACTCCGAGAATAAATACGTGACGGACAGACAGGTAGTTTATGAGTAGGACGACGCAAAGGACAGGTGGACGTGAGAGAGAAGAACAGGCCGCTTTCTATATATATAAAATGACTTCGTACTTCAATTCATCTACTGTAATATGAAGAGCAGTGTATGTAAAACGGACAAGGGCATGGACAAACAAGAAATGCAAACATAATTTTGAAATGCTCCACGAGAAAAAAAAGTGGGGGCACAAGAGAGATGGGACATTCCATTTCCCGAAATTAAAATGTAATATAATGCGATGAGCTTATTTTTATAATGGGTATGCTGTTTGATATCCGGAGTAAACAGAATTCCTATTCCTTACCTCGAGATGAAAAACACAACGGTATGCCCCTAACTTCTGAGCCAATGGATAGATATTTATGGAAATAAGTACTGGAGTGGGTGCCAACCCACTGCCCTAGTTTTAAATTTCATATCAGTGACGTCAACTGTAAGACATCAAATATTAACTACTCCAATTTCAAACTGTGCAAAGCGTCAGATCTATGGCGTGGGGGGGGGGGACGTATATAATATTCGGACACCGATTATTTTGTATAATATTAAAAAAGGCGAGATCACAAAACCAGTATGTAGTATTCAGTTTCAAAGAATATATAACTGTCTTTCTTTTTAGCCCAGAGCAGTGGCTGACCATCATCAATCTCTGTTCATCAGCCTTACCAGGAGAGAAGCATACACTGGCAATGAACCAATTGCTTCAACAGAATTAAAGCTAACAGTGAAATTAACTTAAAATTCGTCTCGTTTTTATCCCCTTATACGTATATACAGGGTTATTCAAAATGACTGTCGGGGTCATACACAATACACTCCACATGCAACTCCATGTGATATTTTCTATGGGGTTACGTCAAGGATCAGGTTTATGTTCCTCCTCTTCCCGCAAGTATACCGGAACGGAAGGTACGAATCAGAACCGCCAATGAAACCATCACCGCTGACATGCGGAACGAACTCGATTATCGTACTGATGTTTGTAGAATCACAAAGGGTGTACATATAGAGCACCTGTAAGGTATATAACAAAAACGTGGAGTGTTGTTCTATTAAATAAAAGAAAGACATATACTGCTATCTCAAGTGTACTGTGTATGACAAGTTGTTAAAACCGCGACAATCATTTTGAATAACCCTGTACATTTTTTTATTTTCCTTGTGGAGTCCAAGTACTGACAAATTTGCTGGTATAAAATACCGTGATAAAATAAACGATACTCCAGCTGGAATTTGTGACAGTCCTGGAAGTGTTCTTTTCTTCCACAAAATGGTAACGTGTGGAGTTTTGTTCTTGGATCAATAATTCAGAACAGGTAACTCATGTTTTTTATCTCAGTATTTAACCAACTTGATGCACAAAATTTGTTTCATAATGCGTTTTATTTCATGCCTCTACATGTTTCGAGCATATGTGCTCATCATCAGGCGGTCACAATTGCATTACACAGCGTGATGATATCAGAGGCTGTGTAATGCAATTTTGACCTCCTGATGATGAGCACATGTGCTCGAAACATGTAGAGGCATGAAATAAAACTTTATCGTGAAACAAATTTTGTGCATCAAGTTGGTTAAATACTGAGATAAATATACTGAGACGCACGGTCAGCAAAACGTCAAAAACAGGTAACTCATGGTTTACAATTTATTCTTTTCCGATACAAATGTCACAATAGCCCTGTAACTGTTCCTGTTAAATTCAATGAACTGTTGTTGATTTTGGCTGTGGGATCAGAACTTCAGGTGATGTACATACCTTACCCTCTCCAATTCATCTGTTTCCAGTACTGACCTTTGTCGCTGTTACCATATGACTTCAGCACTGCGATATAATTTTAAGTAACTTACAAGTGAGGTACGCAGACAGTCTACACCTTAAACACAGAGTGGGCCAAAAGTAGGTATACAGAGTATGCTATAGTATATACTGTATACCTACTTTTGGCCCAATCTGTAGTAGAAACATGGCTACCGATCGACGGTGCAAACTTCTGCGTCTCTGTGAGACCCATCAGGAACTGGAAAGTATCATAAAACACAGTGATCAGACGAAAAATGGCATCGGATGTAACTTACAGGGCGGTGCTTCTGTAGCTGGGGTTCTTAACCATTTTCGTGTGCCATTGACCCCTTTGAGAGTCTGGTGCAACCTACGGACCCCTTCTCAGAAAAGTGTATTTGAATGCACAAAATAAAGATGCTGAGATTTCTTATAATAAAACCAACTAGATGCACTACTTTCTCAAATTTATTTTTTGGAATAAAACTCCACATGTTTCGGACAGTTCCTCTGTCCATCATCAGGAGTTTTTCACTGTACACACAGCAACGGTATAGGTCATACAGGTTTGCTGACAGCTTGCGAGCAAGCTCTCAGCAAACCCGTAAGACATATACCATTGTTGTGTGTCCAGTGAAAAACTCCTGATGATGGACAGGAACTGTGCGAAAAATGTAGTTTTATTCAAAAAATAAATTCGATGATGGACAGAGGAACTGTCCGAAACATGTAGAGTTTTATTCAAAAAATAAATTTTTGAAATTAGCGCACCTAATTGGTTTTATTATAAGAATTTATCACTATGCACGGTCACATGAACGTCAAATGGTGAGATTTATTGAAGTTAACAAACATTTTCGGAGTCTCGACGCCTTAAACTACGCTGCTGCCTACATACACTACGGAATGAAAGTCTGAATTTCAGTTACAGAATAGCGAAAATAATTCTGTAACTTTTTTCCCAATCCAAATTCACGAACCCCCTGAAATCTACCCAAGTACCACCAAGGGGTCCGCAGACCCCACGTTAAGAATGGCTGTTCCATAGGGTGTTTATTTTCCCTACTTGAACGATAAACGCGGGTCCGAAGCTCTAGCGAATTTTATCGGGCTTTCCAAAGGTTGTTATTATCACTGCGATCGTTGGTCTGGCTGCCGTCACCGACCATTAAAACCTCCCCGTCAAACAGCGTACGACGCACCGTTGGCGGCGCGTTGTGCCGCCGAATGTCCATTATGCAGGAAAAAAGAACACCATACACCTGCAGGTCAGTGGCGTACCGGGGGGATTCAAAATCCCCTCCCCGAAATTCCGAAGGCTCTCCAAAATCGTGCCAAACTCAACCCGATTGTGAAAACTGTTAAAATCTGCTGAATTTAGGACGCCAACACCCCAAGATGTTAGGAAAAAAGGGCAGTAAAATTCTAAAACTACCTAGGTCCGCAATTGTTTTACATTAGCAACGACAAATAAGTTGGCTGTCATCTTAAATAGTCTTAACGTACCAAAAATTAAGAAGGTTTTACTATATGAAATGAAATTTCTTGTAGGAAATTACAGCTGCCTCCAGAACCCCTGACTAGGGGGCTACCGCCCGCAGATCCCTGTCCTCTGCCGTCAACTGAATTTGTTGAACCCCCCCCCCCGAACAAAATTCCTAGCTACGCCACTGCTGCAGGCACGCACAAAAGAACCCCATACAAGATCAACAGAGACGTTGCGTGGATTAGCCGAGGTGCGTAACATCGAAAATGAAATTCTTTAAGAGCCATGAAATCCTGCTTGTTTGTAGAGAAACTAGTGGCATACTGCATTAATGATTGTGCAAATTAAAGAGGGACCACAATGTCCATCCTTTCTATCGCAAGGAAATACGTCTGGAACACTCGTCTGGCCGAAGATTTTTACTTTACTTCAACATGAGTGTACATTTATTCCGGCTCCGTGAGTGATTAAGTTTGAAATACAGAACGAAGGCTTTAATTTGGCTTCTGACCAAAATCTAGTTAGGAGTCCTAACCCACTAGTTAGCGGAGGAGTGGTAGAAGGGACTGTGAGTTAATGGCAGTATAGGGGGTTACAGAATGAGTCAGAGTCAATGTCAGCACCAACAAAACTAGTCTCTAGAAATACGTATAGAAATAGCAATGAAGCATAAATTTTGAAACCAATTTTCACTCTTTTTAGTGGATCTGATGATAAACTTAGCTTTTGTAATAGTAACGTGCAGGGCGGGAGGAGGGAGGGAGGGGTTAAGTGTAATCATTGTTACTGCTACCGGCAAGGCGAAGTGGTGGGGCGGTATAAACGAATATTACAGCCTTTGGATTTCTAGTAAGTTTCTGGGCTTTAAGCTCAGTGCTTCAGCCAGTTATTTTCGTTCATACGCTGCACGAAGTCATTTGCATACACGGCAGCAACTCACGGTAACCAGAACACCAATTTCTTACCTTTACTGTGCTTGTTTTAAGGTCAAGCTCGTGCGAGCTTTATTATTGCAAGGTGCTGGCTCTGGCCTGCTTCAGCCACAGAGAGTATGAAGCACTTGGGCCAAACCAAACACCATAAAAGATTAAAGTTAGAAAATGTATGCGTACAGGACGGCTGAGAGAGTGGGAGTAGAAGAGAAGGAAACGTGACTGTAGAGATTAGAACAGGGAATACAGGACGAACCAATAAATCAGCATACAGACAGAACGGGAATAAGAATCAAAGAGTACAACAAGAAAAATGTGACTTTTTCCTACGTACGACATGAACGCATATGGGTCTTTAGAAATACAGCTCTACTCATTTTTAACTTCGTGGATGGAAATAAGTAGCTTCACGCCACGGCCGCTTTATCGCCGGGGAAAGACCCAGCGGTATCCAAAAAAAAAACAGAATGTTAATTGAGCCAAAATAGTCTTTCTGGAAATCTCGGAGAACGAATCACTTGCATTTCCGGGGAATCGAAACACGATTTTTCGAAATGTGATTACCTCTGGAACTAAATTACTCAAATAAATGATCATCAAACCGAAACGTGCAAGTAAGCTTTCCAGCAAAAAAAACGCAGTTCACTGTTAAAGCTTCGTGTTCTTGTTTTAATGACCTGCATAGCGCAGTTTCATATGGACAAGACGCTGCACACTTTATATTTCAGCTGCCAAGATTATTCTATGTAAGAAAACTTCCAAGAGCACTTCAGTAACCCAATGGTCCACAAATTTTCCAATAATCTAGAAGCCACTTCAAAATTCCAAGTGGCAGAAAAGTGGCACGAACCAAGTTCCGTACTGAGGAGCCACAATATATGGAGTGACCTGTGAACCTCACCGTTATCTCACGCTTTCTGCTCGGAGCATACGAAATTATACACATTTTCATACGTACGGGGGGAAAAAAGCAGCAGTGATTACGTCGTAAATATTATGTGCCACCGTACAGAACTTATTCGCCAGAGCGAACAGGGGACTGGGGTTTGTGCAGCCCTACAGTAACAAAAAAAAATTATATAGATATGTATCACGTAATAAAATCGTAAAAACTTGACGGAATATCGGGGCATTCTGCTCTGCACGCTACGCCGCTACTTACCAATGCAAATTTTAATGTCGGTATCTTCCTCCTTCGTGTCATGTATACATTAAGATAGGGAAACTAACCCTTAACTTTACAGTTAGTAAATTTCTTACTTTTCAGCCTTAAGCCCTACCTGAACTATATATATATATATGACAGGCTAAGTCAATAAACGACACACACACGCGTCACGTAATGGCAATTCCACAAAACTAAAAGAAACAGCTCTTTAGCCCTCTTAAGGAGATAAAGTTTAGTGGTGGGAAAAACAGTTTCTCCGTTTTCCATGACAGTTCACTACCTTTTTCACAAAATCCGAAACGTTAACAATATTCACGTTAATTTTATAATCCAGTCTACATCGTCAGAGTGCATCAGAAGAAGAAAAATTTCTGTTATTCTACCAGCCACGTCTGTATCTACCAAGCTGTCTCCTCCCTGGAGATTCTTCCAGTACGAGTTTGTACGCTTTTCTAATTTCTCCACCGGTGCTGTCTGTCTGTCCGTATCACCCCCCCCCCCGGCTTTAATTTCCCAAATAATACCAGGTGACTTCCGTTTCAAATACATTTCTCCAGAACTCCGCTATTCTTCTCTCTGATGTCCAAATATATTCCCCCCGGTAATCTCCATGTATCTTCTGCATCTCTCTCTCTCTCTCGCTTTCTCTGAGGTCACCATCCTGTGCCAGATCAACCCACTCCACATCCTACAACCCCGCTTCTTTGACATACGTTTTAGGCGCGTGAACAAAGCAGCTGCGGAAGCAACTATTCGTCTCACCGTGTCTTCCCGTCCGTCCGTCCATCTATCCGCATACAACAGCGTGACTCCCAACTGACCAGCTTTAGTGCAATTTTATTATCTGAGACTCTAAAATCTGTCGAGAAATTCCGATTTTCATCAAAATCGGATAAAAACATGTGGCGATGTTACTCTGTCATTGGTCCTCCTGAGACAGCCTCTGCTGTCTTGCAGGCACAAGACAAGGCCAGAGAAAAGGTTCACAAACTAAGTACAACAATCAATCATGACCAATATAAATAAGTGTAAATAAGTGAAGTGATGTGAATTGTAGTGATGTGGAAGTGAACCGAAATGATTTACGTGAAGTGATTTTGTTTTGAAGTGAATTCCGGTGAAGTTCTTGGGGACAAAAGTACCACGTACATTACAGTGACCTTATACTGAGGGTACTGGATTGTATTGTGACTATTTCAGTTGGTGCGTATCTTGTGTTGTGGTTGTTTTAATTTGTTTCGTAATGTGTGTGTGTGTGTGTGTGTGTGTGTGTGTGCGCGCGTGCGTGTGTGGGAGGGGGTGTTTTGACAATTGTTTGGGTGTTTTGGTAATTTGTGTACTTGTACTTATTGTGTTTTGTATTGCTTGTACTGTGTTTTTGTATTGTTTCGCTTATGTATATTTATTCTTATCTGTTTTGTCTGCATTAGTGTAAGGACTACTGCCACCGAATGAAAACTCAACTGCAGTAAATAATAATAATAATAATAATACATTGCATCTCGCAGTTTCTGATATCGATTACAGTCCACTGTACAACGGCAGCTAGCATATGCAAGAAAGAAAGGCCCAATGCGTGTTGTGTCAAACCCGAAAAGGCACATTTCAAGCACCGTGTTTCTTGCAAATAATCGCAGATTTGAAATCTACGTTCTAAAACACAGCGAAGACGGTAGGACGTTTTACGCCATGCAGACATTTCACAACTTGTCAGATCCCATCTCAATGTCATCGTTACGTCTCCAGAGACTTCAACATTTTTAACATTCTTCCTGCCTGAATACTCGGACTTCAAGCTCGATCACGTCCGTCACGCAGCTTTCTATAATCGTCTCTAAACCAGAAGATCCGGACAGACGAGAAGGTAAAGGACTCCTATATAAATATACAATGATGTATCAGTCAAACACAACAAAACTTTGTGTTTATTATTGTATTAGGGCAACATGTCTCGATTCTTATAGAATCATCTTCAGGCCCTTCTAAGAATACAGATCCTTACTTAGCAATGTTTAAAATGCGCTGTGGGATCCCTGGGCCTGAAGATGATTCTATAAGAATCAAAACATTTATCTCAGTAATTAACCAACTTGATGCACAATTTTTTTTTTGTTTTACAGTAAGTTTTTTTCATGCCTCTACATGTTTCGAGCACATGTGCTCATAATCAGGAGGTCAAAATTGTATTACACAGCCTCTGGTAACATCACACCTATAGATGGCCGTCCCGTCTCTCAACCTGTACGCGGGACGGCCACCTATAGGTGTGATGATACCAGAGGCTGTGTAGTGCAATTTTGACCTCCTTATGAAGAGCACATGTGCTCGTAACATGTAGAGGCATGAAATAAACTTATTGTAAAACAAAAAAAAATTGTGCATCAAGTTGGTTAATTATTAAGATAAATATACTGAGATGCACGGTCAGCAAAACATCAAAAAATCAAAACATGTTGCCCTAATACAATAATAAACATAATAAAATTTTGATGTGTTTGACTGACACTTACATTGTATATTTATATATGTCTTAAACACTTCGGGATGGCAATAAATCAATGCGGAGGGAAATCTATGTTCCGAGCAGGATTCGAAGCCCAGATCTCAAGCTCTAATGACTCAGTCGTTACCAAAGTCCTGGCACTGACCGAAAATTTCACCCACACGAATGTAATGGGATTACAAAGTTTTCCCATTATCTATACAGCCCATATTTTGGCCGCTTTCCAGAAAGAAGATTTACTGATTCCCCTTAATTCTCGGTATACGTCTGTGCGCAGGTCACTACACAGGAGGGTCTTAATTCAAAATCAGCACAAACAAACTTAAGGGATAATACATATTCGTTACGCTTCGAACTGAAAGAGGCACCACTAGATCGCATCCTGTGCAGAATACGCTTTGCAAGAGCTATGGACCTGCTTCGAAAGTACAGTAGAACTCCACTTATCCGGATTAATTGGGTCGGCGAGCCATCCGGATATGCAGAAAATCCGGATAAATTGATCTTTCTTTGAAAACATGCTACATCGGCAGTTTGAATTTCGACTGTTACCAATTACAGTATGTACCTGCGTGCAAATCTTTCGACCACACCTGATTTGAAGTTCCAGAGGCCGTAACACTTTACTGTACTTGATCCGATAACCGGTTAATTTCAAGACAAGTTAGTTTTGCAAATTCTCGACGACTTTACCCCAAGGGACAAGCCGATCCGGATAATCGGCGACCCGGATGACCAGCGTCCCGACAAGTAGAGTTCTATTGTACAAATAAATTTAGTCTTGCATCTATTAGACTTGGTATCAAACAGGAAGACGGGTGCAGAATGTTCGTCTCACATAATTCGAGACCAATAAACGAATGATGATGATGATGATATAAACAGCCAACTAAATGCAACAATAATAATTTTATTAATAATTTCAATCAGCTCAACATGTTTCGGGTGATAGTTCCACCTCATACTCGTCACCAGCAGGCAGCATCGCCGGTGCTTTTAAATCACAAGCTGTAAACACAGTTTAGTGCCACTGAAGATGGAAGAAATTATCGCCCGAAACATGCTGAGCTGTTTGTAATTATTAATAAAATTATTATTGTTGCATCTAGTTGGCTGTTTATATTATTGTATCAGTGATGCACGGTCATACAAACATCAGAATGATAATAAGCTTGCTATTAAACGTCATAACAAATCATTAACCTGAAGGCCGCTGGTTCGATCCCAGCTGGTGTCAGTGGATTTTTCATTGACATAAAATCCTTATGATCGCACTATGGCCCTGGGGTGTCGACTCCGCCTCTAACAGAAATGATAAACAGGAGTATTTCCTGGGAGTAAAAGCGGCCGGTGCGTAAGGCTGACAACCTACCAACATCCTGTGCCGTTGTCACAAAATCTAGGCGCCTCAACTTCCTGGAAATCGCTGGGCCTGTCCAGGCCTGTAATGGGACTGCTTTACCTTTACCTTTAACAAATCATTAACGCAACCAACTTTTATTTTTTCGGCACGTATCGAGCAAGGTGAATGGGAACAGAACTGTTCATTCTATCGCACGATAAATGTGAGTCTTTGTTTTGCGATTCACATCACGGTCACACAAAATGCTGGTTAGCTTTGTTATAGCTGCTCTGTAATTAAAAACTCGTATTTATCATGCAACAGTTAAGAGCACAATTAAATATGCAGCAGAAACATGGTGTTTAAAAGCAAAAAACGGTACCAAAAATAAATTCCACAGAAATGGACTTTTGGCGACGCTCGGCTCGAAATTCCAGGAAAGACAAAATTAGGAATACTATTATTAAACAAAAAATGAATGTAGTACGGTCTCTTTTGGACGATATTAAAACCAAACAACTCCAATGGCATGGACATGTTCAAAGAATGGAAGAGGGGAGATTACCAAAAGAAGTTATGAAATGGAGCCCACCAGGAAGAAGAAAACGAGGTAGACCTAAACTTACCTGGGCGGAAAGGATTAGAGGAATGATGGGAGAAAAGGGATTAATGGAAGAAGACTGGAATGGCAAAGGCAGCTGGAGGAAGAAGACAATATAATTGTCAAATGGGCGTAGGAAGTTGTGGAAACATTGCACAGCCTGCTAAATAAATAAACATTAATTCTGTCGCAAAAACAACGGTCAAAATTCAATTCCCCAGCGCTCTGACGACGATATGACTGATTAACATAAGACGGATTCAGGAGTCGACTTTTATCCAGGGCTACTAAAATTATATAAGACACTAATAAGACCGGTAGTGTCGTGTGGAGCGGAAGCATGGACGTTGACGAAGAAAGAAGAACAAGCTCTGCTAATTTTTGAAAGGAAAATATTTGGAAGAATATATGGTCCTAAATATGAAAACGGGGAATGGAAAAGTCGGACGAATCG
>Ga0123354_10017023_pt1 | contig 11389 bp, 4 predicted proteins | sample TergutLab28metaG_2_FD_97872 | JGI IMG/M metagenome (GOLD analysis project Ga0123354, IMG submission 97872) | Labiotermes labralis P4 segment gut microbial communities from Petit-Saut dam, French Guiana - Lab288 P4 | ecosystem: Host-associated > Arthropoda: Insects > Digestive system > Gut ... | reverse complement strand
AATAATAACTGTATTCCCTAGGGACATAATTTGCCTCAGGAATATAAGTATAAATACCCTGCATAAAGGAGATTATTATTATTACTATTATTATTATTACAGTAGAGTGACTATGTACTGCAAAGTAAGAATACTTCAATTTTTTAAGGGTGCAAAAGGAACAATAATAAAGTTGATACAAAACAGCAGAATAACAATATTTGAGTACCTGTACAGTCCTAAAAGCAAGAGACATGTAAGAAGAACGAGAATTGGATGGAAATGTCGCTTTTAGAACATCTGAATGCAGTAATAAGCTTGTAGCAATTAATAATTGAGTTGTAAGGAGAATAAGAAGAATAAAAGTTAGAGCGGAAAGGAACAAATGGTAAGACCATGCACCAGAAATAATATTAAACAATTTACCGCCATATGGAATGAAAAAATTGTAACAGACACAACACGCTGTAGAGGAAAACTTGACATTATTTGGAGATCGCACACACACACACACACGCGCGCGCGCGCGCGTTTTTTTTTTTCGAAGTTTCTGTAGCATTGCATAAAAACGCATTGAAGAAAGAAGCTAAAAAATACTGGACCAGAAAATGTTGGTAACTGAAGTACTCTGCAGATAAGCCCGGGAAACTCTCCAGCACAAGATGGCGGAAGATAAATGTTCTGCAAACCATACAACGTCTTTCTTTAATTTAATTCGAAGTCAGTTTTCAACAAAAAATATCTCGTCATTAACCTAAATGATAATGGTTGAACCTGGCTTATAGGAGGTGTAGTTTTAATATGCTGGGACACATATATGTAAGTTAAAATTAAATTATATATTTAATTTCTTAAATTTCTGTTGATTAACTTGCTGACCCAAGTGCACTAAGTTCAATTACGAAACCAGAACTAATAACAATAATACATAAACAATGTTAGCCACAAAAAAAACCGAACGTAAATATAAGACAATTTTCACTCCGAAAGTTACTGTACTGGAATTTTGTGCAAAAAATATTCGAAGAGTACAAATAAAAATATTTCGAAAAGTAATGTAACAAGAAAATTAACATGCGTCCCCTCTAAACCCAATTTAGAACTGAGAAATTAAAGATAAAAACAGATAAATACAATGAAAATAATTGTGCCAAAAATGAACTAGACCCGGTGCCGTTATGGACGCGTGATAAGAAGAGAAAATCTCTTGCCGCCAAAGGAGTTCGAACTCCAAACCGTCTAGTCCTCAATGAGTCGCTGCACAGGCTACGATATCCTTGCCTCTCTTTTGTAAATCAGTCTCGTTATTTAACAGTCACGCCTCTTACGTCTCTTCTAAACGCCAGGATGACATGTACGATGACTGATAGTAAACTTGAGCTAAAATCGAAGCAACTGAACGTGATGACCTATAATGTTGAAACGAGATAAACTATCACGTTGTTACAGACATGGCGTCAATTTCAGGTCTCTCTCCCACCGGCGCCAATTCTGTGACAATATTCGTGAACCACGGACCTGGACGAAGCCGAGGTAGACAGCAATTTTGTTACCGCGAAATGAACACTCGTCACCATTCCATAGCTTTTTAAATTACTGACAGTACTTGCATATGATTCGAACATGGCAGCTATTCTATAAGCTGCTATAATGGCCAATAACTGCGTCTTGCGAAAGTGAATTCGGTGGGCACAGCTACCAGGATGGACAGAGTCTCTGAGGCAAAACAACTTTTTGTGCAGTGCAGAACTGGTTGTAACTGCGCAGTTGGAATGCACAGCACATGTCACTCTGACAGCTTCATCAACATGTGACTTGTTTAGCGATTAGTATGAAAGAATAATGAAAAAGAACGTTCCGTAATGAATGAATATTGTTCTTGTAAAACCAGCGCAATAAACAACATAGTTTCTGTGAAACCAGCAAAATAAACAGTATGTTTCTGTAACAGCAGCGCAACAAACAACATCGTTTCTGCACAACCAGCGCAAATGACAACATTGTTTCTATAAAACCAGCGCAATAAAAAAAAGTTGTTTTGTAAAACCAGCTCAAAAAACAATATTGTTTCTGTAAAACTATCGCAATAAATATGTTAAGGAGTGTTGTGAGCTGTGATAAGACCCCTTGTTGTTTCACAGATAAATATCGGCATTTGGAAAGAAATTTGAGCCTCTTTATGACTGAATGCTGTTATATCGTTCAAATTTGGTATATAAGAGATTAAAAACGAAACAAAGGGAAAGAACTCTGTAAGAAATGTTTAAATTCATCTTGCCAATAAAAAGGTCATTATTTCTGAAAACCGGAAGTAACAGCTTGATCACCCGTAGTCAAGTGGGTAACAATTCTTACTTCCAACTCAGGTGAGTTCCGTGTTCAAAGCGACTTCATTGGCCGATCTCTTCTTATCTGTCCTCGGAAACTTCTGGTATGTTCTAGTAAAATGTCTTAAAGTAGACTACGACCCCTTAGTTTCTATCTCTTGTTGAATTATAATAGTTACCTGCCATTTGAAGATATGTGACTGAAAAGGTGTTATTATAGTAGTAAGATTACGAGCATTTACAAAGGACAAGTGCTTGTATATCCCACAGAAAAAATGGTCAAAGACTTCTGACTCCACTTTAGATTTATTTGAAAATGTCAAGTTCGTTTTTGTAATAGAACTTCGAATTTTATAAAGTGGCCGGTTTCATGTCGTCAAAAACATGAATCGTCTCAGAAAATTCCATACAATTAAAAACGTACAGGTGAAGTTTTCCCGTTACAGGCCCAGTGTGGCCCAGAGGGTGGGTAGAGGTATAGCTCTACTGTTCCATGACCGCGGCACTAGAAGGGGGTTAGTGGTCAGCAGCACGCCTCGGCCGCACTTTACCCCCGGGAAAGACCCGTTACCCATTTTATAGGAGGCTGGGTGGCCGTAGAGCCGGTCTGGATGGGCGGAAAGCCTCGCCCCCACCGGGATTCGATCCCGGACCGTCCAGTACGTAGTCAGTCGCTATACCGACTGAGCTACCGGGCCCACAAACCCCATACAATTACGGTATTTAATTCATCAGGCAATTTCTTTTTCAGTAAGGTATGGGTGAATATTTTTTATTTAATTTTTGCCATCCCGAAGTGTTTAACACATATATAAATATACAATGATGTATCAGTCAAACACAATAAAACTTCATTATGTTTATTATTGTATTAAGGCAACATGTTTCGATTCTTATAGAATCATCTCCAGGCAATTCTAAGAATACAGATCCTTACGTAGCAATGTTTAAAATGCGCTGTGGGATCCCAAACGCTTACATTCTTGATATAACTATTTATAAAATACATGTGTCGTTCTGTTCTTATTATACAATCATAGCGACACATGCATTTTATAAATAATTTTATTAAGAATGTAAACATTTGGGATCCCACAGCGCATTTTAAACATTGCTACGTAAGGATCTGTATTCTTAGAAGGACCTGAAGATGATTCTATAAGAATAGAAACATGTTGCCCTAATACAATATTAAAAGTAATTAAGTTTTGTTGTGTTTGACTGACACATCATTGTATATTTATATTAATGAATATGTTCGTTATTTAACCCTTACAAACACATTGGTAATTATATGTAGACTGCGTTTGAAATGTGATGACACACGCGCAGAAACCAGATTTCGTCTTTCGGCGAAACGGACGAGTCCATTTAAATCGGCAGGGGCGTCAGTTCAGTCGACTACTGGCAGCCGAGGTGTGCGCATCAGCTTTTATAGTTGGTAGTAATGCTGGATACACAATGTTCCAAGGTGGTGTGAAGGGTACTGGCTACCCACTCCATTCGCCAGTTTCCCCTTCACTTCGCCTTCCATGCGTCACCGTGTGACATCACGTTTCAACTGAACTGTACCAACAACCTTCACTTTTACAAGTGTCCACATTTATCCCACGAAGAGCATTTATGCAGTTCTTCTTAATCTAGGAACAAACGCCTTGTATTTTCACACACACAGCACAGGATCCTTTGTTTTGTAGAAGACAGGGCTTTTTTTCTGTGTCGCAGATCTGAAAATTTAAATATTGTTCAAGCTAACTTCCTGCTTCGAAAGGTACAACAGGCAGATACTTACAAAATTTTGGCAGGCATCAGCGGCGTCACTTGAGAATATAATTTCTCTAACTCCCTCATCATCGAATAACGCGACAGGTTTTCAACATTTAATGTAAAGTTTATAATATATCACTACAGAAAGCTTAAGTTGTCTTACGTGGGATTTTTGTGCACGCAGAAAGTTGTAGCTTCATTTCAGGGAAAATAATTGTAAAAGCTGAAACTCAATACTAGACACAAATGGGATAAAACGGCGCGACTTCTTCCAAAATGGTATTCATCTTCTGCGTTCATTAGGTGAGTATGTCTGTCTCTCTAAGTACCTGTCCATCCTCTACCTATACATCTGTCGGTCCATCTGTTCTTCCATTCATTCATTCATTCATTCATCCTTCCTTCTGTCTGTCTCTCTGTCTGTCTGACTTTATTAAATACACACATTCTTAAGAAGCTTTTAGTTCCTCAGCGTGTCAAAAAAATTGCCAGCATTTTATAGAAGCCGAAGATTTATTACCGTGTTCACAACCGATTGATTGTCCCCATCTTGGAATACATTAATAGAGTCCAAGACCTCCAAGTATATTTTATTTTTAATTTAATGTTCCCATCTACGCCTACGTCTTCCAAGTATTCTCTTTCATTCAGGTTTCCCCATCACAACACTGTACGAATTTCTGTTTTTTCCACTCGTGCTACACATCTTCCTCATTTCACTCTTCTTGATTTGATCAAACAGATATCGAGTGATCAAACAATGTTGTTTTCCTTGGAGTCATTCAAGTAGTTTAAGCAACATAATGTATTGATGGTAAGCTGGATATGCTGACTGTGGCTTATTTTCATATAAAAGTGCAACACGGAATTACGCAAAGAAAGGAAACTTCAAGTACCTGAATAAGTCTTATTGTAGAACCGTGCATTTTTTGTAGAGTCACTTCAATTTATCAACCAACGAATGCACATATAATTTCATATACAAAACTTTTAAAATATTTTAAAACACTCCGACATTTCTCGATTTCGTCAGATCATCATCAGGGAGCTTTGTTCCTTGCTAAAGTTATGTTATAGTATTCACAATTCAATTCGTATTTGCAAATACGAATTGAATTGTGAATACTGTAATATAACTTTAGCAAGGAACAAAGCTCCCTGATGATGATCTGACAAGATCGAAACATGTCGGAATGTTTTAAAATATTTTAAAAGTTTTGTATGTGATATTATATGTGCATTCGTTGGTTGATAAATTGAAGTGATTCTACCTAAATAAGTTTTCTTGTTATGCGTACATTAAAATCGTTAGGAAAAATACACTATTCCTAAATGTATTAATGAAATAAGCGAACCCAGATAATTCTCAACAAATTGTTTGCTAGAAAGTACTGAAGATTATAAAGCCCTCTTCCCTACAAAATGAGCCCTTATATTGGCAAAACACAAAAATTTTTGGAATATTCTAAGGCACAGTATTATTGCAGAAAATACCTCTATTTAACACACACTAACTAAAGGAAAAATATTAGAAGCCTCTTTGTTAGTAGCAGTGCAGGACCTTCGGGGTATACAAAGAGAAAATTCACTAAATAGTGAAGAGTAAATAACCCTCTGAAAATTCAACAGAAAAATTTAGGCAATTCCCATCTCTGTTTGTGATTTCCACAGACAACACTTCGATTGATATATACTTCAGTTTTATAATCACAGAGTGATATATGATGTTACAAAATTCACTTAATGTTTAGGTTGTGAATTTAGAAACTTTCTTAGAATCAGATTTGCAGGATTTGTCTTCAATATTTGACGCTGCAATCCCGGCGGACGCAGAGGCATATTTGACTGATTCAACCATAAATAATTTTTGTAAAATACTGCCATTTGTCGTAAGTGCGGAAGCCATGAACTAGAATAATAAACCGTGTGTCAGAACGCATGTCTCGTAAACCAAAATGTCATCTATTATTAAGATTTTTTCTTGTTTCTTCTTCATTTTTAGCTCTGTAAACTGTTTCTAGACTTTTCATTAGGACAATTTTATTGGTGGATTAGATCATCGTCTGAAATTCTACAGCACAAGCACATAATAAATAGAAAACTTCAAGAAAAGTACCTGTGCCCGGATGAGAATTCGGACCCTTTATTTCGGTGTTCGAGAGCGCGAAGACGGCGCGACCATGGGGACCAACGTGAGTCATTTCACGCAAATAATTCTTGTTTGACCGAATGGCTTGTCGTTCAGCGTTGTACTTCTCGTGGTATATAATTTAGAAACAGGTTGTCACCGCGACTATTCAAGTCATGAAATGTTGTTCTCTCTGTTCTAACTTCTAGCACTGAACCTTATATCAGTTTAACCGCTTGAGTTGAATTTTCTCTCCCTGGCATAAAAAATTCCAAGTTCAAACAAGTTAAAGTTACTTAGACATATTGATATAACGGTCATCTAGGATGGGATTGCGGATACTGGAATATATACAGTGTCGTTTCCTAGACACATAGCCTCGAAAGTCTCGAATTCTAACAGAATCCTGTATCTTGATCTGTGACGAGGGCTCCATAGAGGAACATATGATGTTTCACTCGAAGGGGAAACGTAGCAACCAGTTTTCACAGTAAAAAATTTAATGTTGAAATATTGTTTACTAAATTTTACCTGCTGATTATTTTTGTTGTCCCTCTCCTTAATTTTAACTTTGTATCATAATCATAATCATCATCATCGCCGTCGTCGTCGTCATCGTCATCAAATTATTATTATTATTATTATGTGTTTTGTTTTATTATATTTTTTGTATTTGTGCTGATTAAACTGAATTACAAACATTCTTTGTAACACTCTGAATAATAAAATGTATCTGCTTTTCTTGAGATTTTCATGGCGGTGTGGTTGAGGATTACGTTCTTGTAGGATACAACACAGTCTAATATTCCAGAAGAACAAAGCCCTCAACATGAGTCTCTGTTTTATACAAAGATACAGCCTGTGGGTCAAGGGGAACACTGTGTGCTTTCATAAGAAAGTCCAATCGGTTAATTGTGTTTAGGGAAATAATGGCCCTTTATTTCAAGAATCATTAGGAATATAAATACAGATAGATAGATGGGCAGACGGACAGACGGTCAGACAGACAGACGGACAGGTAGACAGATAGACAGACAGACAGACAGACAGACAGACAGATAGACAGACAGATAGACAGACAGTTTGACAGATAGACACAGACAGACAGATAGACAAACAGATAGACAGATAGACAGACAGACACAGATAGATAGATAGATAGATTAGATAGATAGATATAGATAGATAGATAGATAGATAGATATATAGATAGATAGATAGATATAAATAGATAGATATATATATATATAGATAGATATAGATAGATAGATAAATATAGATAGATAGATATAGTTAGATAGATAGATGATATAGATAGATAGATAGATATATACATAGATAGATGATATAGATAGATAGATAGACAGATAGATATAGATAGATAGATAGATAGATAGATAGATAGATATAGATAGTATGTGGGCAAAATTCCGAGTCTTTAACGTTAAAATTGCGCTACGTATAATGACCGCGAGAGTTCAGCAGCTTATATTTCATTTCTCTGTAATTTCCTGGCCAGATACTGACAAGTATATGTAATCGTACATTTCAACAGGCCACTAGAAATAATAATATTTTTATTTACACATAAATACTGAAAATATGGGAGATTTAGTGGAGACGTAGGAATGATTATGTTGCATAAGAAGGGAATGTGAGTACGGAGAAGCACGTCAGACATGTGTGTGTGTGCCTTCAGTTCATTGTGACAAAAGTGAAGTGGGACTATTAGAACTAAGGGTGCCAGACAGGATGCAACAGCAAGTACAGTAAGGGCTCTTGATGCAGTTGTGAAGCAGGAACAGCCCTATTCGAGCATAAGATTCTTCTGTTGAAGATAAAAGCAAAATTGTCGCTGTGCTTAGCAGCGCGAAATCGGAGCCTCATAGACGTGCTTCTGAAGTCCGTAGACGCTTAATTCCTGCGTTAGTTTCAGTTGAATAGAGAGCCTCACGCTCTACCCGATTTATCCGTGGGGAAATTGCCTAATATAACAGGGTGGAAAACAGAGCGACTGTGAAGACTGTGGTTTAACGAAGTCGTACTGAGGATCGAATCACAAACTCCGATTTAATAATGTGCTTATCAGTCCGTTAATTGCTGTTGCTGATCATGGCATCGTTACATTTGTACCATTACTACGTAACACAGAAGAAGGCGGGTTACCATCCATGCTGCGAGAGGGAATAGACGTTCTCAGGAAGAATGCATTCAAAGGCCGCAGCCACTTTGAATAATCCGAAAGGCCTAATATTTTTGTGTCCTTCACTACGGATCTTGGTTCATGTCAACCCATTGGCCCCTAGCATTCTGAGGTGACCCTTATATTTTCTGAAAATTTAGGCACGTCTCTCCTACTGTTCGACGCTGCAGATGCACAGTTCGAGACTCCGACAGCGTCGTAAAAAAATAGACGTCCTCACTAAGAGTATTAAAACAACAAATAATATGAATGCCGGTCCCAGTGGCCGCGCGGTCTAAGGCGTGGGTCTGCGGCCGCTCGCTTGCTGGGATTGTGGGTTCGAATCCCACCGGGGCATGGATATCTGTCTCTTGTGAGTGTTGTGTGTTGTCAGGAAGAGACATCTGCGCCGAGATGACTTAAAGAATAACAAAAATTATTATTGTTATTATTAATTTTATTTACACTGCAGTGTTTGAAGTAATTCACTGGGTTTAAATGAAGGGAGTTTGAGATAAAATCGAGGAGTTCTTGAAAATGTCACCATGTCACGGTCCCAGTAAAATATCATATGTGCAATCACCAATCGTCATGATTTTGTGTCTCAGTTCATGTAATCCGTGTATGAAGGTTACTGGCAGCATATTTCCTTATTATTAATGAAGACAGAGGGTTATGTGTTAAAATCGCTTGGTCTACGATCAAAGACTGGCTACTCTGATTGTAATATACGTGGCATGGATTCTTAATAGAACATTTCGATTTATATAAATAATTATTATTTAACACTAAACGGATTACAGTGAAAGTCAATTTAAAGATCCATGAGGTTGCAACCTAGAATAATTGGCTAAAAATATGTCTCTCCAGTTTCTTGGGGAAACACCCGCCTCTAACATACGATCTGATATTTTGTTGCTGGATATGCGGATACAACGATCTAACCTGAAATGATCAGATGTTTATAGACATGAGGATGTGACCAATAGGGTTTAGAAAGTTTTGACCTATTTGTTTTATTGTTGCATGCGGAAGTTTGGAAGTGCTGTGAATTAGCTTCTAACAAGACAGAGAAAACTCCTTATTCTGATTTCAAGTAAAATAGAACACCTTTCTTAATCCAAGTGATAAAGCAACGGGGCCCCTTCAGAGGGCATAATGGAGCCGTCAACATCTCGAGACAGACGGCGCTTAGAATTCCGCCATCAAGGTTTGCTAGAGATAAGGACATTGCTGCGCTCATGATGAAATACTGTTTTATTTATTCCTAACACTTGTGAAACTTCTTACACAGAATATTGCACAAGCTAGTTTCGTAAAAGTTTTCTAAGTGTTTAGACTATCTTTTCAAAGAAAATAAAACCTTGAACACATTTTGGGGAAAAGATGGATATTGTCCAGTTGTGCATATCGCAAGAGTCCTTGGAGTAACATTTAAAATGTCATGTCTGAAGTAAATAAACTCTCTCTTTCAAGGTGCCATGTGACTGCAATTGTCAGAAAGTCAAAAAATTTGGTTTTAAGCGTTTGAAATATGAACAGGGTCTTAAAGGTCTAAATTTATGAAGTAAATACAGGCCAGGATGTCTTGTGTCCCAAGCGATGACGTGACTGACTTTCAGGCTGGAAAGAATTCTGGTAAATCGTAAGATGAAGAGGGTTTTTTGGAACAGAATTAAACTGCGGACAGCTAAAGAGTTTGGAAGGTGAAAATATGTGGAATAGTATCCCCGCCCCCCTAAAGATTTCAGTAGCCTCAGAAAAGTAAATTCATCCTGAAGAAAAAAGCAAAATTTTTATCTGGAACAGTCATTGTAATCTACACGCCATAAAAATACAAACCCTTAATTTGCGTAATGCCAGCATTTAAGGACTAAGCGCTTATAATTTACAGAATTTAGTATTAAATTCATGCCAATTTAAGTTGTGCAGTTTTATAAATAATTTAACGATCAAGGTCATAAAGCATAACAGGATATTACATAAAACAGGCTTCGACAACTTTGTTACCGTGAGTAGGAGGGGAACCCAGGTTATAATAAGCTTCCCCCCTTGTAAGCCGGGGGCCGGCATCCAGTTTTTCGCAATCAGCAGTTTAACCATATTCTTTGAAATTAACTTAGATCGCCACAGTGTGAGTCACGTACTGCAGTCAACACAAGCCATGGACCGGAAGAGAAAAACATTTATGAAAATTATATGACAAAGAAGCGAGTTTTTAAGAATTATGTAATATCCAACATAGGTGCGTATCTCACAGTTACAGTAAACATCTAACATTCCGATAATATGATTAGTTAAGTTGTGATCTAGGTCTTCTAGGATATGACGCCACGTGGTCTGTTAGGCAGGCACCTAAGTTTTGAAATAAAGTCTTACATTCAACTCCTTTCATGATGAGGGAGGCAGCATGGCCCTTTGAAACGTTTGTAGCTCTCTACTAGAATACACGCAGTTCCGCTTCCAAAATTAAATTAATTTTAAAATTCGTCGCCCCCATCGGATTATTGTGGCGGAGAAGTGGTCGATGCGAAATTTGGCGTCAACACCCTGCTGTTGACTGAGGGTTACGTAGTATGTCTAAGTTACGCTGTAAAACTCCCGAATATTACTTCAGTTAGACCATGAGGATTTGTTCTGCACCGTTGAACATTAAATAATTTTAAATTATATCAGACATCCTTAAAATTCGACATTTTATGGTCGAATATGATGAATTTCGCAAAAAAAAAAAAAAAAAAAAAAAAAATTCGGGAAAAAAAAAAAAAAAAAAAAAAAAAATATAAAAAATTAATTAATTTTTTTTTTTTTATTTATGTCAGACCGAGTAGTTAAAATAAAGTTGCATATTTTTATTATGTGAGTCTTCCTTATAATTTTTTATATTTTTTTTTTTTTTTTTTTTTTGTTTTTGGGGAAAAGATAGCTTTTTAATTTGGCAGCCCCAAATTTTACTGTTAATTTTTTTTTTTTTTACCTTAAAAATAGGCGGAAAACATTGTTTTT
>Ga0123354_10017022_pt1 | contig 11390 bp, 13 predicted proteins | sample TergutLab28metaG_2_FD_97872 | JGI IMG/M metagenome (GOLD analysis project Ga0123354, IMG submission 97872) | Labiotermes labralis P4 segment gut microbial communities from Petit-Saut dam, French Guiana - Lab288 P4 | ecosystem: Host-associated > Arthropoda: Insects > Digestive system > Gut ... | reverse complement strand
CCAAAAAGGCCTTTAACTTCGTCTTTCCCTTCCCCCCCTTTTTCAAAACCCATACAAAAAACCCCCCGTAGGGCGGGGGGGGGGGGGGGGAGTAAAGGTATAACTGTACTCTTTCTTTAACCGCGGCACTAGACGGGGTGAGTGTTCAACGCAACGCCTCGACCTCTTTACCCCCCGGGAAACTGTGCCGGTACCCACTATACAGGCGGCGGAGTGGGCCGGTAGGGACGGGCACGGAAAATCTCGCCCCCCCCCCCGCGCACCGGATTCGATCACCGGACTATCCAGCCCGTCGTGAGTCGCTATCCCGTCTCACGTTAAGTGCCTAACGTAGTGGCTGTATTTTTTAGTTGTTCCACCTTTTGCGAAACGGATGTGTCATATTCGTCTGCGTCTTTCAGAATTGGCGGAACACTTCCAAAATCTAGCGACTTAGTAGAATAGGCATTCAGCTGTTTTAGTTCGTTTTGTTTGATGAAATTTGCTGCTAGAGAACTTTGCACATAAATGTAGGTCGCGTGTAAATAAACGGCGATGTATTTTGGTAGCCTGTACCATCTAGCCCCACGCGCAAAATAGTGTGTTGCCTGTTATGTATTTCAAATAAAAATACTGCACGAAATACTCGAATTATTGACTAAAATATGTATCGTCCCTGCTTTCACAATAGCTATAGATGCGGGTATCCTTGTGGAGACGTGGCCAGAGCTTAATGAATGCTTGCACGGTACTGAGAGGCCCCGAGACCGACAGAATACAAACATTTATTGTGGTTGCTTGGGACTGCATTCCGTACTGGGAACGGAACGCAGTATTATGGATCCCTGATACGACACTTGGGCTTAACTGCGTTAACAGGAGGGTCATTTCCGTTCTCAATGCCACTATCTTTGGGCCACGCATAGCTAATACGTGATAACGAACCATTGTGTATGTGACTGGGATGCAGAAGTTCCTTAGTTGTGACGTAGTGCCATTGTTCAAATTTTCCGTTTTCTCGCACCCTCGTAGGAACGCTTATGATAACCCGGTAGACAGTTCACGGGCGGGACGGCCTTGTGTCGACTTAACACTTCGTCATCGGCACTGAGGGGCCGAAAGTTTAAATTTCGGCCCAGATACCGACGAAAGTGACAGCTACTTTATTTTAGTCGGTTTTCCCAAAAAAAACCCCGGGCTGGTTATTCAAATGACGTCAGAACCGCTTTCATGCACATCATCTTATTCGACGTCACGCTTGGCGTGATAACAGTGCTGATTAATGTATAATTGGCTGATACTTTGTTCTACTTAACAACCCAGTAATGGCAGTAGGAGGAGGATACTTGTAATCAGTTCATGCATGTAATCTGTTGCAGAACAAGTTCGTTTTCAAACATGGATGAAAAATGAAAATGCGCAAGGCTGAATGCCGCAGATTTTCGCTCGACGCCAAACTTATTAAAATGAACTCCGTTTTTTTTTTCGTGTTCGGAATGCTTAGTTCCCCCAGGTTACATGACGCGGACTTTGTCATTTATGTGGCATTTAGGCGCCTGACACTGTCCGAGAGGGCCAACGTCCGTTGACCGAGACTGCGCCGATAACAGAGGACTCATGTTAATGCTCAAATCGTCGCCCGGGAGATCAGAATCACAGCGTAGATGGACGGCGTAATGTCCATCACAGCATGCGTGCGATGAAATCGGTGTAAATACTCAGTCTGCACGTGTCGTGTCGTGCAGACAGGACAAGTTGTCACAAGGGCATCGTTAGTGTGTTTAATGTCTCTTCTTCTTCGTTTGAAAATGTGCCACCTAACTCAGACAGGTAGAATGTTTTATGCATGTACAAGATTCTGACATTTTCAAATTACTGTATCGAATACGTTGTACGTTGACAACCCGTCTGCTACCCTTCCAGAGTCTGTTAATGTTTCTTTTTCTAAACCCTCGTGTATATCGCTCTGAAGCTGATGTCTTTTTATATCCGTGCTGTTTCTCAATCCCTTGTTCGAGCCACCCTTGTTTATTTGTGAATTTTCTTAACTATTTATTTTGCCTTCAGGATAATTCTCAGGCCTTTCGCTGTTGTGTATTCAGGTGGAACGACGGATGCCCTCCACCCCCACCCCGCACCCCTTAAAGTACAGTCCAGATCTGTTGTAACGAGCACGTGTGTGACGAAGTCCCGGTTGTAGTGAACAGTGGTGTCCATCGAGCACCCTTCGCGGATTTATCGGGCAGACTTGCCCGCTTGACGCTTTCCCATCCCCTGTGGTCAGCCCCTTCAGCAATCCATGGGGCACGAGATCCACGGATTCCCCCGTTTGATCTCTTACTGCCCTGGCGTTGCAAGCCCACGCTTTCCCGCTGGCAGGTGTCTGACCACGGCGTTGTTGAACAGCTCTCTACCTCGAAACCAGGAATTCCCAAGCGAATGTTTGCCCTCTGCTCCCCCACCCTATTACCTGCTGTCGTCATTGCAAAGCGCGTTGGGTAGCTTCGAATAGAGGGGGTCTGGACGGAAAAGGACACTGACGCGTGCCGCCTGCTCCGAATCAAAGTCCTAGATATCAACACACAGGGTATGACTAGGAAATGGTATGTGGTCAAGCACAACTGTGTCACTGAGGTGTATTTAACGACTATATGATGGAACAACTACATGTTTCGGCCTGTATTGGCCATCTTCAGGTTGTCTTGGGGAACTTAAGAACTAGCTATATGCAATGCATATAGCTACCTGAAGATGGCCAATACAGGCCGAAACATGTAGTTGTTCCATCATATAGTCATTAAATACACCTCAGTGACACAGTTGTGTTTGACCACATACTATTTCCTAGTTTCAAACACAGAACGGGGATGACACACTTCCTGGACACAGGGTATGAACCCATGGTATAACACTTCCTGGGACCTGTGTGCTCACATTTTGAAGATAAATGGCCGCATTTTTAAGGTGCAGGTAGGAAAGTTTGCTAATTAATTGGGGAATAATATTACATGTGTAACAACAGTTGGCTTGTTAACGTTTTAATAGTTGGTGCGTAACGTTTATGCGAAACGGTGGAGAGGTCCGTTGCAGCGGGCTACAAAACGTCGAGTGGGTGAATTGGCTGTCTGGAACGTGAAAAGTGCCTATAGGGAGACCAACGTAACTGTGCAGGCGGTGCTGGACTGGTGTATAGACGTGTGGTGCAGCAGTCAGATTTGAAAGTGGAAAACGTGGAGGCGGAGAACACCCCAAGAATCGTTCTTGCGGGTTTGGTGTGTGTGAACGAAACAGGAAGTGACAAAATCAGATTCTCTTATCAAATGTGGATCTGAGGTTGGTTTTCCTACTTACCGATACCTGAGGTACAGACCGTTTGTGTCCTTCCACGGTGTGAGAACACCGGTGTACCGCATGGTAACCAGCTTGTGCGGTTGACGAGAAATTGGATTGGAGAGAGAGTTATGAAGGAAAACTTTTTTTTTTCAGTTTAACTTATTGCTAACGCCAGTAAAATTGCGAGATCGTAAGTTTCTATCCAGGATCTTCTAGCCAACGGCACTTTTTTCCACCCTCACTAAAATAGGTTGCCATGAGGGCTGCTTCTGTAACTCTGTATTACCACCGCGCTTATCATTATTACTTTGCTCATTCCCACGGTACGTTCCGAGTGGTGGCGGATAGTTGCGTGGCGTATCGTTTATCGGCTTAATTACTGGCGTGTTGGTGCATTATGTCCAGTAGCTGGTACGTATTCCGTTTGTACTGTAGTTGATCAGTCATACGGAGTTTTCAAATTATGAATATGCCCACACATGCTTATAAATTGAGCGGGTCAAGACGGTCGGTCAGCGTGTATGCAGAATCACATAATTAAAACCCTTTATTATAAAGTGTCGCCCGTTGCATCAGTTAGGTGGAAAGGGAATATGGCTGTGTTTGACGCAATTGTTTTGCTTCGCAGTAATTTCAGGTTTAAAATGTGGGCCCACCCATCCTGCTATCCATTGTGCATCGGTCGCTGTTCTGCAGAGTTAAGGGAGTGGGGGCTTAAATTTTAGACTCCAGTTGAAATGTGATGGCACACGGTGACGCACGGGAGGGTAAGTGAATGGGAAATGGCGAATGGAGTGGGTAGGCAGTACCCTTTACACTACCTCGGAACATGGTGTATCCAGCATTACTACCAACAATATCAGCTGATGCGCACAGTAGTCGAGTGAACTGACGCCCCCCACCGATTTAAATGGACTCGTCCGTTTCGCCGAAAGACGAAATCTGGTTTCTGCGCCATCACATTTCAACTGTCTTCTAACCAGTTACCGCAGCCTCGTGTTCTCGTGCTGTGGTGTTCAGTGCACAACATATATGTACTGTTATGATAGTAGCACAACTAGGGAACAGTTACAGAAGAGCAAGTGAAATGTGTTACAGCTGCGTATTATAAATTCGTATGATAATCTTGCATGTCGACACCCCCGCCCACTCTTCTTGTTCAAGAAACAGTATAGGTCACAGTTTTTCTCCCGTAGAAGTTCTAGCTCCGTTCTTGTGAGTCGCACAAACCATGGAGGACAGCTGCGTTGTGTGATGGTGTCGGTCCGGGAGGTGCGGAGTTGGGGAGGTGCAGTGGGTCGATATCATGGCTCGTGAGCAGGCTACTGTGTTGACATGTGTTCCCTGTGACGTCATATGTGCAGCTGCACACACCCCTTGGCTTTTGTTTACATCTTGCTGTATTTTTAAAGTGGACGTGTGTGGATTTCGTTCTCCTGCTGGGTTCGGGCCCAAGCTTGGTTTTGATTTCTTGTGCGGGCGTCAGACGAGAATCGTACATCCAGATTTCCGGGCTCACAAGGAGAGACAGTGGACTCAAATGGACAGCATTAAATGCCGCATGTTTTCGTGAATGTATCTATATCTTTACGTAAACTGAAAATAACCACTACTCATGTGCGACTTTTTGCTCCCAATTTCTGACATCCCCCCCCCCCCCGCTTTTTTCCAAACCCGGCCCTCTGGACTTAACTCTTGGGCGAAACCAAAATTCGCTTTTGATATGTTTAAATTTGTAGGTTGTGCTATTAACATTTTGACCCGAAACTTTTCAGACTTTTTCGGCATTACTCGCTATTGGCGTTTGGGCCCCAGTGAAATATAAATTTGATTTAACCGCTGAGGGTTACGTATCCCTTAAGAATAAGTAGTTAGCTCACCACAGAAGGCTGTCTTGTTGCCTGACCACTCTCAGAAGCCGAAAACTGTTGTTAGAAATGCCACTGCTTGGCACACGTGGCACGGGGGGTGCCCGGTTAGAATTCTGGGCAGTAGACCCGAGGGCGATACTCGCCACGTTGTATCGGGAAGGCGAATAGTAGAGTTCCTCACTGTTTGCAGTTACCTTGCATTTGTCATTGTTTAGTCACCAGCCACTCGTTGACCAGTGTGTGCTTAATAATAATGCCAAAGTGGAGGGCAGTCTGTGAACGTACAAGGGTGTGATGCGAATCTTGTTGCCGGAAAAAGTAGTCACACCACCTGTGCAGCTACCTGAAGTTACTGCGACCATCCATGTGAGAGGAAGTACCTGGTGAAAGTTGGCGTCGATAGCAGGGGGTCTCGAATGCGGGCTCATTTCGGAGGGATGCACAAGGTCATTTCAGGTATATCAAGTTTGAATCTCGGCTGAGGAACAGACTGTTTTGACAGAATTTTTTCCCCCTGGTCCTTGAAAATTCGACGCTGCACACCACTTGTTACTTTGTTCAACGATCGTAAGTCGGTACCGAAAATTAGGAAAACATAGGGGAACGTCACAGATGGCTAGGAATCCTGTAGAGGAGGCCTCGTGACTCATCCTCTCTTATTCTAACGCCAACACGCGTGGCGGAGTAACGGCACAGAGGGACAGACGGTAGTTGACAGATAAAATGAGGACTGCGTTGGAGTGAATGTCAGTTTTGTGGGCTGTAAGGTTACATTTACAAAAAATGAAACTAATTTTGTTGTCGAGATGCTTTGAATGGTATTGAGTTGATCTCCAGTGCTTCTAGTTCGAGGTCCATGAAAAGGATTGACTTTTGGGGAGTAAATATTTTACTGGGCCACTTCATGCTTATGAAAAAAGTTTTGCACGGATGTAACGTAGAGGAAGAGACACAAATGCATGTGAGAGACAGAGAAGTTTCTCATTTGATACAATTACGTAACGTCCTTTACTTTCCCTCCCTCCCTCCCTCCCTCCCCGGTGTTGCATGTGCCGAGCGAAGTTTAAAATTGTTTACGTTCTCGGTGGCCTTCGGTCGATTGTGTGTGTGTGTGTGTCGTGCTGCTGCCTTCTGCGCATTGTGTTCTTGTTTCTTTATGCCCATTCTGATCATTCCAGAGTGGACTATTGGTGAAGTATTCACCTCTACAGCTGAATAAAATCGAGATGAGATCGAAACATGGTGAATAGATGCGATGTTGTTACGAATTGTGCAGCTACTGCCTCAATATCCACCAAAGAGAAGATCTTGAGGCCTGTGGAAGTGTTACGAATTTTTATACATAATCAAGTGTCAAGATATTTCATATTTTATCGGCCGATGAAGCTATATGGATCTGTAAGATACATGAATAAAATACATACACAGACACATGGCTCGAGAAGAATTGGAGTTTGTCTTATTGTAGTAATATTATCCATCTAAAATTCTGTTCTATTCACAATACGTAAGTCGCAATAGTGGTCATTGTCGTAATCCTCAAAAAGTCAGTGTGCTTACAACGTAATATTGTCGTGCGCGTAGTGTTACACCGTTCTGGCTGTCCTGCCGGCCAGATGCCACTTCACTCAAAGAGAAGGCATGTATGGTGGTTTAATGTCGCCGGCAACAAAACGCACTCAACATCTTCGTGTGATATTCCCGATGTTTTTGCCCGATTTTAACCGAATTGGGATTTTCTCGGCAGGTCGTTGAAGTCCCCAATATCAAGTGCCGTAGAAAGAAATCCGTCCAGTTAGAGCCGCGCTGATCCGTGCGGACGGACGAGAAGAAGGAAATTGGCGCTGGTGCGAACTCGCCTAAAAGATTGGCATACGCATTGGGGAGTACGGCTGGAGCGCAGGATTGACAGTTGTGTAAGGATGGAGTATGTCGAGGTTTGGAATCAGGGCAGAAGTGAGTTACAGGCGTCAGTCACGTTGAGCATAAGAGAAACAAGACATACGGCGTGATTTGGAGGCCGTACGATACGCCGTTGTCACGGAACAGACGTTGTAGCAGTTACACACTGGCTCCCGTTCTAAAACTGACTTCAGACGGGGGCACACCGCAGTCTCAGGCGCTGCTGTAAAGCGGGTGCTGGGTGTCACTTGTACTCGTGTCGGTTGATGGGGTCTAACAAAACCGCCAGTACGAATGGATGACGCAACAAGGCTGGTGCTGTACTGCGTAAAATCATAGAATCCTTGAGTTGTGTTCGGTGATGAACAGCGTAATGCCCCAGAAATAGTTCTCTGTGCAGAGCCTAACATCCTTGTGGATCATTTGATGAAAGCTGCAAGCGTAGATGAGATACATTGAAGAGGAGGCACGTTGTCATAATGGGTATGGGGAGGTAGGAGATACGGTATTGTGGCCTGCGTACTAGATAAAGGAATGTGGTGAGTGACATACACCAGTTCCTGTACCACAGGGAGAAAAGGCGATGCCCATGGGATCCAAAGTCGATGTGGACGGGTTGGTTAAGAGATAAAATCCCGGCCCTTGCCCTGGATTCAGTTTGAGTCAGGTCCAAAGCTTGAATGAATGGAAGTACGCCATACATTTGATTATGGTAGGAAGATGTCACTGGGGTGCCATTTTTCTGTCTGATGAGGCTAACACCAGCTACATATTAACTGAAAATGTTAATCGCCCATTGCTCTGCATGACGTTATCACTGGAACAGATACCAAGTACGTGTCATCCTGGATAGTAAATTTGGAACTACCACATCAACGGTCTCCCCACACATGCAGCATGATAATTGGGGCCCCCTGTAATTATGAGCGAAGTTATTTCCAAATTTCATAACAGCGGTTCAGAATACAGTGTTTTGTCAAAACGGAATCCAGTCAGCAGTAATGCACAACAAGTACTAGTTCCTGTTTGTTTGCATGGCCCCCCAGTTGGGCCTTTATCGATTCCACATTTCATAAATTTGCGTTGAGCAGAACTGAACGCATTGCCTGTCTGAGTCAAGCTGATAGTTGTTCAATAATTACAGGAATGATCCCCTGTTTATAGAACCCCAACGGTGGATATGGTACATTTTCACAAGGGTCAGTAATGCTGTTGTGACTGTTGCATAGCATTGTTTCTGTATTGGTAATATTGAACAGTATGACAAAAAGGGACAAGTGAAAACTGTTAAATTCCTATGTTTCAGACCAAACATCACCTGGAGACTCTAGTAGATGAGTTAAATGCTGGCCGACCACAGTGTCCAGTGGGACTGAACACTCTTGTGATTCCGCGCAAGCTAACTCTGAGCATGAGCGATGAAACTGTGAATGAAAAGCAGCAGCCGTACGTGTATTTGAACTGTGGTCATGTCCAGGGCCACCATGACTGGGGGCAAGATAAAGATTCAAAGGACAGGCGCTGCCCCATGTGTCTAGAGGTATGTATCCTTAAGGGCCAGAATAGGGGCTGTTAATAAAGTCTCATATTGGTGCACCATGTGGACAAAATGGTCGACTGTTTAGCAACAGTATTAATGAAAATAATACTAACAAGACAGGCAGTGTACATATAATGTAACACCGAGGTGCTTCATGCAACTATTGTTGCAGAGGAATAGCAATAAGTATTACATATTCTGGGTGCATCTAACCTGTGGTATCTAGCATGCAATGCACATGCACCATATTGTCATCTGTGGCCCATCCAGCCCTAAATATTTTTCCACATTATCTCAGAAATTGTGCAATTTTTGAGAAAGTTAGTGAACATAAAATGTGTGTTGTGATATTCTGTACAACTAATGGTGAGTTAATTACAGTCAGAAAACACAACTGTAATTGTATGCTAGATGATGGTATTTGTTAGCAAAGTAAATAACTGCATGTTTTGGCGTAAAGCGGCTATCTTCAAGTTATCACAATTAAAATTTTGCTGAAAGAGTTTCATATATATGTCTATATTGCATAGTGATGCAACATCAGTATGCAATATAGACATGTATACGACACTCTTTTAGCAAAATTGTAATTGTGATAACCTGAAGATAGCCGCTTTAGCCCAAAACATGTAGTTATTTACTTTGCTAACAAATACCATCATCTAGCATACAATTATAGTTGTGTTTTCTGACTGAAATTAACTCACCATTAATCTTTCAACACACAACAGGGATGACACACCTCAGAATTCTGTACAACTTTTATGTGAAAAACATAGTGATTCTAAGAAGAGTTGAGCAAGATACGCTCAGAAATGTATATTGATCTTTTATCTGAAATGTGCATTATTCTTGGTGACCACATGTTTGAAGATAATTTCAAGGTGGAAAAATCTGTGTTATGATGGCTGATAACTTAGGAAATGGGCGTCAATCAACCCGGAATAGAAAAAGTGGCCTGTTATATGATAAATCCTTCATTTTTTTGTGTGGAATACAGTGAAACCCCTGTTTTACATCATCATGTAGACCTTACTGAAAAATTGTAAAATAAGGAAAGTGTAAAATCAAGGAAAACAGAGAAAAACAGAAGATTTGTATTTCTTACTGCCTTGGTCATATTCATTATTAAAATCAAATTTATGTAGTACAGTTTGGGGGGCGACTATAACTTTAATATTTTTCAGAGCAGTAGTATCTCTTGGGTGTGCAGCACATTGATCCATGAAGGGCAGTATTTTTCTGTTTTTTGCCCCTCTCTGGTGTTCCAAGTACATAAGAAACTCCTCAAAAGTGACTGAAGTCATCCATGAATGGAATTTGCTGTGTATTTGGTGGGGATATTTTTTACATATCTGAAACGTTGCACTGTGTTCAGTCACCAGTGGAGATAATTTATCAGTACCATTATTGTTGCAACCTAGCAGAACAGTTGCCCTCTTTTTTGATTTTGTTCCACCATGGCAAGAATCACCTTTGTATGTCAGTGTCTTACTGGGCTGGAGATTATAGAAGAGTGCAGTTTCATTAACATTAAATATGTCCTTCGGCTTGTATCCATCTATTTTGGGCAATTATTCGCTTTTTCAGTCCATCACAGTTTCGGGATTTACAATGGCACTTTCTCCCAACATAGTCTGAATACCACGTTGTGTCATTTCTTAAAACAGTCGATCCATCTGTTTGAAGCCAGACAACAGTCGATAGTTAGATGAGCAGCTACGTGTAGAGCCTTGTCCTTAAGGTGGGGTCCATCAATGGATGCATTGGCGATATGGGCTTGCTTGAACCACGCTGAAAGAATGATTTCAAGTTCGTCCATTGGCAAAGTCTTCAGAGATTTGCGTTCTGTGATGACGCACATCGCAAGTGTCGTTTCTCAGTTTCAGACCATTTACTCACTGTCGTGTTGAATGTTGATACCAGCTAACCAAGCATTTCTGCTACATACACCCGAGTTCCCACGTGAGCATCAGCTTCGGCTGAAATTTATTATTCCATCTGTAGAAAACACTTTATGTTGTTTCTTCATTTTAACAATAAATGGAAAGTATCTGGCTTTACTCACGATGATCATTGAACACTAAACAATTCCACACTTGCTTTTTCTGCAAGAGTTCAAACAAAACTGGTATGGCTTGGCATGTCTTGTCTGTCTTGTTTCCAACATTTGCTTTATTGGCAGAATTCATTCTCGCAACAGAAGCAGCGCATGTTTTATTGGCTAATTTCCCTGGACCAATCATAACACTTGTTAGTCAGAAGCTTCACAAATGGAAATGTGCGTAAAATCGAGGAAGTTTCTGCCAGAGAGTCATCAAAACTTGAGTGTACAGTCATGGAGAATGCAAAAGTGAGGACACATAAATTCAGGGAAATGTTAACACTGTTTTTAAGGCCTTTCAGTCAATAAAGACTATAAATTTATAGTTCAAATTGAGGGAAAATATAAATTCATAGAACATAGAATTGAAGTTTCACTGTATTTGGGAAAGTAGCGGCATAGCAGTATAGTTAAATCTGAACTATTCATATCAGAGTTGAAATTCCAGAACCCATTATAGAAGATGTCTGGGTGATGGATATCAAAAAATAAGATGATGTAGCTCAAACTCTGTTCATTATACTGACATCCACTTTGCACCATTACAATGGAACCCCCCCCCCCCCCCCCCCCCCCCCCCCCCCCTTTCCTCCCCTCTCCCCTCTCCTACCACTACACTACACTCAACACAAAACAACACCCCTCTCTATACTTTCCTTTT
>Ga0123354_10017021_pt1 | contig 11390 bp, 6 predicted proteins | sample TergutLab28metaG_2_FD_97872 | JGI IMG/M metagenome (GOLD analysis project Ga0123354, IMG submission 97872) | Labiotermes labralis P4 segment gut microbial communities from Petit-Saut dam, French Guiana - Lab288 P4 | ecosystem: Host-associated > Arthropoda: Insects > Digestive system > Gut ... | reverse complement strand
CGAGGTAAAACTCGGTGTGTTTTGCTACATTTTGACAGTTCAAAACGTTGTGTATGTCCTCTGTATAAATTTCTATACGCTTTCAAAGTTGTAAAGCTCTTTTTGAAACACCCTGTATATTACCTTATGTAATTCCTGCGGCGCTAGTGGCGCTGTTGTCGCTAACGAGTCGCAAGTCAGCGAATCCGCCATATTGCTGTGTGTTCAGGGTCCACTGAACACACTCAAACCTACCGGCTGTTCAAATGACTGAGCATATATCCGTCTCTGTAAATCATACTTTGAAGAACCTCTGACAGTTGCACATAATGGAGATGATAATAGGCCCTAAGGTCTAACTATTCTTTTTATGCAACTGTGCACTTCCTGATGATGGGCCAGTGAGGCCCGAAACATGTAGCAGTCTTTGTACATTAAAATATTATTGTCATCACAATGCGGTGTGTGCATATGTTTGTTTACATTGTATCAAAATGGAGGGGGGCTAATTTCAACCGAGTCTACGCATACCTAAATGACTTGTGACACTTTCTCAGTTTCATGGTTCTTTATTATGCTGTCTTTAATCGTGTTAATTGCTAAACCATTCTTCCTCATTTTACCTTTTAAGGCAACACCAGTATTCGCATTCAAAATTTTCTACAATCTACTCACAGAGTGTATTTCTGTGACTTTTATGGAACTCAGAGCAAGCAGCAATTATTACCTCATAAGCACTAAATGACTTTTTTTATAACTGAGATACAGTGTGTTCACTGTGCGGTACGAACCAACCTTTAAACAGAATTTAGTCAGTTTCCGTCTTTAAAGGAATTAGCTTAGCGGCTATATTTATAACGCAGTGAATTTAAGTACCGACCCAGTCGTTCGGTCGACTGTATTTTACGTGACGAAATGACCGGGCTCTCGGAAACATTTCCTGACCCCAAGCTTCAGGCCTCACTTCCATTAATGTCAGTGCCTATCTATTAACCCCAAGATACAGAAAGTGGTCATAAGTGAAGCCAGTTTCATCGAGAGACTCAAGTACATAAGGATTGGCGAAATTACAGCAAACTCTGGTAAAAGGTTAAGATTCCTACTTCCAATAATTCAATCACAAATGTAATTTATTTCTGTGTACAATTCCCAATAATACACCCGCCACAATTCCAATTCCCAATAACACACCCTCCAAAATCCCAATTCCCAAAAACACACGCTCCAAAACCCACCACGTTCCGAGCATTAGACTACGGGTTCATACAGCCAACATCTCTACACAAACACACCGACACAAAATTCGTGTGATTTATTCTTCCATACCAACTTAAATCTTCCAAAATTTCAGTACATTTGACTGAAAGGGACCAACACTATTCATATATGAGAGTTTCGAGCGGCCGCCATGTTGGTGCGGCAAACAGGTAATTGAAAAGGACAAAGGTGGAGGTATCCCCGATAGTAACGAACAAAAAGAAACGAATAAGTAACGTCTACAGTGTGTGTCTGGAACTAAAGAAACGAGGGATGGTGTGACATACGCAGCTACAAAAAAGGTACCCTATACATGTGTAATCTCAAATATTCCACATCCCACACTGTACGAAACATTTTTTTAAATTCCATTAACACTGTATGCAGCGTTACATGAAGATACGTTTGTACTTTGGTTACGCTGTCAGAGAAGAACTGATAGAAGTTTTTTACGTCATAACACTGAATCGGTGAGTAAATTTTCTTCATGGAACCGAAAGCAATCACGGAGGAAAGGGTTGTAACCTACTTCACTGGCATTTTCTGGTATTTTACGAGAATTTCTCAATTGGTTGCTTTTGTACCGTAAGCAGGGAGAGGGGCGTTGAATAATGAATGGGGAGGGGATATGGAGAGATTCGATTGTGGTCCGCCCTACTTTACTACTCTGTATTTATCTAAGATTCGAAGGATTTCCTTTTCGAATACAAACAAGAATCCTAAGGTAATACGACTCTATGTTGCAGTAAAATTAAAAGCAAGGGATAACCTCATTACATAGTCCATTACATCTAGACACATCTGTGAGTTTGTGTGCAAGACACCCCCTGCTTTCCAGTAAGATCTAATTACGACAAAGGATCAGGGTGCTTGGTGTAAAAACGGCACAATTCCGTTCTATATAAACTTCGCAACGGGTAAGGCCTCAGGGCAAAATCGTGACCGTCTGTCCGACCGTCTACCTCTCCGTCGGAATGTTGTGTCTCAGGAAACCACTGCAAATACCTCTAACAAACTTGCAGATGAGGATCGACACAAAGGGCTGACCGCGAATTTTAACTACCGCCAATCACAATTCGGATGAAACGAAAATAACAATATCGATTTCCTGAAGGACAGATCTTCGTGCAGAGGATATGGCATGTTATACTTACCTTCATTCTAAACCTCATAACGACCATGTATGATCGTTATTTAACGATAATGAATGGCATATAGTACTGTGCGCAGTGTAAGACTACCAGCAGCGTCACTTACTGCGGGAAAACGTGTGTATGTGCAAAGCGATGTCTACGGTGACACTAGCTTTGGAACAATGAGACTGTACACGCACTTTGAAATCCGTGATCTCATTACCTTTGGAAAACCGGGTTTGTACATACACTTTTGTATGTGTAAGGCCATGAGGTTCAGTCCAATAAGTTTGTGTATTCACTGCGATATCTATGTTGTCATTAGTGTTGGTCCAACGGGTATGTATATGTACTGTGATACGTTTTCATTAGGTTTGGACCATTGCGTTTGTGTACATGCGAGTATATTTATTAGCTTTTGACCAAATAATTTTTACATACTCTTTTATTTTTCTGTTGTCATTAGCTCTGGAACAATGAGTTTGAATAGAAAGAGTGATATCTGTGGTATAATTTTGCAATAATATTATGCGTACGCAGTGTGACAAGCATGGTATGGCTCGCTGCGCCATCTACAGACAAGCCTTGACAGATAAGGTCCTTCCAGATAGCCTGCATAATTCGGTGAAATGTACAAGGTTTCAATTTCGTAACGAGGAGAGCTTCAATTACAAAGCCTTTAGCAGCTTTATACACCCATTTGGAAGCCCATAAAAAATCTCCTGTTTCACTCAAAATCCCACTCCGTCTCGGAAAGAAATATGCACAGCCGACTACATGAGCTCAAGCTTGTGCTGAAGTCTTTATTCCAGGGTCAGAATAAAGCAAAAATACATGCACACAGTGCCTTCACAGATGAAACGATGAAGCCTTCAATTCAATGGCTTGCCTTGTGGACGCTACAGAGAGTAACAACACCAACCTACAATTGCAAGGACGAGAGAACCGCTATGATATAATCACTGCTTCCAAGGAACAAAGGAAGTCTAGGAGGTGCCGTCTTTAAGATAAACCCAAAACTCCATACCGATTGGTATTATCTGGATTAATATAGAATTGCGACTCATCTTAATTGATATTCCAGTCTTCCAGATAACACCGTGAATAATCCTCTCTAGAAACTGGCAATAAATAGTGTCAACATTGTTGTGGAATACCGCTGGGACCTTTGGAAGGACCAATTACGGCATTTCAAACGAGAATAAAACGCAAATCATACTTTCTAAACCACGCGAACGGAAGGTTCTCCGAGTAATTAATAAGTCAAAATTACACGCATGAAGAAATTACAAGTGAGCATTAAATTCGTGAAACACCAACTAATATTCGCTCCACAATTTTTGTCTTCCCTGTTTTCTATTTACAAAACCGCAGAATGAACACAAATACTGAACCTTGATGTTGTTGCCTTCGGACGGGAAACAAACTTGACCTCTGACATTCAGGGAAGGATACCGAATGGCGATGTCAATGAATAGGGTGCTGAGGGACATACTTGGGCAAAACAGATGGAATAAAAGGACGGTCCAGAAAAATGTATAACGAGGAGTTTCATGATTTGTACTCCTCACCAAAAGTCATCAGGGTGATCAATTCAAGGAGCGCAATATACGCGGGACTGGTGGCAGGTGTGGGGAGAAAGAGAAACGCATAAACAATCACAGAGGGAAAATCATACGGAAAGAACCGCTTGGAAAGACCCAGGCGCAGATGGGACAGAAACAATAAAACTGATCGTGGACAAACAGAATGAAATAGCGTGGACCAGATTCATGTGTCTTTGGACTGGGGTAAAATGTACGCTTCGGTGAAAGCAGTAATAAAACTTCCGGGTTCCATAAAACATAGGAAATTCTTGACTTTCTGAGCAAACAGAAGTTTCTCATGAAGAAATCTGAGCTACGAGTCAGCCAGTCACCAAATTGCTGTAAGCAAACATTTCATTACAGTCGACTGTATGTGTCTGCTGTCTGGTTCTGTTTACTGCAGTTTATGCAGGGTTCAGTTACTCTGTAAGTGGTCTGAGCCACAGCCACAGCCACAGCCACAAGAGGTACATCACAGGCGGAAACCATCATTTAATTCTTACACGTTGTTTTCCGTTAATGTGAAATCACCCAATGAAATAACCCTAACATTAGGCGCTATAAAATCTCCGCTACTGACAGTGTCTATAGATGAACCACAACACAAATATTAAACCCACGAATTGAGATCATCTACAGGCAAAGGTTCGAACTTCTGCACCTCAGGCACACGGAGAAAGTGTACCACGTACTTTGCACACGATCAGCCTGCCTTCGTTCTGTTCGTCCTATCCCGTGGAAAGCGCAAACATGCTAATTCAGATTTTTACACGTCCCCTAGATTTAATGAAACTGGGACGTTCGCATGGGAACAGGTACACCTTGTTACGTATTGTGATAACGGTCGGGGGTTGTCTAACACAAACAAACCAGCCACATGAGAGCAGGCGAGAATGAGAGGGCGAACACAATAGACAGCCAGTATTTTTTACCAGATTAACAACAACTTCGAATTTCGTTCAAAAGCTAATATTGATGTGGACGCATGTCGTGCAGAGTCTGACAGTAAGACATTCAAAGCGTTAAGTGGCAAAATCGCAGCGGCTACGGTTTTGCAAATGAATATTCATAACGAAATATTAAAACATCGCCCTCTTTCTAAGTGGTTGGCGGTCATACTGACAGACCTGTAAAATGCATTCTTAACGACGTAGTCCAGGTAAAGGTAAAGGTAAAGGTAAAGCAGTCCCATTACAGGCCTGGGAAGGCCCAGAGGGTTCCAGGAAGTTAAAGTTCCCAGATTTCGTGACAACGGCACAGGATGGTGGTAGGTTGTCAGCCTAACGCACCGGCCGCCTTTACCCTCAGGAAATACTCCTGGTAATCATTTCTGTTAGAGGCTGAGTCGACCTCAGGGCCATAGTGCGATCGGAAGGATTTTATGTAAATGAAGAATCCACTGACACCAGCTGGAATCGAACTACGGACCTTCCGATTTGTAGCACAGCACCTTAATCACTGTTCTACCGCGGTCCCCCCCCCCCTCTCCCCCGACGTAGTCAAGGATTACGATCAAAACAAGAACATTTTTAGAAAATGCTAAGCTTCCGTGAGGACTGTTTAGTAGCTAAAATAAATAACAAATATCTGACAGCATAATCAAAATAAACCTTAAAACGAATGTACCCTCACTCTCGAAACGTCGCTATCAAATATACTTCATACATTGGACAATGTCCAACAAAATGGGTTGCTGGTATAACAAATCAATCACTGTCAGGCACCTTTAGAAAATCAAGCACGGAGACCCCACCAGCAGACCTGTTAGATATAGGAAGAGATTAGGCATGATGACGTCATACAACGTGAATCAATTGTCACTAAAAATAAACTGCAACACTGTCTCTGCTCGGTGCACGACCCTCCCCTCCCTCTCCCAACCCAAATTCCTCCGCGAACGCGAAATTACATCTTATCCTGGGGGCGAAAATGCTTAATATAACCGAATTTCTATTCTATTGAAAGATACGATCTGTGGGAAAGAGAGAGAGAGAGAGAGATAGAAGCCACGATACTCAATTTAGTACAGTGAAAGGGAAACTAAAGATAAACTGTGAAGAATGTGGAACCCCGATGTCTGAAGAATAGATTACATCCGCCATAAGAACAGGTTCTCAATACAACACTGAGAATTAATCGAGAAAACAACAAGAACGTAAAGGCAAAGAGTCAGTCCACGTGCTCTCTTACTGGTTTGTGGTTCCACAGTCCCACAATGGGACTGCTGGGCGAAAATTAATACGTGACTTTGCTTTAAAGATCGCAAGATGTAAGATTTGCTATTCAGTCGGTAGGTACGGTTCGTACTGTGTCACAAAACCGCGCTGCAGTCCATCACATAGCACCAAGCGTTTCGGAGATCAACATACCTTCAATCTCCAGTGGTCAATTCACTACTACCGCAGTGCTCCATAAACTATATTCGATGATGGAACCCGAAAACAAACTTGTCGTGTCCCAAGGAACATATCCTATGAAGACGTTGATAGGCCACAAAACAAAGAGGCAGTTAGTAGCGCACGGAAACTGCTCCAGTAATGCCAATTACCCGTGGTATTTCGAGGGATAATTGCAACCTTCGGCGGCATTTCAAAATTCCTAGGTTCATTGGTGAAGGCCGTATGTTCCTATGAGATTTGTGGTTATCACAGCGGTTTTGCTGCTGACGTTAGTCTTCTTGGGTGTCACGATGTGTCCTTGCGGTTACAGCTCCCGACGTTTCGAAGGGACACAGTACCTTCATCTTCAGGATCAAGTAGTCCAAGTACTCTTATAATAAAAGCCAACAAGATGCATTATTTCTCAACTTTATTTTGCTATCCAACTCTACATGTTTCGGACAGACTTACTGTCCATCATAAGGAGTATTAATACTGTATTCACAGCAACTGGTATTTGTCATACTAGTTATGTTGAATGTCTGCTAGCAAGGTCAGGCTGGCTAGCAGACAATCAACATAACTAGTATGACAAATACCAGTTGCTGTGAATACAGTATTAATACTCCTGATGATGGACAGTACGTCTGTCCGAAACATGTAGAGTTGGATACCAAAATAAAGTTGTGAAATAGTGCATCTTGTTGGCTTTTATTATAAGAATGTCAAATTAGTCCAAGTACGTAATATCCACGTACCATACTACAATTTAGTACCATAACAACGTACAAGCCACATTAAATTACATTTAAGTTTGGCTTTCAGCTAGTCTGTTAGTCAATTATTTAAATAAATGCAGTAAATCGTACAGACAAGATGACTACTACACGCTGTGCGCATTTTCCGACACAGGTACGTGGCATTCCGTTGTGCTTCTTCAACTGAATCAAAAGTATTGTTGTATACCGTTAACATAAATTTATTGGCAATCAGTCCTTCCTCTTTACATAATTACCTACATGTTTCGGCTTTTTATCCCTTTATATTTTTATAGTGGTTAGCCTGAGGAAGGCATCACTAAAAATTCAGACATGTAGCTAATACTGTAAACAAGAAAGACCGGTTATTAATAAAGTTGTGCTGACAAGAACCAAAAATAATTTGTTATTTATTGTCCGTCGTACACAACAATGTGGTGTAAAGTAAAGTTCTACAACAATTAACAAAGCTACATGTTTCAACCCCTTGGGGTCATCCTCAGGCTTATAAAATATGGTATCATAAAAGATACGTCTGTTGTTGCTACCTACGGGATCCCGTGGTTTACAGAACGCTAGTTATAAAATATGTTATATAAAAATGTTGATTAAAATATAGATAAAGATCGTATGATCGTGGTGAACGAATGGATCGTTATTGCAAGCATGTGATAGGTATCTATGACCCTGCGAATGTGAAGTGCTTAGTGTTATGTTTGTGGTGTGGACCGCGATAATGTTGTTGCACATTTCGCCTTGCATCTAACCACACAGTATAACGACACTGAACACCCCTTCATGTGGGCCGGGTAGCGTAGTCGGTATAGCGACTGGCTAAGGGCTGGACGGTCCAGGGATCGAATCCCGGTGGGTGCGAGATTTTCCGCACCTGTCCAGACCGGTCCTGGGGCTCGCCCAGCCTCCTGTACAATGGGTACCGGGTCTTTCCCGGGGGTAAAGAGCGACCGAGGCGTGACGCTGACCCCTCACCCCCTTCTCGTGTCGTGGTCAAGAAAGAGTAGAGCTATACCTCTACTCCCCCTATGGGCCGAACGGCCTGTACAGAGGCTCAGTGCATGTACAAGGGTGCACTTTACCTATTTTACATCCCTACATATGTGTGCTAAACACATTAATACCACCTACATTATAATTCACGCTTTAGAAGGTCACATTAATCTCCGTAAATTTGAAAGAATTCAATTTATGTTTCATACAAACCCTAAATTGGTACTATAGAGGCGGAATACGTATAAGAGTTAAATTGGCCAGAGAACTTTCACGGCGGACTGCTGTCAAGAAAATTCCACGTATATGACGTAGATTATTTCGGAAATGAAAGCGCGGACACTTGACATACACACAGAAATATATATAGACATCCATGCCCTCCTCATTACGCGTCCATTTTACGCATTTTCTATCAGATTGAAACAACATATCACTTGAGGGCTGGACACTGTCTCACATGCCCGGCAATAACTGGAATGTTGAAATATTAATTCTTCTGCTTTCACACACACACACACACACACACACACACACACACACTCACTCACACACGCACACACACTAACATACACACACACACACCATACACACTCACACACACACATACACACTACTTTGCTAACAGGACATGGTAACATAAAAGCATATTTATACAGACTCGGACTAACAGACAACCGGATGTGCCCTTGTGAAGAAGAAGAAGAAACTGTAGACCATTTAATATTCAAGTGCAAGAAATTGCGTAACCAAAGTAAAGAGATGATAAGACAAATAAAAAACACTGGTGGCAATTGGCCTGCAACGAGTGAAACACTTATTAATAATTACAAAAATTTTTTTGTAAAATTTGTTAAGTTTATAGAACTTTCAGACTTGAAATGACTGTTAATTAAATCTTAGGTTATGTAAAGCATGTAATATTACTGTGTAATGGGGCATGCTGTGAAATAAAAAAAAACACACACACACACCACACACACACACACACACATACACACACACACACATACACACACACACACACATACACCACACAAACCACACCACACACACACCAAACGCAAACACCACGCACGCACTCGCACACCACACACACACACACGCAAACGCCATGTTCCACTCCAGTTTGAGTTTTGCTATGTCCGGAACAGACTGTGGGTACTGCATGTGAATTTATTGACGATTTGTCGGTAGGTAAATAATATGTGCGTCGATTTCCTGTTGACAGAAATTTCCTGTTTGCCCTTTTTCAGTCTCGCTTTCCGCTTTCGTCGCTTCTTCCAGCCACACAACCTGTCGCTCACACAAGATCCTGTCACGGTAAGGCTTCCGAATTCATTTTTTTCGGGGAACGGGGGCTCCTAACTGTAGTGTGGAAACTGGATATCCGGATGGATACCGTGGTCCTCCTTGGTCCCTCCAGGAAATTGTTGGGTATCTTAAACTAGTCCATGACAGCTTCCTTGCACATACACGTAATTCATTATCCACTGTCAGTCTGCCAATCCACGTTATATAATACAGCCTTCGAATGTCGTTAATACATTAGAAACAAATAAACAATAATGCAGAGCGAAAAATTACAGCCGGTTACAAGACGGAAATGAAATCTAGGTAGGGCATACAAAACAGTAACGAACAGAAATGGCGCAGCCCCTGCATGACGGGGTTACGAGATGTGAAATTTTGTAAATTCACACTATCAATTTAAAGTAAAAAATTAAGCTGAATTATATTCAAAGGTTCAGTCTGCACCGCATATTAAACACACACAATCTCGGTTACCAAAATCGGTCAGTTAATTCTGCAGAGAAAAATAATCGCTGTTTGTTCTGAGATTAATATAACATAAGTGAATACACTCGGCAGGCAGAACGGAGAATTTCTGAGTGCTAAACCAGGTGGTACGTAACGTAATCACAAAAACTTTAATGTTTATTTTCAAACTCAAACAATGATACAAAATGAACGTGCTACACATATATAGACAAGCCTAATTTAACATAATATAATCACAGACAGGCCTAAATTAAATTAACGCATCGAAAGACAGGCGTAAATTGCCTTAAGGCGCCGACAGGCCTAAATTAAATTAACGCATCAAAAGATAGGCATTCTATGGAATCCAGTTCACTGCAGTGTATACAAAGAGCCTACCCCCCCCCCTCGCCCCTCGAAAAAAAAACCTGTCCTGAGACAGGTGACGTTTTCCTTTCAGCAACTCTTTCTTATACAGCGCCCACTTCACTTACATTACCTTCAGCTATTAGAAGCAAAAATTTTATTTAGAAGCTGCCAAAATATTCCTACCAGACACTAAAAATCGTTTTTAATATTTAACGTCGTTCCAACCTAACAAGTCAAATAGAATCACCATCACCACGTGGGCACTGTTTCAACTTCTGAAACAGCAGATCGCCTTCCACAAAACTCGGTGTACACATTATGTCTTCAGGACAACCTGACGCCATACCGTCCAATCACAAATAACTTGGCGGAGGCACAGTCTTGCTGGGAGCCACATGTAACAGGACAAGCTACTCCTAGGTTCTAAAATACAGTAACGTACAGTGCCTTAAAATTCCTGCAAAATTTTGTTAAATTTTATTTTTTGTACGATTTACATAACACAACAACATAGCAGCCGTACGAATGTCTGCTTCGACTTATGACGGTGACGGTAATAACCGACGATCCACTGGAGCTATAAAAGTGAAATTTAGTAAGAAGGCAGAACATAAACATATCTACAGACAATCCCGACTTACGTTAGGAGTTAAGACCGCCTTCCGGAGGGTCCGGCGAAAGTATCATTTTGCCCAAGTTGCAAACTTGTATACCTGTGGTTAAATACATCCGGGGTGCTGATAAGTCCTTAGCCCGACCAGGAAGGAAACAAGCTCGGAAGCATGTTAGGGACGCGCGCGATTTCAACAACATCGAGACGCGAGCTGTCATTAAGTTTTTTTTCCTGCAAGGCAAGGCGCCGAAGAAAATTTACGCCATTCTGAGAGAAACATTAGCTTGTGTCCTTCCTGGTCGGGCTAAGGACTTATCAGCACCCCTGTATGTATACAAAAGGCAGTAAGGCAGTACAGTTGAAATCCAAACTCCGCCAAACTGGCACTTACTTGCCCCGCAGCATAATCCCCCCCCCCCCCCCCCCCCCCCCCCCCCTTTTCTCCCCCCAAATTTTTTTTTTCCCCTCCTCCCCCCCCCCTTTTATTTCCCCCCCGCAAAAAAAAAACAGAGATCTCAAAAAAAAAATTTTTTAAAATTTATTTTTTT
>Ga0123354_10017020_pt1 | contig 11391 bp, 8 predicted proteins | sample TergutLab28metaG_2_FD_97872 | JGI IMG/M metagenome (GOLD analysis project Ga0123354, IMG submission 97872) | Labiotermes labralis P4 segment gut microbial communities from Petit-Saut dam, French Guiana - Lab288 P4 | ecosystem: Host-associated > Arthropoda: Insects > Digestive system > Gut ... | reverse complement strand
ATATCACATATATATATATATATATATATATATATATATATATATATATATATATATATATATGCGTACACAAAGTGAAGTAAAGTTTATTAGGTGACCATTCTGTGCATTGTTCGGTGCAGCATACTCAATTTATTGCGCGAAAAAATGCACGGTATTAAATATTTTACTTACTTAGCTAGTCAGGCAATTCCCCGCGTTTTGTGTAACCCGAAGGTTCATTGCCGCATTCACAAGTGTCCGCCAACTGTCCTTATCCTGAGCCAGATCGATCCAGCCCATACTCTCTCATCCCACTTCCTGAAGATCCATCTTAATATTATCCTCCCATCTACGCATGGGTCTTCCAAGTGGTTTTTCTCTCTGTCCCTCAGATTTCCCCACCAAAACTTGTATACATGTCTGCTGTTCCCCCTACGTGCTATATGCCCCGCCCATATCATTTTTCTCGATTTTATCACCCCGAACAATATTGTATGAGGAGTGCGATGTTAATATGCTGGGAGGAAGCATACATACTCTAAAGGAAAATGCAGAAGCTTTAGTAGCTGGTACTAGGGAGATTGGACTGGAAGTAAGTGCTGATAAAACTAAGTACATGGTCATGTCTCGAGATTAGAATGCAGGACGAATTCACAGTGTGAGAATTGATAATAGTACCTTTGAGAGGGTGGAAGAGTTTAAATATTTGGGAATAACTTTAACAAATCAAAATTCTATTGGGGAAGAATTTAAGAGCAGATTGAGGTCAGGAAATGCTTGCTATCATTCGGTGCACAATCTTCCAGGTTGCTATCCAAAAATTTAAAGATTAAGATATATAGAACTATAATTTTTCCTGTTGTTTTGTATGTGTGCGAAACTTTCTCGTTGACATTGCGGGAGGAAAGGAAGCTGAGGGTTTTTGAGAACATGGTGTTGAGGAGAATATTTGGACCTAGGAGGGACGAGGTAACGGGGGAATTGAGGAGATTGCATAAAGAGGAGCTAAATGATTTGTACCCCTCACCCAATATAGTGCGGGTGATAAAATCGAGAAGAATGAGATGGGCTGGGCATGTGGCGCGTATGGGTGAGGAGAGGGGGTGTATAGGGTCTTGGTGGGGAAACCGGAGGGAAAGAGCCCACTGGGGAGACCTAGACATAGATGGGTGTATAACAATAGGATGGATCTCCAGGCGGTGGGATGTGGGTATATGGATTGGATTGGGCTTACCCAGGATATAGACAGGTGGCGAATGCTTGTGAGTGCGGTAATGAACTTTGGGGTTCCGTGAAATGCGGGGAATTTCTTGACTAGCTGCAAACCAGTTAGCTGCTCAAGATGGACTCTGCACCATGCAGTAAGTATATATATATGCATATATATACATACTCATACATGTATACACGTATAAGGGTTTTCAGTTGAAATCCAAGCCCCAGCGTACTGCAACCTGATCGGCCACAGCATGCCCCCGTGCCCCATCGCTGCTTGTGTTATCGCCCAGCAGTATTCTTCCGTCGACGCCATTGTACTGCGCCCTCATACCCGCAAGGAAAACAACGGCGCGCATTTCAACGTTACTATTTCAATACTTTTTAAAATTCGAACCCCGGATGGTCCAGGCCGTAACCTGGTCATTATACCTCTTCTCCCTTTTGCCATTCACTTTTAACGCATGTAGAACGCACGGTTCGTCCCCGCAACATTATCAGTTCAGCGTACGCTGTCTCGCAGGCTTAGACCTATGTGTCACGGCGCGTAGCGGGTAAAGAATGGAGACGTGTGATATTTAGTTGTAATGACACATGGTCATGTTCACAGGGTCTCACTTTTTTCGTGTCCCAGAGCACGACTGCTTTATCGCCTAAAAAGCATGCATCCGCTGGGACATCGCGTGACAGCTGCCTTGCTCAGCGACACGATAAAAGAAGGCACCCTGTACTTCTGAAATGTAATTTGTTTTGTTTATGGTAATTGTCATTGTTTGTTTGTTTGTGTGTGTGTGTGTGTGTGTGTGTGTGTGTGTGTTTTACTGTCGGAGTAAATTCCATATCCGCATTAGATAAACTGTAATTAATTACCGAGGAATTCTGTTTGTTAGTTTCTTAAATTTAAATGGCATTCCGTAATTTCATTTTAACTGTCTCTTCCGTCTGCTCTGATAAACTGATTAATAACCGGTTCGTGTCTCTAGTATGACTTCATGACAGCTCATACAAATTTCCATCTGTAAGGGAAAATATTTTAGCAGTATGTAAATGTCATTCTGTTCGCTGAAGACACTGCTTCACGACATGATTAAAACCTGTTCCGGCCGACAGGTTGGGTTACTCCCGCTTTAGTTACGCATCTACGCCAGACGTTCTTAAGTGCGTCCGCTGTAACGCAGTGAATTTTGACGTTTTGTTGACCGCGCGTCTCAGTATATTTATTTCAGTATATGCAGTTGATGCGCAAAATTTTTGTTTTACAATAAGTTTATTTCATGCCTCTACATGTTTCGAGCATATGTGCTCATTAGCAGGAGGTCAAAATTGCATTACAGAGCCTCTGTTATCATCACACTGAAACAAGTGAGAGGTCTAAAATTACTAAAATACAATTCTATAAATATGAGCAAATAGTAATAAAATTTATGTGTGAATTTTTTCGGGTGTGATTACTGTGTATTACTTACTGTAAACATGTTATGTTATGTTATGTAGAGGTTATGTTTATCCAGTTATTAAACTTACTAGAAAGGTACTATGTCTTTATTTACATTTGTGTTTGCTTAGTCTATCTAGTCATAAAATCGTATAAACTGCTGATTATAGATAATAACCTTATAGATACAACAACTAATCAGCAAGGATGAGGTGGAGTGGGATAATTTCGCCCATCCTCAGGAGCACTAGACTGTGTTTACAGCTTGTGGTATAATGCACCGACGATGCTGCCTGCTGGTGACCAGGATGAAGTGGAACTCTACCTCATCCTGGTCACTAGCAGGCAGCATCGTCGGTGCATTGTACCACAAGCTGTAAACACAGTCTAGTGCTCTTTAGGATGGGCGAAATTTTCGCCCGAAACATGTTAAGCTGATTGTAATTAGCAATAAAATTTGTTATTTTTGCATCTAGCTGGCTCTTTATATTATTGTATCAATGTTGCACGGCCACACATACATCAAATTCTGTTGAAGAGTTGAAACTATTGAGGCTTTGAGTTAACAGTTTACCAAATCTGAAGCGTTCCGGAATCAGGATTCTGAGGTTTTCGGAGATGGAAACCGCATGTTTAGATTCGTCTTGTTAATGTCGAGGCCCAGAAAGCGCGAATCTTTTGTTTTGGATTTTCCTACGCTTTTGAAGCGTGACGTGGTGGGTGCTTGCTGGTTGTTCGCAGGCGAGCAATTACTTTGGCTGGATTCATAAAGAAAATTGTTCACCTTGGCCGCGTTCACGAAGAAACGAGTCTGCACTTGTCGCATTCAGTTCTGTATCAAGTCGTGAAGTTTAAATGTGTTTGGGGCAAATACATATGAATGTATTCCTATTTTAGACATCGGAGCTAGGAATAGTGCTCAACTCTTGATTCCGAACGCTTTTGCGTTTTTGGTAGGGGACACTTTGGGCCCCAGAGCCGGTGTGAAAACGAATGTTTCATAGATTGGTGCCCTTCGTGCCATGAGAATCGGGTTGGTGCCGCACAGCTGTTGGCTGGCCGCTTTTGCATTGCGTGTCTTTTCTTCCGTCAGTCGTGAAACTGTTGAAGCGAGAGCAAGAAGGCTGACACAGTAACGACTGTAAAATATACTGGGGAGTGTCGGGGTTTGAATCTCGGGCTGGGCAGTGGGATTATAAGATGGAGGAAGGACGTTCCATCAGAGCACACTGCTCCGGGAGACTGTATTTACAATCAAACTCGGTTATTACGTCGTAAAAGGGACTAAATGTTTTGTGTCGTTATAAACGAGTGTTGTCATAATCGGGAAGTATGAGGTTATGGTTAACAGTATGGAATTAATTGATACAACAGAGTAACGTTATATGCGAGGTTTCGTATAAACCGATGTCGTTATAACCGGGTTCGACCGTATGTACGATCGTGTGTGCTACAACGAATGATACTACAAAGAAAGAATGTTACAGCGAACAGTTTTTATCAATAAAATCAGGATGTTACAACGAACACAAATGCTTCAACGAACGCGGAGGAATACTATCGGCCGACGTAGCACGCGCGTGAGCATGACGTGTCGGGCCTTCCCGCTTTGATGAGAGCGCCGGTCGTCATCTTTGTTATCGTTTGTAAGGTTCAGTTATCAGTTTAGTTCGGTTATTTGCTCCTTTAGAAGTGGAAAAAATATGTTTAAAATTATTCTGCTACATAATTTTAACCATGAGCCGGCAAAATAGAGTGAGAAAGCTAATTAACTTAGGTATTTGGATATTACTTTAACATTTAAGTAACACACCAACAAGTGCACGTATATAAGTCTTTAATAATCTAAAATTTACATTAAAACACTTAAAACGCCTCCTATATGTTTCGACCATACGATCATCCTCAGGGAGCATACTTTGTTCCGTGCTAAAGTTACAGTTTAAAACACTCAGTGATTTACTTCGTCATATTAATTTGGTGCTGTGGCAGCATGTCGTGTGTTATTTGCGAGTCTACGTTGTTCAGTTGAGACCGGCTGTCGATGTGCTTGTTGTGCCGTATAGCGTGAGACTGGCGTTGTAAGTGCTTTAATGTAAATGTAAATTATTAAAGACTATATATGTGCATTTGTTGGTGTGTTACTTACAAAAGGCACGGCGCAACGATACAGATAAACACATTTTTTATTTCGCATTATATTTTTCCAGTTAAATGGTTGTGTTGGATGGTAACTTTGCTCTAGGCTGTAGGCCTGGGACGGATTACCCCTAAATACATATATTTCAAAGTGGGCCGGGTAGCTCAATCGGTATAGCGACTGACTACGGGCTGGACGGTCCGGGATCAAATCCCGCTGGGGACGGGATTTATCGCCCGTCCAGACCGGCCCTGGGGCCCACCCAGCCTCCTGTAAAATGGGTACCGAGTCTCTCCCGGGAGTAAAGTGCGGCCGGGGCTTGCTGCTGACCACTCACCCCCTTCTAATGCAGCGACCATGGAAAAGTAGATCTATACCTCTACCCACCCTCTGGGCCACACCGGGCCTGTAACGGGATCACTTTACCTTTACCTTTACATATATTTCGGTGTATGCTAAAACGAACAGATGCTATAACGAACGAGGTTCTAGGACCAATTACGTTCGTTCTAGCATGCCCCACTCTATATATTTTTTGTGTTGGCGGTGACGAATAGTCTTGAACCGCTGAGTTAACTTTGGTCGTGACACAGGCAGGTCGCTACGATTTGTGGACAGCCCTTGGTGGCGTGTTAAACTGCGAGGCTATTCTTCTTGGGGCATTACGATAATGAATACACAGGCGTGGCCGGGTGGTCGCTGCTGCGAGCGACTTCCCGTGGAGCCTCGGGTTGCGTGTCAGGGAAATTACAGAGAAGCTAGATCCATTGCTTTAATGGCAGGTTTCGAAGCAAGTCTCAGTTATGGTGTTCAAGTGCTTCGAAAACGTAGTCATTTGCCCGCTTGTGAACGGATGAAGTGCAAGTCGGTTCACAATATTCTGCAAGCAGGCATTGTCAGGACGAGATGCAACCTTGCTTGAAAATACTGGCAAAGCTGTTAGTGTAAGAACGTAGTCACTTGACGCCTGTTTGCGGACGAGACGTAACACATTCATTATGTTTTTAAGGGTACAGTGTTAGCACAGTCTTTGGGGCTCTTTGGACCGGGTGACATGCTGATCTGCCATGATTGCCTGAGAACAGTCTGTGACATGGAAATATTTATGAAGTCTTACTTACTTACTTACTTACTTACTTACTTACTTATCCATGGAGCAGAGTCCTTCTTGAGAAGCTAAGCGGTTTTCAGCTAATCAAGAAATTCCTCGCATTTTATGGAACCCGAAGGTTCATTACAGCATTCACAAGTGCCCGCCACCTGTCCCTATCCTGAGCCGGCTCGATCCAGTCCGCACCCCCACTCCTACGTCCTGAAGATCCATCTTAATATTATCCTCCCATCTACGTCTGGGTCTCCCAAGTGGTCTCTCTCTCCCTCAGGTTTGCCCACCAAAATCTTGTATACGCCTCTCATTTATGAAGTGTGTGTGTGTGTGTTTACCTCGGATGAACGTGATGATATTGGAATAAAACCATAAATGTTTGCTGTGAGAGACGAAATAAATTCGTACACAGGCAGAATGTCTACAGAAACATTATGACATTCCATATTGGATTGCCATTCCTAAAGGAAAGGAAGATGTACAGGGTGTGCTCTGTAAGTGCAGGGCTGGAGACAGAACAGACTTATTTCTGGACATTGAAAGACCCAGAAGACTAATGTGGAAGCACAAAACCTTGTTCGGACCACAAGGCAAACTGCCAAAATTTGTATTGTATTGGATTTCTGTGATTTTTTAGTTCTAAGATGTAATCTTTACCAACAAATGCATAACATAAGTAAAAGTTATACGTAAAGTATGTAATATTTTTGTATATTAAATTTGTATATTGTATATGATACGCATTTTATAATTGTTCAGTCTAGAAGGTTGGTATGATTGGGAAATGGAGCGTTTATGCTGGAAATAAAAGTGAGCGTTGTACGGACTTGGTCACTGAATCTCCAAGTACACAGAGCGTATTAGATATTAGGTGTGGGCGGGCGAAGAGATTTGAAAAATTGACACAGAACTGCAGTGCTGGTTGGATTCAGCTGCCTCAGTAAGTTGTCGAATGCTGGCTGTTTGTCGGCTTTGAGATTAATTTGAAAGTTATTAAAGACTGGAAATTGTGTACGGATCACGTAATTTTAACGGGTGTAGTTACGGCTGGGTACTTTATTATGAATTTATATTAATTCAAGGAATATGTTAACTGCTATAATGATGCAGACAGCCAGATTTTTCCGTTATGTTGTTCCTACTTATCAAATTATCAGGGTTTTAATGAACGTTGTTACCTAACTGCAAAATTAAGAGGCTTCTCCGTTATGTTACCTAACTACCGAATTGGCGGGCTTCTTCGCAGTGTTGTTACCTAACTACCAGATTAGCAAGCTTCTCCATAATGTTAACTAACTACCAAATTAGCAGGCTTCTCCGTTATGTTACATAACTACAAAATTAGCAGGCTTCTCCGTAATATACTAACTACCAAATCAGCAGGCTTCTCCGTAATGTTACCTAATTACCGAATTAGCGGGCTTCTCCGTAATGTACCTAATTACCAAATCAGCAGGCTTCTCCGTAATGTTACCTAACTACCGAATTAGCGGGCTTCTCCGTAACGTTGTTACCTAACTACCAGATTAGCGGGCTTCTCCGTAATGTTACCTAACTACAAAATTAGCAGACTTCTCCGTAATGTTACCTAACTACCGAATTAGCGGGCTTCTCCGTAATGTTGTTACCTAACTACCAGATTAGCAGGCTTCTCCGTAATGTTACCTAACTACAAAATTAGCAGACTTCTTCGTAATGTTACCTAATTACCGACTTAGCGGGATTCTCCGTAATGTTGTTAACTACCAGATTAGCAGGCTTCTCCATAATGTTGCCTAACTACCAAATCAGAAGGTTTCCCCGGAACGTTGTTACCTAGCTACCAAATTAACGCGACGTCCCCACGTGTCAGAACGCTACATCTTAACGTGGCAACGAACGTTCTTTCTCCTCGTGTCTGTAGATTTATGAATGGAATAACTTTCCAACGGACAGAACGGCGGATGTCGCCGACATACTGGAACGTCTCATTACCTTATAATGGATGCTTTCTTATTCGTGACACTGCACTAATGCTATTTGATGCCAATAACTAATCGAACGTTGAAGGCGGGACGCCAGGATGTCCAGGTCGTTATAGGAACCGGGTTACGGGCTGGACGACCGCAATATCGGGCCTCAATTTCTGACAGAGGAGGCGGATTTTTTATCTTCTCAACTGCGTGCAACCTACCTGGCCTTCTGTTTAGCGGGCTTCGGGGGTAGAGCGCCAAAGGAAGGAAGCTAGCCTGTCATCTCCGTTAAGTACCGACAGTAAGAATGAGTGGAGCTGTACCTCGACTTCCCCGTTTACCTTAACGGCGTGGCGTCTAATTGAGCTGACATCTGTACTTTTTACTGTTGAAGGTTGCTTATTTGGAATTCGTTATGAAAATAGACCATTATAAACATTTCTGTAAAAAAAAAAAGGACGATAGTGAACATCGATATGGAAATAGAGCGTAGTAAATATCGATACACATCAAGTACGAAACGTTTTTCTTTGTAAATTAAAACTTGCAAACATGGCAGTAAAGCGAAATTTTGAGTTTTAAATCTGTGACATTGTGCACAAAATCATAAGTCTGATCCTTAATTACTAATTTATAGTTCCTGCTGGTCTGCATAGACAAGAACGCTTGAAGGACGGTAGCCATGATACGTTTTTGCCAGCTTTGATGGGCGTCGTTACCAGTGGGTCTGCAGGTATTCAAACATGATTAAATTAATTTCATCCGTATAATTTTTTATGCAAGCTACCTTGCCGATAAAAGCTGTGATATTAGAAAGGAACTTCAGGTCACATGATCGTGACGTAAGTTGGAAGTACCTGTCAGCTCGTTAGCCCTAGTATGAACGGTCTTCAAGTGGGTCAGCTAGGGTCAGTACTCGGTTTTATCTGTATATCCAGGTGTAATGTCCGATGGCTTACAGGGGTGCTGATAAGTCCTTAGCCCGACCAGGAAGGAAACGAGCTCATGTTTCTGTCAGAATGGCGTGAATTTTCTTCGGCGTCTTGCCTTGCAAAAAAAAAAAAAACTTGATGACAGCTCGCGTCTCGATGTTGTTGAAATCGCGCGCGTCTCTGGTATGCTTCCGAGCTTGTTTCCTTTCTGGTTGGGCTAAGGACTTATCAACACCCCGGTACTGTGCTTTGAAGGGTTCATGTGCTGTAAATGTAACAATTCAGTAAGGTCACGGTGACATCTTGCTATTCTCCAAGCAATCTGTGGAGATTCGTTAATGATCTTAAAAAGCTGAGAATTTGATTGCAGGAGGAGAAACTAGGGTCGACAGAGGTCAGACTGAGGAAGCCCAACTTCCCATACGCCATGCATTAGCTTACAACTGTCATATCTTCTCTGCAATAACCAGCGTTCGATTTGTATTCCTTTACGCACAAGAACGAACTAGCTCGAGGCGTTTTGCATGCCCGTTCTCAGGGAATATTTATCGTGTAGTTTTCATCAGTCTATCCTAAAAGTACTAGATCCAGCCGCCAATAATAGTTCATTGGTTTATTAATACTCGTAGTTGTGTTATCGTAACACCAACTTTCAGTAGGCGGCGACCTGTTTAGTCACGGCATTTATGTTTCAAATTCCGAACGCACAGCACACGCCTGTCTTCTCACTTTGGTGCCACCTGAAACGCCAATATCTCGTCTACCTTCACCTTATAAGGTACTGCGCTACAAGCCGGAAGGTTGCGGGTTCGATCCCCGTTGGTGTCATTACAAATTTTCATTGACGTAATCCTTCCGGCCGCGCGATGACCCTGGGGTCGACTCATCCTCTTACAGAAATGAGTACCAGGAATATTTCCTCAGAGTTAAAGGTGGCCGGTGCGTGGGGCTGACAACGTTACCATCTTCATGTGCCGATTGTCTTGGAATCTGGGAGCCTCAACATTCTGGAACCATCGGGGGCTTTCGAGGCCTGTACAGGGGTTGCTTATATCATAGTTAAAGTTTCTCACACAAGGAACAAACGCCCACACTTTAAAGTATATGTACAGCATGACCTGAGGACCGCGGTAGTACAGTGGTTAAGGTGCTGTGCTAAAAATGGGAAGGTCGCTGGTTCGATTCCAGATGGTGTCAATGGAATTATTTCATTGACATAAAATCCTTCCGACCGCACTATGGCCCTGGGGTCCACTCAACCTCTAACAGAAATGAGTACCTGGAGTATTTCCTCGGGGTAAAGGCGGCCGGTGCGTAAGAGTGACAACCTTACCACCATCCTGTGCCGTTGTCATGAAATCTGGGAACCTTAACTTCCTGGAACCCTCTGGGCCACTCTATGCCTGTAACGGCACTGCTTTACCTTCTTACAGTATGGCCTAACATGACGGCCCGATAATACGGCGTACCTCGGTTGCAAAACAATACGATTCCTAGCAGTCAGGTATAGCTGGACTGCACCAGTCTTTACTCACAGAAGGAAAGTCAAGTGCATTTTGCGCCCATCCCGTCGTAAAATTACAAAAGGGTTCATACAAAAAATGTAACAGCTGGGCACACTTCCATCGCCGCAGAAAAATCTAAGTGTGTTTCAAAATCCTGCTGTGAGAAGGTGTCCAGTACTAACCATCAGTCTTGACTAATTCCCGCGATTAGTGTGACAAACTGGAGGACCCGTAAATTTACAACGGGGTACAAAGGTATAGCCTAACATCGCCAAGCTTCGAACCCAATCCGACGGTAACAAGCTATGTGCTTTATTTCGTCTCTGTCATTTTCAAGAAACATACGGACCGCGTGTATGCGAGGACGGCGCTCGTGCGTTGAGGTTCACAAGAGTACGCATGTCGTGACTGAGTGCCTAATGTGACTGGTTCGTAGTCAGGAAATAACCTGCTTCAGATTCCAGCCCGGAGACTGGGCAAACTTATGAAGTTTATGTGTGGTTTTCTTCAGCACCTCAATTCATATTCCAGTATGTTAGCTCATATTAGGCCACGGTGTATCCTCTCTTCCATATCAGCCAATCATGTCATGTCATGTAAGTACACGCTACTGTCTGCAGAGTTAAATGATCAATAATTACATATGAGCAGATAAGTACATCAATGAGAATGTTGTATCGTAAGACGCGGAAGAGTCAATTGCACGTTGTGGGTACGGTCAAGTTAAGCGTATGTTGCGCTCATGGCTAGGGGAAATATTGATAGCTTGCATTTAGTGCATCTTGTAACTTGACCCTGATCGCTAGTGTAGATACTGCTATTGAAATACGTTGATGAATATGTGAGCTGCTGCTGACAGTACCGTGCCTTGCCCGTGATCGGTAGTGTGGATACTGCTATTGAAACACATTGAAGAATATGTGACCGGCTGTTGACTGTACCGTGCCTCGACCGTAATCGGTAGTGTAGATACCGCTATTGAAACACATTGAAGAATATGTGACCGGCTGTTGACTATACCGTGCCTCGACCGTGATCGGTAGTGTAGATACTGCTATTGAAACACATTGAAGAATATGTGACCGGCTGTTGACTGTACCGTGCCTCGACCGTAATCGGTAGTGT
>Ga0123354_10017019_pt1 | contig 11391 bp, 9 predicted proteins | sample TergutLab28metaG_2_FD_97872 | JGI IMG/M metagenome (GOLD analysis project Ga0123354, IMG submission 97872) | Labiotermes labralis P4 segment gut microbial communities from Petit-Saut dam, French Guiana - Lab288 P4 | ecosystem: Host-associated > Arthropoda: Insects > Digestive system > Gut ... | reverse complement strand
GGTCATAACTCCGTAACCGTCCAAAATTGGACACATGTTTATATGAACTTTTTTGATCACAAAGGCCTAGGAAATCACCTCCTGCAGTTATGCCCTAAAGTCGTGAAACACCCTGTATATCCAGAAAGGTGTCAATGTTTACTTTACTGGTGTATTTGATTCGGGATGGGTATTGAAATGTTAGTGCCTGGTTTATGAAAAATGGATTAGTTGGACAGAAAAAGATAAAAATATGAAATAAATGGCATTTTATGGAAAATAGATTATGCAGCACATCTTAAAAATTTGGTAAATTTCCTAGTTGCCTAAATGTATAAAATCAATTTTTAGGGATGTTTTCATACATGTGTATGCATGTGCGAACACGCGTCATTTAAAGGTTAAAGTTGTGTGTGGTTCAGTATGCAGTCTTTTAACAATGCAGTTAATCTGCTTTTTGGAGCAAGTGACTGTTCATGGACAGTGTTGCTCATATAAGCAGTGACTTGCTCATTCAGTGAGTGGACTGGCAGGGTAGGAAAGTGAAAGCATGCACAGGTTTATGAATTTAACTGTAAATGGCTATTCTTTAATATGGAATTAGGGGTTTTAAATATCCTGCTACTGGCAGGTTGGCAGCCATATTTTAAAATTGAGGGAATACTTCATCTGGGATTGGTGGCTTGTAATCTCACATTTCTGTGGTGCTGGCAGCCATACTTTAACTTGCATTTAAAGAGTGGGACAGTCAGCTGGTTGGGCCACTTGCTTGTGACATCACAGTACTGTGAATCACATTCAATAAACCTCCCTGAAGCAGCCAGTGAAAGGAAGCAGGGGAATTGGAAAGCTGTGGATGTGACATTGCCTTAGCAGTGGTTGGAGCAAATTGTTGTTTTCTTGCAGTGATGATGTGACATATATTTTTGCCTGGTACACAAATTTTATTACCCCCATTTACTTTCTTAGTTGGCTGTATGGTTATCTGAGAGCCTTGGGCTCCTTAAATTACAAATGCCCATTCGTCTGTGTCCACTGCCTTCTGTCACCAGCTTTTAACCTACATCTCCCATTGATCCTTTTCAACATCTTTCAGCCATCTCAATGTAGGTCTTCCCATTCTTCCTGTCTCTGGTTTACTCTCAAATATTTTCTTAACCACCCTTCTATGATCCATTCTGACTAGATGCCCTATACATTCCAATCATGTCTTCCTAGTGTTTGCTGCTATGTCTAAATCTTTATAGACCTACTTGCTTGCTTACTCCATGGAGCAGAGTCCCTCTTGAGAAGCTAACTAGTTTTCAGATAATGAAGAAATTCCCCACATTTTATGAAACCCGCAGTTTCATTACCACATTCACAAGAGCCCGCCACCTATCCCTGTTGTGAGCCAGTTCAATTCAGTCCATACCCCCACATCCCATTTCCTGAAGATCCATCTTAATAGTATCCTCCCATCTATGCCTGGGTCTTCCTTGTGGTTTCTTTCCCCCAGGTTTCCCCACCAACACCCTGTACACATCTCTCCTCTCCCCCATTCATGCTACATGCACCACCTGTCTCATTCTTCTCGATTATATCACCCAAACAATACTGGGTGAGGAGTACAAATCTTTATGTAGCTCCAAAAATTCCTGATTAGTTCTTATTCTCCATGTTCCTTCTTCTACTGCTGGCCCATGTGTCAATATTTTCCTGTCCCATGTATTAATTCTTTTCATGACCATCTGTGTCACTGGCCATTGTCACTTCCATACACTAAACTGGCTGTACCATCATTTGATATATTATAATTTTAACTGCTTTGCTTACAGCTCTACACCTAAATATTTGTCCCATACTATAGAAACATTATTACCTGCAGCAATCCTTGATATTATTTCTTCACTAATTACATTCCTTTTAATTTATCAGGGTACCTAAATATCTAATATTCTGAACTCCTTCAAATACTTGTCCACCTATTACCAGATCTTGCTCTAAATATTTATATATATTTGCTTTATTTGCATCTATTTTGTGTTGCTTTCATTTGTCACTAATCCAGTTCTTTGTAATGCTTCTTTAAATTGTGTTACAAATTCTTCAGTCACTTTCACCAGTTGTCCAAATATTAATATGTCATGTGCATATGCTATATGCTGTCTCATTGTGTTAAAAATCATTCCCTTAGGATGAGTCTGAATATTCCTTATCACATTCTACAATACTGTATTTAAACAATGTTCTGGACAGTGCATCACCTTGTCTCCAGCGTCTTTGAATGTTGAAGACCTCAGTCAATTGTTCTTGGATTTTTACTTTGCCATTTGAATCCTAAAACATCATTTTAATTTAATTCACTATGCATTACCAAGTTAGTGTATGAATATATACTGACAAACAGAAGAAATGTAGGTAACTGAGGGAATGATAGCCAACACCCATGATGATAGAACATGCTTGGAATGCTTTTATACCCTATTGCTGATGATGATGGTTAGTGACTGAATTAAGAGGAAATTCAATTCTGAAAATTTATATTTTCATTCAGTACATAATTATTTATGTTCCCACACCCTCTGGTAACCAGGTGTGCTACATGTGTACAACTACAGATATCACTTCTGGTTTTGTGTGGACATGGAACTTCTGTGAAGTGAAGAGAGTTTCTGAGAACAAACTGCTGAAAATAATATTTGAAGATGTTAAGTAACAGGACTGGAGGAAATTGCACAAGGAGAATCTTCACAATTTCTACTTTTCGCATAATACTGTTAGGCTGCATAATTCAAGGAGAAGGTTCCAGACAAGGTTATATTTGATGAAAAGCACACAGATCATGGTGTGAACCGCTGTTTGAACACTGCTGTGAATAATGTATGATTCTTTTTTGAAATTAATAAAGCAGAGAATGTGAGAGTGTGTCGTGCTGCTTTGGAAGCTAAACAGCCAATTTGTAGGCGTGTGTACTATTACATGCAGCTATCAATGTTTAGTTTTTGCCAATAAATAATGTTTTATGTCACCAGGAAGTATGATTTGTTGAACATTTTTTCCAGTGAATGAAGGGATGTAACTTTAATGTAGGAATTGCATTTCAATCTAGCGGACTAAAATGTGATGCATTCAAGATCTTCTGCAGTTGCAGGGCACCCACCAGAAGAGTAGATCTTGTTGGGGTAGGTTAAGTGACATTTGAAATTACACTAGTATGTTGGTAATTATGACTCATGTATTTCAAGTGTAGTTACCATATCATTTGGTGAATGTGTGGTGTTAATTTTGAGTGTGGTGTACATAAAGTGAATATTAGCATCTTCATAGGCACACCTTCAACTGGCATTGCCTCAGCATTGTGTTTTTCAGAATGTTTGTCACCTTCAGCTGTCCTTAGTGTCACCAGAGCAGATCATGCTTATCCTCATATCCACGTCTCATATCTCTATTCTGGCAGTAAAAATATGTGACATTTCCCAGAGGAAGTTTTAAAAGACCATGTAGGATACGCTGACAAGTGTGGTGACTTGACACTGTGATAATTTTGTGTTCAAAGCATACTGTCTTAACTGGGGGGATTTTCGTGATTTTTCTCAGCCCTTCAAATAAATATATAAAATAATGTAAAGGAGTAAAATTGTCAGTGTAACTAGCACCAACACCACTGCTCCCACTGCTGCTTCCGCCACCACCACCACCACCATTTTGTAATGATTTTAACATGTGGTCACATGACATTCAAGTTATATAGGTTGTAAAGTTGGTCTGCGAGTGTGTGGGGGTCCTGCTGTTTTAAATTTGCCCATGTAAACATACATTGTAAGAGTGGTTGTATATATGACACTTAAACAGTTTTTGGTCTTCTGGATCATTTACAAGGTTTAGTTCAGTTTCAGGCTTGTATTTGGTAGCTGTCATGACTGAAGTAAGGCCATGGAATTCAAATATGAAATTAGAAAGAAATAAGGGCAAATTAAATCCAAGCAATGTCTGCTGTCATTCAGGTCAGAATCTTCAGTTTTCCCATCTGCTATCTAAAAATGAGAAGATTAAAATATGAAAAAGTATAATTTTACCTGTTTTATGTCAAGGTAAAAGCTGTATAGACCTGGACAGGCCCTGAAGGCTTCAGGAGGGTGAAACTCCCACACTCTCTAGTCAGTTGGCACATGAAGGTGGCAAGGTAGCCTTACCACTGGCTGCATTTACCCGCAGGAAACATCCCTGGTACTCATTTCTGTTGGGGACATGGTGCAGCCAGAAGGATTAAGTTAATGAAAAATCCCAGTGAGCCCCCATCAGGAACTGAACAAACGACCTGGCTTTAGCACTGTGCCTCGACCAACTGCACCACGCGCCCCACCCGTTTTATGTGGGTACCAAAGGTTGGTCAGTCACATGAATGGAAGAATCTAGGGTGAAATTTTGTGAACAGTAACAGGAAGGTATTTTGATCTAAAGAGGAAGAAGTAGCAGGAGGCTGGAGAAAGTGGCATGATGAAGAGCATGAAGAGCTTCGTGATATCTACTCCTCGCCACATAGTGTGATGATGATTAAGTTAAGGAGGATGAGATGGGCAGGGCATGTAGCTTGCATGCAAAAGAAAAAAAATGAATGCAGGCATCTGGTTGGAGAGCCTGAAGGAAAGAAACCACTTGAAACACTGGGCATAGGTGGTATGATGTTATTAAAATAGATGTTAAAGACATAGGGTGGGATGGCATGGACTAATTTCTGTGGCTCATGGTAGGTACAAATGTTAAGCTTTTGGGAACACAATAATGAACCTGTAGTTTCCATAAAGTGTAGGGAGTTTCTTGACTAGATGATAACCAGTTGGCTTGTCATGAAGAACCCTGCTCCATAGAGTTTGTAGTTAATTAGCTAGGTAGGTGGTTGGTTGGTGGGTAGATGGGTCAGATGGTTGGGTTACTAGCTAACTAGTTAATGTATTTAGTTGGTTGCTTGATTAGTCAGAGAGTCAGTCAGTATGGTGTCATGGTTGACTGTTCAGCTGAAGTTGTTCATTCATTTCCTTGATTCTTACTGCCAAGTCGCTAGACAAAATCACAAAATATTCCCTCAAAATCTTGCAACTTACCATGCGTTGCCTCATTCAGTCTGCTACTTCTGCATCTCATCCTATATGGGGCAGGTGACAGACAGTTTGAGAATCAATGGGCAAAAGGGATGTGTTTGTAACTGTTCCATCTTTAGTTGTGTAGAATTTGATCACCCCAACATGATTCACATACGATTACCTATTGTGAGAACCTGGGGTAAAGTGGCCAGGGTGTGGTGTTCACCACCTACCCCTCTCTAGTGCTAAGGTTAAAGAGAGAATAGAGCTGTACCTCTACTCTCTTGCTGGGCCTTCATGACCTATTCTAGTTGAACCTTAGCTTTTATTTTAATTTTGAGAATATTTATATTATTGCTTTGTTACATCACTTTGTCTCTCCTCAACATTTCTTACTAGAAAAGCAACAGTTGCATCTGTACATTGCTGCTGTGAGCATGTCACATCTCTCATTACATACCTGATTTTAGTTACTCTGACAGACAATGATTAGTCTTTAATTTATTTTTATGGAATTAATTCTTTTGTGGTTGTACTACTTAGAGAAAATTACTCTATTTTAGCCAGCACAGTCAAACTCAAATGCTAAATCTAAAGGAAAGATGGGAAAAGGTGAAGGCAACAAAGATGTCCAGCAGAAAAAGAAGAGCCCCTCACAAGAGCAGTGCTGTCAGTGGAAGAAGAAAGATTCAGAGGTTTGGAACATTTTATTTTTTTGTGTATTATTTCTGGTTATATAATGATTACATCATGATTTCAATTTTCAGGAAGTACATACTGTCATATTCACTGACTGCATGTCAATTCTTAGAGCAGCCAAATTGTGTTCAGTGAGAACATTCTGCTTTTGTAACAATGTCCTCATGTTTTGTGCATAATTTTTATAGTGGGTGATTTAGTTAAATTGTAATCTTTTGTTACTGTTGCAAAGATGTAAGTACATTACAGACAACTGTGTGTAATGGTATTCACATACAGCAATACCTTGCCAACTGCTGTTTTGCCCTTATATATTTAAAGTAAGCATCTAAAAAGTATGCATTTGCTGAAGACAGCTGTAATGATATTCAGAATAAATTGTGTGGCTTCCAGATTACCAAGGAATTGCATATTTTTAAATACTTTTGCATATTTAATATATACTACTAGGCCCACACACTTAACTCTTTCCATGGCACTGATGTGATTTAACAGCAAGGTGATTCCACCCATTGCCTAGCATTGGTGTGTTTTGGTGTTCTGATACATGTGATCATTCTGCTATCTGCTGCTTTGTGATGACTGAATGTTTGAGTATGGAATCCATGTTACTGATTGCTGAATGTCTGACTTTGAATATGAACTTTTTTGTAATCAGCTGTATGTTGTGGATTTTTAGAATAACAAGTGATAATAATGTGTTCTAGGTTTCCAGCACAACATTTACATTTTGCTGTATTTTGCTTGTGCCCATATCTCAGTGACTCAACATAGGTCTTTGAATTCGTAACTGTATACAAATGGCTTTTACCCTGAACTGCTGACACAGTTCTCCACCAAGTCCTGTTCCTGTTTTAAAACTTTCTTACTTGATAACCAAAACTGACAGAAATCATGAGTCTTTTGCAAATTGTTGCTTAACTCAGAAAGTGTATGTGTGCTATAGTCTGTCTGAGCATGAGAACCCCCCCCTCCCCCCGAGTGATCCTGATCATGTCAAGACAGTAGTCCAGTTCTGCCCTCGTACAGTTCGACATTCCTTTTGTCATACTTTGGATTGCTTTGAGTACCCTTGCATGAAGGGTTGCAACATCTTCCACACGTGCTCTGTAAACATCATCTTTCACGTTCCCGTGCAGGAAGAAATCCAAGGGTGTTATATTGGCGGGGGAATGGGGCCAGGGAATTGGTCAACCACCCGATATTTACCTCATGAGTGGTAAGTGCTTCAACATGACTTTAAATGAAGAAAATGAAGGCAAAAAATAAAATACAGTCACTCCCTGACTTAACTTTATCTCTACTTCCATCATCGCACACTTGGGTTTTTTGTCTTCTGGGTCATCAAAAATGATGGAACTGGTTATGATTTATTATTAATAATTTCCATGAGAAGAGAGATATAGAGATGGGATTTACTATAATGTGTTCAGCAGCTCATAAGGTTTTCTTAAACATGCACATCTTTTTACACTTGCTGTATGAATTTGTGCTATATGCCTTCAGCTGTAGTAATCGCTGCCACTGCTGCACATAATCAGTATGATGGCAGATGTGCGAGAGAAAGCACAGTGCATCATTTGTTTGGCTGGAAGCAAAGCCATTATGACAGTGCAGTGTAATTGCTGCCATGTATGTGGACAAGACTTTACGGTTGGTGAAACGATTCAGCACTGGTTTAAGCAAAAGTGGACGTGTAGAAATGCACAAATCACCTGGATGACAATGGATGTCAGAAGAGGATGTAGAATGCATAAGGCTATAATGAAATCATAGTCCAAAACTGTTTGTTGCTGGTCGGGAGTTGCAGCTGCATATACCTAAAACAATTATCGAGATTATTTTGCACAATAGGCTAAAGTTGCCCGTTTACAAAATTCAGATTTTGCATGAAATTGAAAATGCAGTACAGTACACAAGAGTTGAATTTGCAAGTCCATTTTTGATGATCCTGTTTCAAGCCAGGATTAGCAGTTTGTATGTGTTATGCTGAAGATGTCTTTGAGTGGCTGAGAATCTGACACTCAACCATCTTGTTGAAATCTAGAAGCAGTGTGCCCTTGAAGAAGGTGGTGAAGCTGGGGAACTTGAGCCTGAACCTTAGGAAAGAGTCATCATGGTTTTGAGTTGCTGATAGGCTTGTACTCCTGGAAGCTGGCCTCACAATGTTTGAGGACGTTGATTCTGATGAGCAGTCAGTAGCAACAACCAGACAAGGATTTATAAGGATACTAGCTTTTTGTTATAGGTTCTTATCTCATTACATTTCACTGCTTGATGTCTTCAAGCCATTGTCAGGGAGTTGTGCATAGCTGCCTGTATTGTTGGACACTGAGTATGAAGATTTAGATGACCTTTCCACAGTTCAAGCAAAGTCCATAAATCATTGTTTCTTCATCATTTTGTATGTTTTATAAATTTCTTGTATGAATCCTCTTCATTTTGACATTTTGTTTGTGGGAAAACTTGTCTTGTCTTAGTCCATCTCGATGAATGTCTCAGGTTTTGGAACCATCATGGCCAACTTCTGGTACAAGTATGGCAAGATAAGCAGGATGTAAGGCTTATTTCAACCATTCACACAGCAAAAATTGTGGAGACAGAAAAGAAAAACTGAAAAGATTAAAAAAATGAAGCTAGAAATAATTGATGACAGTAATAAATTTACATGATGCATGGTTTGGGCAGTGCAAGTGGTGCACTGTTATCGTGCACTGCAGAAAAATAAGTAAATGGACCAAGGAATTTATGTAATTTTTGGTACAGGTGGCTCCTGCTGTGAAAAGTTCCATATTTGAAAAATACACCACATTTCCATATCAAAAGGCCAAGGGTGGTGCTTTCAAGGACTTCATACTCAACCTTGTTCAGAAAGTGACAGATCCATCAGAGGGAGAAGATGAGAAAGGTAGTGGGGACAATGAATCACTAACAATAGCACTGACAACACCACCACCACCCAAATGATCGCCAGTGACGGATCCAGCGAACTGTCCACAGGATGGACTTGAAATTGATAAAATGGTTCATGTCCCACCAAGTGCAAAAAGAAAGGTGCAGCCGTAGCCATTACAAAATGAAGAGTTTGTTCAGCATGTAAATGAAGCAAAGAAACAAATGTTAACATGTTGGAGTTGCGGTGTGCCACTTTACAAAACTGCGTGTTGCAGTAAATATTGCAAACAAAAATTGCTGAACAGATACACAAAAAGTTGGTATTATTGCAGACACATATTTTATTGTTTCCCTTAAAGCAGCTGTTATAATTTGCTGTTGTTATTGTTGTCGTCATCGTTGTCACCGCCGCCGCCACCTGCATTTTTGACTCATATTCTATAGAAGGTTTAGCAGAGGACTGGTGGCATTTAGAAGCCCTTGTTGCCAGGGAAGGGTTAGTGTGTTTATCATGAAGGAACAGGTGCTTTATGTCTGGACAAGTGTTACCACAATCTGCAGTTCCTTGGGAGGCCTTAATTTCCTATGTTCAATGTTTGTGGGGAATGTTACTTGAGTAGCTGGCGAGGATTGCTGTACTTTTGTCACATAATTGCACATATCATTCTAGTGGTTCCTGTTAAGTTATGCTGGGATTAAGCAACCAGCTGAGCATAACAAGTGATTAGTTTTATTAATACCATTTATGATTTCAACTTGTTACAAGGTCATGTACGGTGTCAGTAGAACTCATCACTTGATTTATGTTTTGATGTTTTGTTTGAATGTTCTTGAAAGGACAACAGCAACCTATTTTGTATTGTTTTGTGGTGGTGTTTTGTACAGTTTGTAGATGGTAACTTTGAGCAAGATCTGCATCAGGCTATCCTCCTATCTAAGCTAGATTATGAAGAAAAAAAGGATCTATATGAACAGTTCAGGAAGGATGCAGAAGAGGAAAAAAAGAATGCTGGCAAAAGAAACAAAAAGTCCAACAGATCTCAGCCCATGTCCCTAGAACAGTTCAATAATCTGTATTCAGAACTGTCATGTGAAAGTGGAATGGGTGAGTCTGTGGCAAACAGCAAAGTGACTGAAGAAGATGAGGAATTCTTTCAGAGGATTGAGGATGATACAAAGAAAGCTCTGGACAGAGAACACACGTTAGAACGTAGAAAGGCTCGAGAGGTATGTTGAATTATATTTAGTGGCAGTACTTTTGAGTAACAGTTCTCTTTGTGACCTTATTTATACTGTATAATGTTGTAGGTAATTACAGAATGTGTTCCTGTCTTATGTTTTATATTTTACACATCATTTGTATTATGTAATGTAATTAACCTTGATCCACTGGTTTAAATGTCCACAGTACAACATCATGGCTGGAGTTTTTCATGCCTCCTGTGTCCAGTTAAATTTCTGATCTACAGTGATTTATAAAATAAATTATTTAAAATTTTAAACTTGTAACATCCAGCTAAATTCTGGATTGTTAAGAAATAATCTATTTATTTGTGTACATTTGTGAATAGGCATCATATATTAGTCTATTAGATTGAAATTTTTTTACATTTGTTATAGAGATTTTGTACTGTTTATCTGCAATGTAAATAAGATAATTACATATATCAGTGCATGATTTCAGGCTTTCATGGTGAGTTAGTTGAGAACCGTGTTCTACTAGGTTATTTTGCAGTGAGTAGTGGTTATGCGTTGCCAATGTTTTGGGACCGATTTCCCGAATTGTCAGTAAGGAATTGCCACTACTTGTGTAATAACCCAGAAGAATGCAGTTCTCTTCTCTACATACATATATCAGTGTTTTTAATGTGTAAGAAGATTTTTCACACTTTGTATAGTTCAAGGCAAGTGCAGTGAAACCTGCAGAGACCAGCATGTTACTCAGTATGCCAGAAGCATTACAATTAAAAATTAGCTTTTGGTCTTCTAGGATAATAATGTTTAATACTAATGATGCCTGCACAGAAAAATGTATGGGTAATTTGTGTTTTCCCCGTCTCCTAGCAACGGCTCCAGTGTTGTGCATTAGGTTTATACTGAATGGGTTTTCTCATATCCTAGTAATGGTGCTAGTTTTGTCTTTGTCTAAATGATGGATTTTTCCCCATTTGGGTTTTTCATGTATCCTAGCAGCAGCTGTATTTTGGGGTTTCACTGAGCAATTACTTTTCCTTGAATCCTGACAGTGACTCTATTTTCGGTTGTTTCCAAGTGAATATCATACCCTAACAGTGATTTTTGTTAGGTTTTGTTTTCTTGAATATGCCTAAGTAATAAGTTTCCAGGATTCATGTCTCCAGTGTGAACAAAATTTGTATTCATGCTTCTCTGCTAAATTGTTACTTCCTGGGATGTAAGAGTGATTGCCAGCAGGATGGGTGGATTGATGAATGGGTGGATGCTTTGAATACCCTGAGCAGCGTGTTTTCCCTGAGCCTTAGCAACAGACCAAGTTTGGTTTTTTCCCCAAAAGTGGGTTTTCCCCAGTTGTGGCAACAGTACTTTGAGTGTTACCTGAGTTACAAGTTCATACAATGCAGGAAATAGTGTGTTCCTGCGTAAGAGTAAATATGCTCATATAGATTGTCCTTCAGTGATGATTCTTACTGTCCAGATACACAGAAGTAGATTTTACCTGTGTCAAGAATTGGCACTAAATGTACACTCACACCCCCCCCCCCCCCCCCACCCCCTT
>Ga0123354_10017017_pt1 | contig 11391 bp, 9 predicted proteins | sample TergutLab28metaG_2_FD_97872 | JGI IMG/M metagenome (GOLD analysis project Ga0123354, IMG submission 97872) | Labiotermes labralis P4 segment gut microbial communities from Petit-Saut dam, French Guiana - Lab288 P4 | ecosystem: Host-associated > Arthropoda: Insects > Digestive system > Gut ... | reverse complement strand
TGTTCCGTTTTTAAAAAAAACAAAAAAAAAATATTTTTTGTTTCCCTGAAAAAAGGCCACTTAAAACCCAAAACTGTCCCCAGTTTAAAAAAACAGGTGTTTTACGGAAGTCCTCCCCCCCCCCCCCCCCCGCCTGTGGCACTGTGGCCCAACATGGGCCATGGCCTCCTCATTCTTGAGGTTTCTAGATCACACACAATGATGCATCACAGTCAGTAGGATTCCTCTGGACGCGAGATTGGTGCATCGCAGAGACCTCTACCTGACAACACACAACAAACAGAGATCCATGCCCCCACAATCTCAGCAGGCGAGCAGCCGTAGACCTACACCTTAGACCACGCGGCCACTGGGACTGGCATTGCCAGTAATCAGGGGTGCACAAATCCTGGGTACCAGGTCACACAGGCAACTAAATTTTTATAATGGTGAATCCTCAGTATGGAATGTCCTTCATGTCAGCATTCTGGCACATCAAATTTTGAGATAGCTCCCAAATTTTTTGGACTGTTTGTGTGCCCCTGCTATTAATCCTTGTGAGCACTTCAGTGGTTTTTTTGAACGAAAACTAATGTGTGTCAGTTTTGATCTACATTATGATGTGATGCCACAGTTTCTGTGATTTACCTTCTTCCTCACAGTGAATGTTCTGTCATGTTTTTAGACAGTAGTATACTGCCTTGTTCGGGAGGCGCCTGGTGTGACGGCTGTAGATCGTATTCACTGCTCACTACAAAAGTATGGCATTGCAGAATTTGAAAAGGAGTTGGAACGCAGGATTGTGCCCATAAGAGGTACAGTATGGCAACAGAGCATTTTCTCATGTATAGTGTGACAACAAAGCAATTGCTCATGTACAGTATGGCACCAGAGCAGTTTGTCATGTGCAGTATGGCAACATATTCATTCGTCTATCAGCAACATAGAAACATAGAAACTTAGCAGGTAACAGCATCATTAGGTAACACATCTAAAAAGGATCTCCATTACGAAGACAAATCAGGTACTGCTCTTTCAAGAAATACTGAATAATATTTCTGAGAATCATGTTAAACATATATATTTTCTCCCTGGGCAAAGTTTAAGAGTGTTTCAATGTTAGAGCAGCTGTTACTTAGAGTTAGTACTGTGCTTTAAATGGTTAAACAATTTCTGTATCAGGCGATGTCTCTGTGCTGAACCTTGGACTTCGTGAAGAAGATTACGTATACCTCTCGTGCGAGATCAACTCAATTATCCATGCAGCTGCTACTGTAAACCTTGTACACCCATACCACGCCTTGTACCGTGCTAATGTACTGGGAACACAGAACATCCTCACTTTTGCTATCAAGCACAAGATAAAGCCTGTACATTACATCAGGTAAGATGACCAGCCTGTAGACTATTTACCAGTGTTTTACCGTTCAAAAGGTGTCCCTGTGCATGCCATGAAGGTGTATGGAGGAATGGAGTCACAGTTGTACTTAATTTGTAGCCTCAACACTGTAGGGAGGTGAGTGAAGTGGTCATTGTCATGCCTTGGTTGCTTTACCCTAGGGAAAGAAGCCCCAATACTCAATAACAGACGTAGCTGGGTGGGCCCCAGAGTTGATCCAGATGCTGTAGAGAAAATAAAAATCTCATTCCCTTAATTTCTTGATTGTCCAATCCGTAACATAGTCACTGTACTGAGTGACAGAATGACTGTGATGCGTTGAAGAATAAAAAATTAAATTGTGAGCACTGCAGTTCCTTTTGAGAAGCTGACTGTCGCTCAGCTAGTCAAAAACTTCCCCATTTTACATTGAACTCAAAGGTACATTACCATGAGGGTGCATGTCTTCTGGAATGTGATGATGTGTCATTGGCTGAGGGGTTTCTGACATTTTGAAGGTTCGTGACACCCTCAACATCAGGGTCAAACAGTGCTTGACCCTGACAATGAAGCCTGCCATCTTTCTAAATGTCAGAAACCACTTAACACCGCTTGCATACTGACACAGTGACGCATCTCAAAATGTCAGGAACCACTTGCACAGTACACAGAATCACATCTCAAAATATAAGGAACCACTTGCACAATGACACAGTGACACTTCTCAAAATGTCAGGAACCATTTTCACAGTGACACATTGACACTTCTCAAAATGTCAGGAACCACTTTCACAATGACATAGTGATGCTTCTCAAAATGTCAGGAACCACTTTCACAATGACATAGTGATGCTTCTCAAAATGTCAGGAACCACTGGCAGTGTCACATCACAAAATGTCAGGAACCACTTGCACAGTGACATAGTGGCACAACTTAAAATGTCAGGAACCACTTGTACAATGACACATAATCACATCTCAAAATGCCAGGAACCACTGGCAGAAAGGTGCAGTGTCACATCACAAAATGTCATGAACCACTTGCACAGTGACACAGTGCCACAACTTAAAATGCCAGAAACCACTTGCACAATGACACAGAATCACCAAAATGTCATGAACCACTTGCACAATGGCACAGTGTCACATCACAAAATGTCAGGAACCACTTGCACAGTACACAGTGTCACAACTTAAAATGTCAGGAACTATTTGCAGAATGACACATCTCAAAATGTCAGGAACCACTTTGACAATGACACAGAGTTACAACTCAAAATGTAAAGAACCACTTTACACAATGTCTCAGCATCACAACTCAAAATAACTGAATCTTTGGCCATACCAGATTCAGAACCTCAATTCTCATGTACTCAGTAGAGCCAACCACTAGCCCCTACGCCCTTGCAACCCACATCCTCTCAACCTTTTTCTGTAAGATCAATTTTTATTATTCTGCCATATATACCTAGGTCTATTTGTCTGTCCTTGTAGATTTCAGTTGATGGAGGAAGCCACATCCTACTGTTAACAGGGTTCACAAAAATCTTGTCACTCTGAATTTGACGTGTATTGTTTGTTGTAGCACGAATGCAGTGTTTCCTGATGGTTTAAAAGGCTGTACAGAAGATGCCAACATGATGTCCTATGCTGAGAAACTGCACAGTGGCTATGCACAGACCAAGTGGGTGGCAGAGCAACTGGTGCTGCATGCACAACATAAAGGGCTTCCTGCTGCTGTGTACAGGTACTTGGCTGTCAGAGAACTGCACAGATTATTTGTTAGAACAGACAAGGATTAAGTTTCCTGCATATGCATTTCGGGAGACACACGTGGCCTCCAGTCCTTTGCTGTATGTACTGCAGATTTTGTGTTTTGAAAAGCCAACATTCCAAGGTTTTAAATGGTATATTGAAAGAACATCAGTCCATGGTTTTAAATGGTATATTGAAAGGATATCAGTCCATGGTTTTAAATTGATATTTGGAAGGATTTCATCTTCAAAATTTTATTTCAGGAAAACGTAATTAAGTGATACCATGGGGTAGATTTTGGATAAAAAATTTTATGGATAAATAATAAACCGGTGATGAATTTTGTAAACATTGTCTTGATGCTTAGTTAATCATTTCAACAAGACTGGAGGTACAGTTCCATGTATTCTTAACCTTGGCTGCATTTGTAGGTGATGACCAGTCAGTGTTACAACCCGTTTGCTGTACCCCCAGTGATGTACCATCAAAGAGCTTAATGTGGACTGTGAGGAGATGTAATGCTTGAATTCCCAAAGGCTTATTTTTAGTAGATGTGGAGGTGTCTGTCTGTGCAGGGATCTGACTGGAGATCAAACGCCATGCACACTGAATTAGAGTCTTAATGTGAAGACTGCCAGTTCTGTTGTTTGATTGTATTTTATTTAGTGGCATGCTAGTAGCTAAGATAATAAAATGTGCATCTTCAGAGTAATTTGTTAGCTCTGTTTCATCCAAGGTAAAACCCACAAGAGATGTTTGCATGGCAAACAGCTTGCTGCTGTATGTAATTTTAGGTTTTCAGTGGTGAATATCATGACTGCATTCTTCAGGGATGTGATGTCATGTGGTGCTGTAGATACTTAACATATCTGAGGAATGTTCTGGGTCCCTCATGTGTTGAAAAGGAGGAAGTAAGCACCTACCTGCTGCATGGTGTCACATCTCAGAATGCTGCAATCTTTGGATATTGATGCATTTCTCATGTTTACTGTTTATTTATGTAGGTGTGGCAACGTTGGAGGATCACAGCAGGAGGCAAGTTGGAACGAATCAGATTTCACATTGCTCATGTTACAGGGTTGCCTGTACATGCAGATGGCTCCAGAAATCGATTGGCAGGTTTGTAGGCCTTGTGTTCCTCTGGTGATTGTTTGTGTGCTTTTCCAGTAGCTTTGCTGCTGTTTGTAAGATAGTGGACAGCCTGATCGTGAATGTGTATAAAAATTGTACATTGAGAATCCTCGAATGCCATTGGAGGATCACAATTTTGGTGGTAAAGGATAGAATCATGCCCTATTACCAGAGAAGAAGTAGGATGTAGTTGTTTAAGAAGACAATACATTACATTAGAGGGTTAGATTATGTCTCACCATTTGTCAGATGCTAAGCATGGATATTATTGTTACAGATTGAGTTGACACCAGTTGACTTTGTAAGCAGAGTGATTGTGGGGCTGTCACAGGATATCCTGCAGTCTGCAGGCAAAGTGTTCCACCTTGTCAATCCACATACCTTGGACTGCCGGTGAGTATGATGCAGCACTGCCATTGCAGCAGCATGTGTCAGTGTGCAGTACTGGCACCTGTTTAATTAGAGGGAGGAGAGGGGACAAAACCTGGCCTTAGGTTTGTCTGCTTTGCTTCAAGGGTACTGCCACTCTGTCTTTCGGTATGTTATCTAATGATGCTGTCAGTTGCGGTGATTATGTGACTCTGGTTGTGGATGAATGACCACCTCTGTGGTCTAGTGGTCAGAGTTTCTGGCTACAGATACAAAGGTCCCGGGTTCGATCCCCGGCGCTACCAGATTTTGTGAGTAGTAGTGGGTCTGGAACGGGGTCCACTCAGCCTCGTGAGGTCAATTGAGGAGCTACTTGAATGAAAAACGTAGCGGCTTCAGGTCTAGAAAACAGAGATTAACGGCTGTGGGGACCTGTTGCGCTGACCACGTGACACCCGTCTATCCGCAAAAGTTGGCACTAACTTCGCCAACCGGCGGCGGCCGCTCTGTCGGTATAGTTCGCGTGCGGACTAAGGCCACGGAGTTTAGTTTTAGTTTTAGGTTGTGGATGAATACGCCCAGCCCTTGCTTTACAACCTAGTTGCATTCCTGAAAAAGTGGGCATAAATCAAGCAGGAATAAATTAAAAATTATATTACCATCAGAAATAAGGAGTTATCAACATAGAATACAGCAGTCCAAAGGGTTTTAAACCAAAAATGACTGCGTGCAGATTAAGAAGTGGTGTGAATTGAAAAGGGGTGTTTACAGAAAAAGGTGTGAAACAAGTACTCTGTGTAGGAGAAAATGGAGCATTGGTAGAATAATATTGAAAAGACAGAAATACTGTAGAAAAGCCTGTCCCAGAGCCACTCTATGCATCACAAATCCTGCATGGACTGGCCTTGGATTGAACCCTGTCCTTCACATTAACAGTCTAGTGATTAAGTGCCCAAGGTTCTCTTCCAGAAGAAAAGCGCTGTGCAGTTTGGAACACATGAAATTTGATGTTTTCACAGTGGCATGCTGGAATGTGACGCTGTTTAGTTTGGTAGAGAAGTGCAGGCCAAATAAAGGGTCCTTGACACATCATTTTTGTGTTGGCAGTGACTTGTGGCAGATGTTACGAGCACAGGGTTACCAACTGGACTTGCTGCCGTACAGTGAGTGGTACCAAAAGGTGAAGGAGGCAGCTGGGAGCGTCACAGAGCACTCCAAGATACTCACAAGCCTACTGTACCTGCTGGATGCTTTTGTTGTGTATGTGAGCCTTGCTACAACAACACACATAACCTGTAACCATATTGTCAGCAATCTCATGTAGCAAACGTATGTCACCATGCTTTTACACACTCTACTTGTGTCCGCCCTCCTGACACTATGACACAATCAATTTACCGTAATTACCCTCATATAACACAACTCCCCTTCACAGTCTTTTGTTTTCAGGAAAATAAATATAGAGACATGTTTAACTCTATGTGTGACTGTCAGGTGAATCCACTGTTTTTTGGATGATGATTAGGAACAACTGTTGTCATAAGTTTGTGTAAATACAATATGATGTTAGCTAATTCTACCAGCAAATTGTTGGTAAGACTGCAAGAATCAAAAACAGCAGAGGGTACAGACATTGTGACATGGGCTCTGAGCTATGGCCATTGTACCACACAATGCAGTGGTCAGCATTTCTACTACCTATGTGAAGGTCTCCAGTTCAAATCTCAGCCCTGAGACCAGCTATCCTTGCTGAGTTTGCACAGTTTTTCTGTGTCCACCCACATGAATGCTGGGTACAAATTTGGATTAGTTTACGATGATCAGTGAATAATGGATGGGAAAGGATGTTGGAAATGTCCATGGCCTCATTTAAGTACATATGCTTGGAGATTTTAAACTTGCTGTGATCCTGGGGTTTAAATTCCAACTACTGGCAGGATGAGAAAGTTTTAAATTTAAAATACCAACACCCTACAACACATGTGTTGTACACTTGCTCGGTACGTTGTACAGTGGCTGACAGTGACAAAAAGGTTAGGGAAACCCTCTCTTCTAGCTGATGTTTGCACCTGGGATCTTCCAAATGCAAACCAGCAGTGCTGTCCAGTAAACCATGATGTTAATCCAGTTACATTTATTACATATGTGGGATGCACTTCTGTCCATAGGGTCTGTTTCATTACATTTACTGGCCCATTATCATATTACATGTTGCAGCTGTCCAAGTTTCTTCAGTAAGCACACCACATTCACCCAGACAAATCTGCAGGCAGTGCTTCAGATGCGTGGTATGACGTACCCTCCTGTTGATTTAGAACTCATACAGAGATATCTGATGCACCTGACTTCAGTCAACCTCATCCCACACCCCATCAAGGCTCTACAAAATGGTGAGTTTGCTCGTATTTTTTCCGATACTTCGCTTTGTACAGTGGTGAAGCATGGATGATAAGGTGAAAAATTAATGTAGAACTGTGCGAGATTTGAGGTACATTCTTGTACCCTGAAGAAAGGAGCAGCATGTGTTTCTGCAACAGTAGTTTTCTACAGACACAGCCCAGAAGACTATAATCATAATGCTGGACATTATCATGGTTGAGGTTTTTGTGGCTTTCCTCAGTTCATCCTGGAAAATACAGATGCGTCAGTGAATCGGGTGATTTTAAAAACATCATGAAGTGTAGGTGCTTTCATTTATTTAGTTTTAACACATATGAACTCAATGTGTATATAAAAGAATTTAGATTTAATTTAACACATTGAAAACAAAGTTCCTACTTTTCGAAAATAACATCACTCAGATGACCACCATTCCACTCTAGGCACTCGGTAAATCCCTTGTGAACGTCACCCACTACTCTTTGAAGCATCTCCACAGGAATTTGTTTGACTATTTGCTGAATGTGATGTGTCAACTTCTGACTGTGTGGGGTGCCGAAGCTTTGAAAAAACAGCGTTGCAAAATCGCCTGATTCACTGATGCACTTTGTATAAGGACAGTATTGAAAAACACCAGCTCCTGCCTTCCAAATGTCAGAACAGTGTAGACTAAGCAACAACTTTATTTATTTATTTTGCTTGTTTTGTTTCATTCTATGTTACTTTCTACTGAACAGCAGAATTTATTGCATCATATTGTCAGGTTTGAAACATACGAATTTCATCTGGTGTAAATGTGCTCATTACATAACCTACATTACAATATTACTGAATGGGCCAGCCTGTAATCTATGTGGCTGTGGCAGATGTCATAGTGCCAGTGTTGCATAACCTACAAGAATGGCATCTGTGGCAAACTTAGGTACAGTGTAACAAGATTAGTTTTTAAACATTTGGGTCCTAATAACTCTGCATATTTTGATTTATTTCGATGTAATAATGATATCATATGAATCTAATGTAATTTAGCAACCTGATCCAATATTCATATTTCTTGAAGTAGTTTCTCTTTTCTTGTATGTATGAGAAATATGTGCTTTTTTAGATATTTTTGTTAGTAAACAAGTAATTAAATTATACATTGTATGTAGGTTTTTAACTAAAGAAACTTTACAAAGTCAAACATAAATTAATGTAATCAGGAAATGGAAAAGAACAAAGTGGAAGTGAGTTTCACACTTAATGGTGTCTGCCACTACTTCCATAAGATTCCCAGATTTCTAGCATTTTAACAGATTATTTTAAATGATAGTCAAGGTAGTTCCTAAAGCATATAGTAAATAAAAACCTTGAGGTTATGTGTGTAACAATTTTCTGTTTGCCATTATTACTGACAGACAAATCCACAATAATGATGGCATGGCTGGTTGTGCTGTGTTTGTTTCAGCTGTAGTCTGCTCCATTTTTACAATTATGACAGTTTCCTTTATTAAAAGAGATTATTCAGAAACTTTGGAAATATTTTGGTGTGTGTAGACAGGAAGTTGTTGGAATAGTTATCGTATATGATGTTTAACTGGGCACGATGGTTACGTGTGTGATGTTTAAACAAGATTGCTTAGGGAATGGTGAAGATACAGAGATACACACATGGAACCTACATGTCCTGCTATTCATTACACTACACCATTTTTGTGTTTGTTTATATTTCTTGTCATTACAGCTGTTGGTATTCTGCATGGGAAAGTGGCTCTGGTGACAGGAGCATCATCGGGCATTGGAGCAGCCATAGCCGAGCATCTGGCTGTGGCTGGGGCTAAGGTGGCTCTGGCTGCACGTAGGGCAGACAGACTGAATGAACTGCAGGCTAAGATACAGCACCAAGGTGGCATTGCTGTAACTGTCCTGATGGACGTGTGTGACGCACAGCAGGTATAGCAGTGCAGAGTGAATGTGTCATCATCATCATCATCGTCGTCGTCGTCGTCAACATCATCATCATCATCATCATCATCATCATCATTGGCACAACAGCCCATTTTGAGCCAAGGCCTTCTTCAGAAACTTCTGCCAGTTGTCCCTATTCCTTGCAGCATTCCTCCATTTTCTCTCCCCCAACTTCCTGGCACCTTCCATCACACCATCTTACCATCTTAGTTTTGGTCTGCCCCTTTGTCTTCTTCCTTGTACCATTGCAATGAGAACTTTTCCTGTAGGGCTCTGTTCCTCCATACAAACAACGTGTCCTGCCCATTTTAGATGGTTAATTTTAATGTATGTTACTATATCACTTTCCCTGTACAATGTATACAACTCATTATTGTATCTTAGTCTCCATTATAATTTGTAGGTCCAAAGATAGCTCTCAAAATTTTCCTTTCAAAAACTCCTAAAATAACTTCGTCAGATTTTGATAATACCCATGTTTCAGAACCATATGCCAGCACTGGTCTGATCAAGGTCTTATATTATTTTATTTTATTTTATTTTATTTTATTTTTTATGGATAAAAATTGAGACCTAAATTGTTGTCTCTTTAATCCATAAAAACCTTTATTAGCCATTGAGATTATTTTCTTGATCTCTGCAGAATTATCATTATTAACATTTATAAGAGAGCCCAAGTATGTGAAACTCAGTACAGCTTCAAAATTAAAATTCTTAATTTGAAAATACCTCTGCTGATTTTTACTTTCTCTTGTAGTCAAATACTTAGCCTTTTCCTCGTCTGTCCTTAAGCCCATTTCTCCAGCTGCTCTTTCAAGTGATAGGAAGGCTTCCTTTAATGCTGCTCAAGATCTGACTATTGTATCTATATCATCAGCTTATGCGAAGAGCTGGACCGATATATAAAATATAGTTCCACTCGTCTGTACTCCTGCATTCCTTACAACTTTTTCCAGTGCTAAGTTGAAAAGCAAACAGGTCAGTGAGTTACCTTTTCTAAGGCCTTTCTTTGTAATTATTGAGTCTGATAAATCAGATTGGATTCTGACCTGACTTTTTGTATTTTCCATGGTCATCTGCATAAGTCTAGTCAATTTATTTGGTATATTAAATTCGCCCTTTGCGTTATATAGTTGGTCTCTCTTTAGTGTGTCATATGTGGACTTAAAATCAATAAATGAATGGTATGTTTCAATACCAAATTCTTTTCTCTTTTCCAATATCTGTCTTAGCATGAATATCTGATTTGTTGTGGATCTATTCTTCCAGAAATCACATTGATAGTTCCCAATTATGTTTTCAGCAAATGGTGAAATTCTTGCAAATAATATATTGGACAATATTTTGTAGGCTGTATTTAAAAGGCTTACACCTCTATAGTTCGAACATTCCATTATATCTCCCTTTTTATGTATGGGACAGATTATACTTACATTCCATTCTGTTGGCATCTTTTCCTTTTGCTAAATATCCTTTATAATGGTGTGTAGGTGTTTTACGAATTCATTTCCACTATATTTAAATAGTTCCGCTGGTATATTATTTGTTCCTGGGGCTTTATAATTCTTTAATTTCCTCATTAGTATCTTTGTGGTCCTGCATTATAGATGATCCTTTATTTTGCTCCATGCTGTTGAGAAGTTCATGAAAGTGATCTTTCCATCTGTTTAAGGTATCACCCTTTTTCAGTAGTGATGTCTCCATTCTTGCTTTTACATATTGTGATCCTCAGTTTAAAATCCTTTCTAAGCTTATTTATATCCCTATAGAATTTTCTGGTTTGATGTTTTTGTCCTAATTCCTCCAGTCTTTCTACCTGATTGTTTTCATGCTGTTTCTTCTTCCTCTTATGTACCTGTTTTTCTTTTCATCATGCTTCCCAATACTTATTGGTTGAGGCTTTAGTATAGCTTCGTTGCTGCATTTTGACATATGCTTTATTCTTTACTTCTGGGGCTTCTTGGCATTCTTTGTCAAACCAGTTGTTTGGCTGTTTTTTACTTGCTTTTCCAAATGTTTCCTTGGCTGTTTTTTGGGTTACACCAGTTATTTTATTCCATCTATTGAGGCTGCCATCAGGGTTAATGGCAAGTTCCTGCAAATTTTCTTTCAAGTTGGTTCTATACTCAACTTATTTCTCTGGTAAAGTCATTTTTTCATAATCATATTTTTCAACCTTTTTTCTGAGGAACTTTTTAGCATTGGAGATTCTAGCCCATATTTGCGACACAAGGAGGAAATGACCTCAGTCAACACTGGCACATCTGTGTGTTCTAACATCCATTGAATGAGAAACATGTTGTGAATCTATAAGAAGATGGTCTATTTGACTGAAATGATGTACATCTGGAGATCTCCACGTTATCTTGTGTATATCCTTATGTGGGAACAGTGTGGTACCAATAACCATGTTTCTGGATGCTGCCAAATGGATTAGTCTTTTCCCATTTTCA
>Ga0123354_10017016_pt1 | contig 11392 bp, 11 predicted proteins | sample TergutLab28metaG_2_FD_97872 | JGI IMG/M metagenome (GOLD analysis project Ga0123354, IMG submission 97872) | Labiotermes labralis P4 segment gut microbial communities from Petit-Saut dam, French Guiana - Lab288 P4 | ecosystem: Host-associated > Arthropoda: Insects > Digestive system > Gut ... | reverse complement strand
GTGGCGGCAGCACGCATGCAAGAGGACAGCCGGAGCAACACGGGAAGCCCTCCGCGTGGTCTGCGGCGTACAGACCAACCGGCATCCGGCGACGGACAGGCTGGGCGCGCGAGGGCGACGGATAGGCTCGTAGCGCTGAGGAAGCCGGGTAATGCTGGCGGAGGGAAGGGGCCTTGCAGCAAGGGAGATATGCGTCTGTAAGAGGCTTATCGGCCTGCCGAAGCAACCGCAAAGCTTTCCGTGGGCGAAGGCATGAACCTTGAATGAAAGCCGGATGCGTTAACTGCGCACGTCCGGTTTGACGAGCGGGATGTGGAAACGGAGCCCAAGGCCGCCGCCCCGCATCTCGACTCTACCGATTTTTTTTTTACCAAAAAACTCCATGCAAATTCCTATCTGAACAATACTGACTTTTTGAACAGAAGGATAGCCTATGGGCCGACCGGAATCAGTCATTCTGGAAAACTTTTCAGGAAGCCTTATCCGGTTGGTTTTGCTTTTTGATTTTGGCCTAGGCAGGGCGGCATGGCGCTATCCCGTACTCTTCACGAAGAGATGGAAAGTGAGGAGGACATGTGGACAGATTGAAGGTGTCTCTGGGCGACCGACAGACGGGAACAGCTCCTTTTTTCTCGGATAGCGGTGTGCTGATCGCTCAGCCGCACCACCCGTGAACAATCAGAGATACAAGGCGCGGGCTGACAAGTTGTCCGCTCTTTGTCCCCTTGAAACGAGAGGAACATTGTTGCCATGTCACTTTTGCCGGCCATCGAACTGGAGACCAGCAGCCGGCCCGAGGCCGCCGTCATTTGGCTGCACGGCCTGGGCTCCGACGGTTCTGACTTTGCCCCTATTGTCCCAGAGTTGCAGCTGCCGGCGGATATGGACATCCGCTTTATCTTCCCCCATGCGCCCGCCATGGCGGTGACGGTGAACAACGGCTATGTGATGCCGGCCTGGTTCGATATCATGGACATGACGATCAACCGGAGAGTGGATACCGCCCAACTGCTGGCCTCGGCGGCCAAGATCGACCAATTGGTCGAGCGCGAGCGCCAGCGCGGCATCGACAGCCGCCGCATCGTGCTCGCCGGATTTTCCCAGGGCGGGGCCGTGGCCTACCAGGTCAGCCTCACCCATCCCGAACCGCTGGGCGGTTTGCTCGCCATGTCCACCTATTTCGCGACCAGCGATTCGATTACCCTCAGCGAGGCCAACCGCGCGCTGCCCATTGAGATTCATCATGGCATCTATGATCCGGTGGTCCCCATGGCCCTGGGCCATCGGGCGGACGAATATCTCCGGGGGAGGGGCTATGACGTTGTTTTTCGGTCGTATCCCATGGATCATTCGGTCTGTCCAGAGCAAATCGCCCATATCACCGAAGCCCTGTGCCGTTTTCTCGGCTAGTGAACGACAATCGCAGACCTTGGGCCGGCTGGCAACGGATGGGAAATCAAAAAAAACTCCCGCAGGTCCAGTTCCAAACCAAGCCAACGGGCTGCTCAGGTTTGCCTTGGCTGGCAGGAAATTGCATCAGCCGGGTGGGGAAAATCGTTTCCAGGGCATTTCTCCCGGGATTTTTTCTTGACGTTCTCACCCGTTGCTGGTATTTGACTTGCGGTTTTTCACGGGGCGCTTTATATTGCCCTGCTACGAAAGACTCAGGATAGCATAAAAAAATTGTAGGCGCGTAGCTCAGTGGGAGAGCGCTACCTTGACGTGGTAGATGTCGTCGGTTCGACCCCGTCCGCGCCTACCAATTTTCCCCAAAGGCTAGGATGCAGAATAGACTTCTGCTCATTAGCCTTTGCTTTTTAAGGGCACGATGGCAGCAATATCAGTTTCCATACAAGATGGTGAAAATAAGTCGTTTCCTTGCGGCACCCGCGTGGCGGATATGCTGAAAGAGCTGCTTTCCGGCAAGCAACGCAAGCAAACGATCGCTGTCAAGGCCAACGGTGCGCTGCTGGAACTGTCGACCCCTGTCGAAACCGATTTGGTCCTTGCGCCTATCTCGGTTTATTCTGAAGAAGGCGTGGAGATTCTACGCCATTCCACGGCGCACATCATGGCGCTGGCCGTCAAGGAGCTGTTCGGCGATCAGGTCAAGGTCGCCATCGGACCATCGATCGAAGACGGCTTTTATTATGACTTTGACCGGGAAAAGCCGTTTTCTCTTGAGGATTTCGAGGCGATCGAGCGCAAGATGACGGAACTGGCCGAAGCCCGCCTGCCCTTTGTCCGCCAGGAGATGCCCAGAGCCGAGGCCATCGGTTATTTTGAACAGCTCGACGAGCCGTACAAGGTGGAGTTGCTCCGCGAAATGGACTCGGACACGGTCAGTCTGTACAGCCATGGCCGCTTTGTCGACCTCTGTCGCGGCCCCCATATACCCGATTCTTCCTGGATCAAGGTCTTCAAGTTGCTGCGGGTCGCCGGTTCCTATTGGCGGGGCGACGAGAAACGGCAGATGCTCACCCGCATTTACGGGACCGCCTTTGCCGACAAAAAGGAGCTGCAACAGTATCTGACCCGGCTGGAAGAGGCCAAAAAGCGCGACCATCGACGCCTGGGCAAGCAACTAGGGTTGTTCACCATCCAGGACCAGATTGGCCCCGGCCTCATTCTCTGGCAGCCTCGCGGCGCCCTGTTGCGCCGCCTGATTGAGGATTACTGGAAAGACCAGCACTACCGCAACGGCTACCAGTTGCTGTACACCCCGCACATCGCCCGCCAGGATTTATGGAAGACCTCGGGTCATCTCGATTTCTACAGCGAGAACATGTATGCCGCCATGGAGATCGACGATGTGATGTACCAGTTGAAGCCAATGAACTGCCCCTTCCACATCGGCGTCTACAAGGCTGATCCGCACAGCTACCGGGAATTTCCCATTCGCTGGTGCGAACTGGGCACGGTCTACCGATACGAGCGGACTGGAGCCCTCCATGGCCTGATGCGAGTGCGCGGATTCACCCAGGACGATGCCCATATTTTTTGCCGGCTCGATCAACTGGAAGAGGAAATTTTTAATATTATTGACCTGAATCTCCACATTCTCAAGACATTCGGGTTCGATCAATACGATGTGTATCTCTCGACCAGGCCGGAGAAACATGTCGGTTCCGACACCCATTGGCAGCTGGCCACCCAGGCCTTGAAACAGGCCTTGGAAAAGAAGGGGCTGGCCTTCCAGGTCGACCCTGGTGAGGGGGTTTTTTACGGGCCCAAGATCGATATCAAGATCAAGGACCAGTTGGGTCGCTCCTGGCAGTGCTCGACCATCCAGGTCGATTTCAACCTGCCGGAACGGTTTGAGATGGTCTATACCGGGGACGACGGCCAGGAGCACCAGCCGATCATGATCCATCGCGCTCTGATGGGCTCGCTGGAGCGGTTCATCGGCGTTCTGATCGAGCATTATGCCGGGGCCTTTCCCCTGTGGCTGGCGCCAGAGCAGGCGCGCATCATGAATATCACCGACGATCAGGCCGCCTATTGCGGCCAGGTCCACGCCCGGCTGCGCAACCTGGGCATCCGCATCGAAAAAGATAGCCGTAACGAGAAGCTGAATTACAAGATCCGCGAAGCCCAGTTGATGAAAGTGCCCTACATGCTCATTGTCGGCGAGCGGGAAAAGGAAGAGGGGACGGTCACCGTGCGGTTGCGCGACGGACAGAATTTGCCGGCCATGACCCCGGACGCCTTCGCCGATCTCGTTATCGGCGAGTGCAAACGCGCCTTGGCCTAACGACAACAAGAAGATGGGAGGAACGAACATTAAAAAACGAGGTGTCAGAAAACTTTCCACGCAGCAGGATCTGAAGATCAAGGTCAATGAGGAGATTGATTACCACGAGGTACGGCTCATTGATGCCGATGGAACCCAGCGGGGCATCGTCAGCGCTAAGTCCGCGCTGGAGGCGGCCCAAGAGCAGGGTCTCGATCTGGTCGAGGTTTCCGACAAGGCTGATCCGCCGGTATGCCGGATCATGAATTTCGACAAGTTCCGGTATGAACTGAAGAAAAAACAGCAGGAAGCCAAGAAGAAACAAACCGTTATCGAGACGAAGGAAATCAAGTTCCGGCCCAAGACCGAGGAACACGACCTTGCCTTCAAGATCCGCAAAATCAAGGAATTCCTCGCAGAGAAAAACAAGGTCAAGGTGACCATGCGCTTTCGTGGCCGCGAAATCATCTACGCCCAGACCATCGGCCTCGACGCCCTGACCAAGATTGCCGATACCCTGCGCGAAGACTGTGTGATCATTCAGGAACCCAAGATGGAAGGCCGGCAGCTCGTTATGTTCGTTGGACCCAAAAGCTGAGATGCCAGGAGCAGATTTGCAACCAATCCAGACAGCCCGGTGACCACAGGCCGGGAAGATACAGGGAGTTCACCATGCCAAAAATGAAAACCAACAGAGGGGCTGCCAAGCGCTTCAGGGGAACCGGAAGCGGCCGCATTCGCCGCAACAAGGCGTTTTCCTCACACATTTTGACCAAGAAATCCACCAAACGCAAACGGAACCTGCGCAAGGCCACCCTGATCGCCGATGTCGACCAGCGTGCTGTCCGGCGGATGTTGCCGTATATGTAGCCAGATGCGCCATGGTCCGGCGTTCAGCCGACCGGCAATTTATTCATGAACGGAGAAGACAATGCCTCGTGTAACCCGCGGCTTTAAAGCACGCCGCAGAAGAAATAAAGTGCTGAGCCTGGCAAAAGGCTATCGTGGCGGCAAACACCGCCTGTTCAAATCCGCCGTAGAGGCGGTTGACCGCGCCCTTTGCTATGCCTACCGTGACCGGCGCGTCAAAAAACGCGAATTCCGTCAACTGTGGATCGCCCGCATCAACGCGGCCGCCAGGCAAAACGGAACAAGCTACAGTCGATTGGTCAGCGGGTTGGCCAAAAACTCGATCGAACTGGATCGCAAGGTTCTGTCGAACCTCGCCATCATTGATCCGAGCGCCTTCTCTGCGGTGATCAAGGCCGCAGGCCAGGCAAACTGAAATGGAACAAGAGCTGTTAAAGCTCAAGCAGGAAGCTGAAGAGGCGTTGGCCCATGTGGCCGGCACCGATCAGTTGGAGGCCTTCCGGGTAAAATTTCTCGGCCGTAAGGGCGGGCTGCTAACTGGCATCCTCCGTCAATTGGGTCAGGTTGCGCCTGAAGACAGGCCGCGACTCGGGCAGATGGCCAATGACATCAAGCTTAGCCTTGAGACCAGCTTTGACGATAGGAAGGCGCTGCTTTCCGCCACAGTTGGCGAAGGTGTCGGCGGAACCGACTACAGCCTGCCGGGACGTTATCTGCCATTTGGAAAACTGCATCCCGTCACCCAGGTAATGGAGGAGATCTGCTCGATCTTTGAAGGGCTCGGATTTGCCGTGGCGGAAGGCCCTGACGTCGAAACCGATCACTACAATTTCGAAGCGCTCAATATTCCCAAGCATCACCCGGCCCGTGACATGCACGACACCTTTTATGTCACGGATTCGACCCTGTTGCGCACCCACACTTCGCCGATGCAAGCGCGGATCATGGAACGCCAGGATCCGCCCTTGCGCTATGTCGTGCCGGGGAAAGTGTACCGTTGCGATTCCGACATAACCCACACCCCGATGTTCCATCAAGTGGAAGGGTTGCTTGTCGACCGGCAGGTTTCCTTTGCAGATCTCAAAGGCGTGCTGACCAGTTTCACCCACAAGATATTTGAACGGGAACTGCCTTTGCGCTTCCGGCCGAGTTATTTTCCTTTCACCGAACCAAGCGCCGAAGTGGATGTCGCCTGCGTGATCTGCGGCGGCAACGGCTGCCGGGTGTGCAAGCGGACCGGCTGGCTGGAAATTCTCGGCTCGGGTCTTATTGATCCGGAGGTGCTGAAAATGGTCGGCTACGATCCCGACACCTATTCCGGGTTTGCCTTTGGCCTTGGCGTCGAGCGGATTGCGATGCTGAAATATGGCATCGACGATATTCGGATGTACTACGAAAACGACCTTCGTTTTCTTTGCCAATTTTAAGTCAAGCCAGCCGCCACATCTCTTTCTTTTCGTACCTTGACGTTTTTTGTGCTTGGAGCGAGTGAAAGCTGCAATCATGATGATTGGAACGGTTTCTCCTTGAGTAACCGTTCTTCTTTTTTGCCTTTCGGGCGCCCCGAGGGGCGGTGTTTTTGCTTTGACTGTGCGTGCCATGCCAGATTTGCTCGCTTGAAACGCACCATCATTGCCTACGACGCAGGGATGAATGTATGAAATTTACCTTGAGCTGGCTCAATCAATTCATTGCCACCGATGGACTGACCGCAGCCCAAATCGCCGACAACCTGACCATGCTGGGACTTGAGGTGGACAGCGTGATCCCGCTTTTTGCCGATTTGGAGGAAGTGTTGACCGCCAAGGTCAAGACGGTCGAGAAGCATCCTGATGCCGATAAGCTGACCGTTTGCGCCGTTGACACCGGGACCGAGACCGTCCAGGTCGTCTGCGGAGCGCCCAATGTCCGGCCGGGCATGGTGACCGCCATCGCCCTTCCCGGCATCAAGCTGCCGGACGGCACAAAAATCAAGAAATCCAAGGTTCGGGGAGTCGTATCGGCGGGAATGCTCTGTTCGGCGCGCGAACTTGGGTTGAGCAACGACCATCAGGGATTGATGGAGCTGGATGGCCAGTTGGCCGCAGGCATGCCCCTGATCGATGCCCTGGGGATGCGCGACACCATGATCGAGGTCGACCTGACTCCCAACCGCTCGGATTGCGCCAGCGTCCGCGGCATTGCCCGCGAAGTCGGCAGTTTTGCCCCGGCCGCGCTCAAGCCGCTGGTGGACTCGGTCACTCCGCTGACTGGCCGCGACACTGGCTTTGAGGTGGTGATCGTAGAACCGGACCTGTGTCCTCGCTACGCCGCGCGGAAACTGACCAATGTAACCATCGGCCCTTCTCCGCTTTGGATGCAACAACGGTTGGCAGCTGTCGGCATGCGGCCGATCAACAATATTGTCGACATCTCCAACTATGTCATGCTCGAGAGCGGCCAGCCGATGCATGCCTTTGATTTCGACACCCTGCATGGGCTGGCCATCGTGGTTCGGCGGCCACGAGCCGGTGAAACCAGTCTGACGACCCTGGACGGCAGCGTCCGCCAACTGGATGCGGAGATGCTGTTGATCTGCGATGCCGAACGGCCGGTGGCTGTCGCCGGAGTCATGGGCGGTTTGGACACCGAGATTACCGAGTCCACGACCACCATTCTGCTTGAATCGGCCTGTTTCAACCCGATTTCCATCCGACGTACCGCGCGGAAGTTGGGGATTTCCTCCGAGGCCTCCTACCGCTTCGAGCGGGGCGTCGACCGGAATCTGGCCGACAGCGCTTTGGAACGCGCCGTCAATCTCATCGTCGAACTCGCTGGCGCACAGGCTGATCCGGACGGCGTTGACGTCTATCCCGGCAAGATGCCGCTCCTTCTCCTGCATCTTCGTGTGGGCCGGGTCTGTGATCTGCTGGGCGCGGAACTCAGCCGCGACCAGATAGCTCAGCACCTGACCAGCATCGAATTCAAGGTTCGGCCGCTTGACGCCACAACTCTAGAGGTCGAGGTGCCCAGTTTCCGGATCGATGTTGAACGGGAAATCGATTTGATCGAAGAGGTGGCCCGCCTGGTAGGCTATAACGCCATCCCTACCTCGCAACCCGTTATCCGGATGGATTCTCCCAAGCAAGACCCCTTGCGTTCTCTGCGCCAAAAGGCGGCCCAGGCGATGGTCGCTCAAGGGTTTTTCGAGGCCATCAATTACAGCTTCGTGGCAGAGTCGCATCTTGATCTCTGCCGCCTGGCCGAGGATGATCCCCGGCGCAAGGTCACCAGATTGATCAATCCGCTTTCCGAGGAATTGAGTATCATGCGGTCGTTGTTGCTTCCCGGCCTGCTGGAAAACGTCCGCCGTAATATCAATTTCCAGCAGCCGGATATCCGCCTGTTTGAAACAGGCAAGATTTTCCTGCACAAACAAGGAGGCGGGCAGCCGGAGGAACGGTTGCATCTCTGTGCCATGATCAGCGGTCGTCGTTATGGCGAGGCCGAGCCCTTGTACTTTGCTACCCAGGAAGCCGACTTCTTCGATGTCAAAGGAGCGCTCACCAATCTCCTCAGCGCCTTGCGGATTGCCGGAGCCGAAGAAACCTTGGTCTTTGATTCCCAGCCGCAACAGGTGCAACCCTACTGCGATCCGACCTGTGCCGTTGTGATCCGCAACGGCGAGCTGGTGATCGGATCCTTGGGTAAAGTGCATCCGGAAACACTTAAAGGTTTCGGTATCAAGCAAGCTGTTTATTTTTTTGAAATGGATCTGGATGCGCTCTTGGATGTTGACCGAAAATCACCATGCTTCGCAGCGCTTCCCAAATATCCCGCAGTCAAGCGCGATATCAGCCTGGTGGTGCCGGATGCGGTTCCGGCCGGTGATCTTCTTCGGGCAATCCAGGCCCAGCAGCAAAAATATCTTGAGTCAGTCGAGATATTTGATGTATATCGAGGCAAGCCGATCCAGGGAGGCCATAAAAGCGTAGCTCTCTCTGTAACCTACCGTTCCGCAACCGCTACCTTGGATGACCAATCGGTTGATAAAATCCACGGCAAAATTGTCAACACATTGATGACTGAATTCAATGCCCGTTATCGCGAGGGGGCCGAAGCATGAAGAAAAAGAATGTCACACGCAAGGAATTAGCTGTTTCCGTCAATGAAAAACTGGGAGTTTCCCAACGGAATGCGGCGGAAATAGTCGATACCGTGTTTGCCACCATGAAGACGACCATGGTGGACGGCGAGTCGATCAAACTTGTTCAATTCGGCACCCTGACAGTGCGGGACAAAAGCCCGCGTCGCGGCCGCAATCCGCGGACCGGGGAATCGATGACCATAACCAAGCGACAGATGGTTTCCTTCCGGCCAAGCAAGCGGCTGCGCGAAAGGCTGAATAAATAGCGACTGAACAAACAAGACAGAGTGAGGCCGTTGCTCGAGGTTCGCATTGCCGTGGTCGATAGACTGCATGATCGGTATGACAACGAGGCAGGTAGAGCTGATTGATGTGAAGGAACCACCTCCGGAATTCCCGCAGATACCGGATAAGATTTATTTCCGGATTGGCGAAGTGAGCCACTTAGTGGGGGTGGATACGCATGTTTTGCGCTATTGGGAATCGGAATTTTCGCTGATCAAGCCTTTTCGCGGCCCATCCAAACAGCGGCTTTACCGGCGGCAGGATGTGCACAACCTCCTGCGGATCAAGCAGTTGCTCCACGACGAAGGGTACACCATCTCGGGAGCGAGAAAACACCTGAAACAGTTGGGATTCGATCAACAGGCCGGAGGGGTGAGAAACGCTTCGATCACCTCGGAACAGAGCGCCGATGGTTCGCTGTTGATCTGGATTAAACAGGAACTCCGCGAGATATTGACCCTGCTCGGCAGCACAAAAAAAAGTGATTCGTAACTAAGGATTGACAGTCAATATCGTCGATGCTACATACATCCCACCATTGACCGGAACGTAGCGCAGTCTGGTAGCGCACCTGAATGGGGTTCAGGGGGCCGGAGGTTCAAATCCTCTCGTTCCGACCAGTAAAAACAAGGGGTTAGATGCCAAGCATGGCGTCTAACCCTTTCTTTTTTGCTTACCTTGTCATTTCAACACTTAGCGTTCTTTCTCGTTTGTAATTTACTGTAATTATACGATAAATTTTCCACTTGTTTTTGATTTTAATCGTTGTTATTCGTTACGTATCGTTTTTGGTTTTTAATATTTTACGTATAGATTTACGTACGGAAAAACATGGCGACGATCAGGCGAATAGAACGAAAACATGGGCCGGTTTTTGTGGCGGAACTCTGCGTCAACGGCATAAGAAAATCCGCGACCTTTGACAGCAAGGCCAGATCGATGATGTGGGCAGAGGAGACTGAGGAACTGCTCAGGGCGGGCCTGCCGCTGCCGGGTGAGGTTCCGGCCGGAGACATGGATTTTACTGCGGCGGTCGACAAGTATGCCCTGGCGGTCGGGAAGGCGAAAAAAATGAACACCCGGCGTCTCGATCACGAAATCAGCAAGCGGCTGATCAACTACTTTGGCGGCAAGTCCCTGCTGACCATCACCACCAAGGATGTCGCCGAGTATCAGGATTATCGCCTTTCACGGGTCGGATCAAGTTCCGTGATCCAGGATCTGTCGTTTCTGTCGTGCCTGTACCGTATGGCGAGGGTGGAATGGGGGCTGGATGTCGTCAACCCGGCGGCGGAGCTACGGCGGCCGTCCGCGCCCAAGCATCGGCTCTCGCTGCTTGAACCTAGGCAGATCGACGCCCTCCTTGATTGGTGCTGCGTCTCAAAAAACGAGAAACTTTACTGCTATGTCCTGCTGCAGCTACACACCGCCATGAGGCCGTCAGAGGGTGCTGGCCTGCGATGGAATCAAGTGTTGCCGCAAGGGATCATTGATCTGTCCGAAACCAAAACTGACCCCAGGCGCGTTCCGTTGACGGCCACGGCCAAGCGGCTGCTTGACCGGATGCGGCAGGATCAGAAAACGGACTCGCCTTATGTTTTTCTTCCTGCGGGAAAGGTCGACCTGGTGCAACCGCACCGGTATTTCAGACGGTCCTTTGCGACTGCCTGCCGCGCCGCCGGCATTGCCAATTTCACCCTCTATGGGCTCCGGCATTCGGCTGCCAGTTATCTGATTATGAACGGGGTCGACATTCGCACCGTGGCCGAAATCATGGGGCATCGAAACATCTCACAGACGATGAAATACACCCATTTCCTCGATGCTCATAAAATTGCAGCCATTGGCGCAATTGACCGGCTGGGCGTATGATCAATTCCTGAGCGCTCCGCACTGCCGCGCCTCATATTCCATTTCCGCCGACGGCGAATGCCAGCCGATCGTGTCGGCAACGGTGTTGTCCATCTCTGGATCGCCGCTATCCATCCTGATATAGTGGCGGGCGTATCTCGCATGTTCGACCAGCACCCGGTCCCCGATAGTCAGCACCCAGCTCTTCAGACTGTCGAGACTGTTCAGGAATCCCGGGTAAGCGACAGATACGCCTGGAACAGCGTCACTGCCGCGTACTCAGCTGATCCGAGCGGATAACCCGAAGTTCCAGCCGACAAAAGCCGAATTTCGCTTATACGACAAGGAGTTGGCGCGAAATTGGGGTGCGGCTTTCTGACTACGGCCGGATTTGTTTGATCAGTTCAAGCGCGCGGCGTTGAGCAGCATCGGGTGTAGTGGCGATGTCGAAGGTAGGGGCATCAGGTTCAGCGCCTGGGGTGCGGCAGGTATTGCGGACGATGGCGCCCAAGGCGGCCATCAGGGTC
>Ga0123354_10017015_pt1 | contig 11392 bp, 7 predicted proteins | sample TergutLab28metaG_2_FD_97872 | JGI IMG/M metagenome (GOLD analysis project Ga0123354, IMG submission 97872) | Labiotermes labralis P4 segment gut microbial communities from Petit-Saut dam, French Guiana - Lab288 P4 | ecosystem: Host-associated > Arthropoda: Insects > Digestive system > Gut ... | reverse complement strand
CGCACATTCCGGTGCGCCGCTACGTGCACCCGGACACTTTCAAGATGTTCGAGGAGCAAGCCCGCCAGATGGGCTTCAGCCACGCCGCCGTCGGCGCGCTGGTGCGCAGCAGCTACCACGCCGACCGGCAGGCGAGAGCGGCGGGGGTGCCTGTGAATTCCAACGATAATTCGGACTCCACAACGCTTTAGCGAACTATCACATCGTTCGATCGGACTGAGAACTCTGATGCTGACCAGAATTCCGCCGATCCGAAAGTTTCCGAAAGACAACCGGGTCTGGCGGATTGATTGGCTTGGACGGATAGAACGGACCTCAGCGGAGGCGTTGATTGATGTGCATCTCAGTCCCGCGCGCACGAAGACTCTGAGACCACGAAGACAGGATGACTTCGATGCAGATGCAGCGATCAAGATCCCGATTGGCGTTGGACTGCTGCCCTTCTTGACCATTGGTTCCCTGTGGACGAATGGCCGCAAACTGCAATGGGGTCTCGGCGGATCACGCCATCTACGGAACGTCAACATCCTAGAGAAGATCCCGATCACGACTGCAGGTAAAAAAGTGCAGGAGCAGCCGAAACCGCGCTGGCTGATCCCAAAGTTTTGTCACCAATTGGATAGATCCTGCTGGTTCTCGCCCCTGTTCGCGATTGAGCACGAAGGCGATCCCTGCGGGATCTTGTTGCCAATGATTGAGGCGATCCGGTTCTACTACGCGGTATCGAGCGACATGGCGCACATCGCGTTCAATGGCTGGCTACAGCTCGATTTGAACCACATCATCAATACGGAAAGCTCAATCGACAGTCGACTACATGCCAACCGAATGGTGCTGCACTTGCGGCAGTGGTTGGCCGACGACGATGGTTGGATCATTGGCCGCGCACTCACGGATTCGCATGCCAAGAAGGGGATCGCCCTCATCTACGACTCCCTGTTGCGCAACACAGCCAACTTCCGAACAGCTTTTGCAGAGTGCTTCCTGCCGTTCGCAGGGCAGACAACCTGGGCGACGCGAGGAATTGAGTTGCCGATGGAAAACGGCAGAAACAACCGCTGGTTGATCTACGAACTCACCAGCTGTTCCATGCCCTTCCCGTTCGAAGATCTGGAGATCATCCGCGACAACGACGGCAACACCGCCAACCCAGAAACAGACATTCCGGATGACGAGAAAAAACCTGCCTGGTCTCCGGCTCTGAATGCGGTGAAATTAGATCCGCAAACTGAGGTACAAAGCGACGATCCGCCGCAGGCAGCTCTGCAAGGCATCGAGCTTCCATTGGCCAACGAGCGGTTTACTGCTTTACACGGCAAGCAGATCATCAAGACGCCAAAAGAACAATGCCGATACAAGAAGGTCCAAGTGCCTGCGACGGAAACGGTTGACCTACTGGGAACAGGCGCCCCCTCAGGCAGCAATGCGGCACAAGGTGGTGCGCCAGTGAGCATTGAATGGCTGCGCGAAGTCAAACGGCAAGAAGCGCTCCCAGCGTCGTTTGAATCCTTGCAGACTGTGATGGACGCCCTCAAACGATCGCGTCGACAAGAAGCAAGCTCAGGTGATTAAACTGCTGCGCTATGTCGATCTGCGCGTGCTGGTGATCGACGAAATCCATCACATTCTTGCAGGTAACCTCACACGCACACCCGCGCCTTGAGGATTGTCGTGAGCAGGATGTTGAGCGCGGAAGCGCTGCACCAGCATCGTCTTGCCGTTGTTGGTATCGCCGACCAGCAGCATGTTCGGCATGCGATGGGATTTCGGCCAGGTCAAGAGATCTTCCAGCCGGGCCAGAATCGCCTTCGTCCGAGGATAAAGACTTCGCTTTCTTGACAGTGCCTGACAGCGTGGCGAAGTAAATGCCAAATTAGCGCCGTGGCGCGCCGGCGCCCTCCGTCCCCACGGGGTGGTCTTTCCAAGGTAAGGGGCTCAGCGCAGCCTTTCGTGGCGGCGCGCGGTGGCCGGGTATATTGCTTGCTGCCCGCAGGCCACCGCGCCCCTCCACGGAGAAAACTGAAATGAGCCACCCCCTGATCGACGCGGCGATCCGGCGTCATGCCGGTACGCCGGGCGGTTTGCTGCCGCTCCTGCACGATGTCCAGGACGCCCTCGGCTACGTTCCCGCCGAAGCGGTGCCCGCGATCGCCGACGCGCTCAATCTTTCGCGCGCCGAAGTGCATGGCGTGTTGACTTACTACCCCTTCTTGCGCACCACCCCGCCAGGACGGCACACGGTGCGGGTGTGCCGCGCCGAAGCCTGCCAGGCCGTGGGCGGCGACGCCTTGATGGCGCACGCCGAGCAGCGCCTGGGCTGCGCGCCACACGGCATCACCGCCGATGGCGCCGTCTCGCTGGAGCCGGTGTTCTGCCTGGGCCTGTGCGCCAGCGGCCCGGCCATGGCGGTGGATGAACGCCCGCACGCCCGCGTGACGCCCGAACGCTTCGACCAACTGATCGACCGCCTGCGGGAGCCGGCATGATCACCGTCCACGTGCCCTGCGATTCGGCGGCGCTGGCCGTCGGCGCCGACGAGGTGGCCGAGCAGTTGCAAACGCAGTGCGCCCGCGCCGGGCTGGCCATCGAGCTGCGCCGCAACAGCTCCCGCGGCCTGTTCTGGCTCGAACCCCTGCTCGAAGTCGACGCGCCGCAAGGCCGCGTCGGCTACGGGCCGGTGACGGCGCAAGACGTGCCGGGCCTGCTGGCCGCCGGCGCGCTGGCCGGCCAGCCTCATCCGCTGTGTCAGGGCTTGCTCGACGAGCTGCCCTACCTGGCCCAACAGGAACGCCTGGTTTTCGCCCGCATGGGCGTGACGCGCCCGCTCTCGCTGGCCGATTATCAGGCGCACGGCGGCTTCGACGGGCTGCGGCAGGCGCTGCGGCTGACGCCGTCGGCGGTGGTGCAGACGGTGCTCGACTCGGGCCTGCGCGGGCGCGGCGGCGCGGCGTTTCCCACCGGCATCAAGTGGCAGACCGTGCGCGACGCGCCCGCGCCGCAAAAATACGTGGTGTGCAACGCCGACGAGGGCGACAGCGGCACCTACGCCGACCGCATGGTGATGGAGGGCGACCCCTTCCTGCTGATCGAAGGCATGACCATCGCCGCCCTGGCGGTCGGCGCCACGCGCGGCTACATCTACATCCGCGCCGAATACCCGCGCGCCATCGCCACGATGCGCGAGGCCATCGAGCGGGCTGGGCAGGCCGGTTTTCTCGGCGCCGACGTGCTCGGCAGTGGCCAGTCTTTGGCGCTCGAAGTGCGCCAGGCCGCCGGCGCCTACGTCTGCGGCGAGGAAACGGCGATGCTCGAAAGCATCGAGGGCCAGCGCGGCATCGTGCGCGCCAAGCCGCCGTTGCCCGCCGCGCGGGGCCTGTTCGGCCAGCCCACGGTGATCAACAACGTCATCAGCTTGGCCAGCGTGCCGCTGATCCTGGCCCGGGGCGCGTCTTTCTACCGCGACTTCGGCCTGGGCCGCTCGCGCGGCACGCTGCCGATCCAGTTGGCCGGCAACCTCCGGCGCGGCGGCCTGGTGGAAAAAGCCTTCGGCGTGACGCTGCGCGAGCTGCTGTACGACTTCGGCGGCGGCAGCGCCTCGGGCCGCCCGATCAAGGCGGTGCAAGTCGGCGGGCCGCTGGGCGCCTACGTGCCCGAGTCGCAGTGGGATGTGCCGCTGGACTACGAGGCTTACGCGGCCATGGGTGCAACCATCGGCCACGGCGGCATCGTGGCGCACGACGACCGCGCCGACCTGGCCCGACTGGCGCGCCACGCGATGGCGTTCTGCGCCCTGGAGTCCTGCGGCAAGTGCACGCCGTGCCGCATTGGCTCGACGCGCGGCGTGGAGGTGATCGACCGCATCCGCGCCAACGACGACCGCGCCGCGCAGGTGCGCCTGCTGCGCGATCTGTGCGACACCATGCTGCACGGCTCGCTGTGCGCGATGGGCGGCATGACGCCGTATCCGGTGCTCTCGGCCCTGAACCATTACCCGGCGGATTTCGGTCTGTGAACCGGAGGCATCCCATGTCCCACCTCGTCCCCGAAACCGATCACGGCACCCCGGCGCGCGCCAGCCCGGCGCGGGTCACCCTGGAAATCGACGGCCACCGCGTCACCGTGCCGCAAGGCACGTCGCTGATGCGCGCCGCCGCCGAAGCCGGCGTGAACGTGCCCAAGCTGTGCGCCACCGACCGCCTGGAGCCTTTCGGCTCCTGCCGCCTGTGCCTGGTCGAAATCGAAGGCCGGCGCGGCTACCCCGCCTCCTGCACCACCCCGGCGGAAGACGGCATGCAGGTGCGCACGCAAAGCCCCAAATTGCAGGCCCTGCGCCAGGGGGTGATGGAGCTGTACATCTCGGACCATCCGCTGGAGTGCCTGACCTGCGGCGCCAACGGCGACTGCCAATTGCAGGACATGGCCGGCGTCACCGGCCTGCGCGCCGTGCGCTACGGCTTGCAGGGCGCGAACCACCTGGACGCCAAAAAGGACGCTTCCAACCCCTATTTCACCTACGACCCGGCCAAGTGCATCGTGTGCAGCCGCTGCGTGCGCGCCTGCGAGGACATTCAGGGCACCTTCGCCCTCACCGTCCAGGGCCGGGGCTTTGACGCGCGCGTCGCGCCCAGCCAGAACCAGCCGTTCCTGGACAGCGAGTGCGTCGCTTGCGGCGCCTGCGTGCAGGCCTGCCCCACCGCGTCCCTGCTGGAAAAGTCCGTCCTCCAGATGGGCCAGCCCGAGCACGCCATCATCACCACCTGCGCCTACTGCGGCGTCGGTTGCGGCTTCAAGGCCGAGATGAAGGGCAGCCAGGTGGTGCGCATGACGCCCTGGAAGGGCGGCCAGGCCAACGAAGGCCACGCCTGCGTCAAGGGCCGCTTCGCCTGGGGCTACGCCACGCACAAGGACCGCATCCTCAAGCCCATGATTCGGCGCCAGATCACCGACCCCTGGCGGGAAGTGAGCTGGGATGAAGCCATCGGCCACGCCGCCGCCGAGTTCCGGCGCATCCAGGCCCGGCATGGGCGCGACGCGGTGGGCGCCCTGGTTTCCTCGCGTTGCACCAACGAAGAGTGCTATTTGGTGCAAAAGCTGGTGCGCGCGGCTTTCGGCAACAACAACGTCGACACCTGCGCCCGCGTCTGCCATTCCCCCACCGGCTACGGCCTGAAGCAGACGCTGGGCGAGGCCGCCGGCACGCAGGCCTTCAAGTCGGTGGAGCAGGCCGACGTCGTGCTGCTCATCGGCGCCAACCCGACCGACGGCCACCCGGTGTTCGCCTCGCGCCTGAAAAAGCGCCTGCGCCAGGGCGCGCGACTGATCGTCATCGACCCGCGGCGCATCGACCTCGTGAAGTCGCCCCACATCGAGGCGGCGCACCACCTGCAACTGCGTCCCGGCACCAACGTGGCGGTGCTGACCGCGCTGGCGCACGTGCTGGTGACCGAAGGTCTGGTGGACGAAGCCTTCGTGGCCGAGCGCTGCGAAGCGGCGTCGTTCGCGCAATGGCGCGCGTTCGTGGCGCGAGCGGAAAACGCGCCGGAAGCCGTCGAAGCGGCTACCGGCGTGCCCGCTGCCGAACTGCGCGCCGCGGCGCGCCTGTTCGCCACCGGCGCCAGCGATGGCCGCGCCGCGCCGGCCCGGCGCCCCAACGGCGCCATCTACTACGGCCTCGGCGTGACCGAGCACAGCCAGGGTTCGACCGCGGTGATGGCCATCGCCAACCTCGCCATGGCCACCGGCAACCTGGGCCGCGAAGGCGTTGGCGTCAACCCCCTGCGCGGCCAGAACAACGTGCAGGGCAGTTGCGACATGGGCTCGTTCCCGCACGAGTTGCCGGGCTACCGCCACGTCTCCGACGCCACGGTGCGCGCGCAGTTCGAGGCCGCGTGGGGCGTGCCGCTGCTGGCCGAGCCCGGCTTTCGCATCTCCAACATGCTCGACGCGGCGTGCTCGGGCAGCTTCCTGGGCCTGTACTGCGAGGGCGAGGACATCGTGCAGTCCGACCCCGACACCCAGCACGTGGCCCAGGCGCTGTCGGCGATGGAATGCGTGGTGGTGCAGGACCTGTTCCTGAACGAAACCGCCAAGTACGCCCACGTGTTCCTGCCGGGCTCGTCCTTCCTCGAAAAGGACGGCACGTTCACCAACGCCGAGCGGCGCATCTCGCGGGTGCGCAAGGCCATGGCGCCGCGGGCCGGCCTGGCGGACTGGGAAATCACCGCCCGGCTCTCCGGCGCGCTGGGCTATCCCATGGACTACGCCCACCCCGGGCAGATCATGGACGAGATCGCCGCCCTCACGCCGAGCTTTGCCGGCGTCAGCTACGCCAAGCTCGAGGCCCTGGGTAGCGTGCAATGGCCCTGCAACGGCGACGCCCCCGAGGGCACGCCCACCATGCACGTCGATCGCTTCGCGCGCGGCCAGGGCAAGTTCTTCATCACCCAGTACGTGCCGAGCGACGAGAAGGTGACGCGCAAATTCCCGCTGCTGCTGACCACCGGCCGCATCCTGTCGCAATACAACGTCGGCGCGCAAACGCGGCGCACCCACAACAACGCCTGGCACGGCGAGGACCGGCTGGAGTTGCACCCGCAGGACGCGCAGGATCGCGGCATCGTCGATGGCGACTGGGTCGGCATCGCCAGCCGCGCCGGCGAAACCGTGCTGCGCGCCCAGGTCAGCGACCGCATGGCGCCGGGCGTGGTCTACACCACCTTTCACTTCCCCGCGTCGGGCGCCAACGTCATCACCACCGACAGCGCCGACTGGGCCACCAGTTGCCCGGAGTACAAGGTCACGGCGGTGCAGGTCGCCAAGGTGATCCGGCCTTCGGCGTGGCAGCAGGAGTTCAGCCGTTTCGACCAGTTGCAAAAGACCTTGCTGGCCCAGGCGCGGCCATCCGACGCGGCGGGGGCCCAGTCATGAGACTCGTCGATACCCCCTTTCCCGCCCCGGGCGCGCGGATGGCGCGCGTGGTCGCGCGCCGCGGCGGCGGCGTGCAGGCCGGCGCCGACTGGCTGGCCGAGGAAGCGCCGGTGGCGCTGGCGTTCAACGGCATCGCGCACGCCGTCATGATGGCCACGCCCGCCGAGCTGGGAGACCTGGCGCTGGGTTTCGCCATCACCGAGGGCATTCTGACCCACCCCGGGCAACTCTATGGCGTGGACGTCCACGCCGCCGCCGAAGGCTTCACGGTGGAGCTCGACATCGCCAGCGCCTGCTTCGAGCGCCTCAAGCGACGCCGCCGGACGCTGGCGGGCCGCACCGGCTGCGGCCTGTGCGGCGCGCAGGCGCTGGGCCAGGTGCGGCTGGCGCTACCGCCCGTGGGCGACGCGCCGACCATCGCGCCGCAGGCCATCGCCCGCGGCATCGAGGAAATGCGCCAGCGGCAGCTCTTGCGGCACACCACCGGCGCCACCCACGCCGCCGCGTGGTGCCGGGCGGACGGCGCGGCGGTCCACCTGCGCGAGGACGTGGGGCGGCACAACGCGCTGGACAAGGCCATCGGCGCGGCCTTGCGCGCGGGGGACGATCTTGCGCGCGGATTTTTGTGCGTGACCAGCCGGGCCAGTTTCGAGATGGTGCAAAAAGCCGTGCTGGCGGGCGTCGGCACGCTCGCCGCCCAGTCGGCGCCCACCACCCTGGCGATCGAGCTGGCCGAGGACGCGGGCCTGTGCCTGGTCGGCTTCGCCCGTGGCGACGACCTGGTCGCCTACACCCACGTTGGGCGCGTGCTGGGTGATGCCTTGCAGGAGCGTGCCGCATGAACCCCGACAAACTGGTGCGCATGGTCAACCGCATCGGCGACTTCTTCCTCGCCATGCCTGAGCGCCAGGAGGCACTCGAACAAATCGCGCTGCACCTGCAGCGCAACTGGGCGCCGAGCCTGCGGCTGGAACTGTTGCAACTCATCGACCGTGGCGACGCCGCCGCTCTGCACCCGCAAGTGCGCGAGGCCGTGCTCGCGCACCGCGCCGGGCTCGAAAGCGGGACGCGGGGGTGATGCCAATTCGCGTCAAAAACAGTCATCACCGTTCAGCCTGAGCCTTCGGCAAGCTCAGGATCAGCGCGCACGGTTCTGATTTGGCATGCGGGTTGGAATCACACCCCGGACAATCACTGTATTTACATCCAGCTTCGAACACCCCGGAAAGTTAAAATATCAAGTTATGGCTACGCAACCCGCCTCGTCCCCGTCCGCTTACTCCGAAGGCTCGATCCGCGTGCTGAAGGGGCTGGAGCCCGTCAAGCAGCGTCCGGGCATGTACACCCGCACCGAAACCCCGCTGCATATCATCCAGGAGGCGATCGACAACGCCGCCGATGAGGCGCTGGCCGGCTACGGCAAGAAAATCCGCGTCACCCTGCACGCCGACGGCTCGGTCGGCGTGGAAGACGACGGGCGCGGCATTCCCTTCGGCCTGCACCCGGAGGAAAAAGCCCCGGTGCTGGAGCTGGTGTTCACCCGCCTGCATGCGGGCGGCAAGTTCGACAAGGGCCAGGGCGGCGCCTACAGCTTTTCCGGCGGCCTGCACGGCGTCGGCGTCAGCGTGACCAACGCGCTGGCCAAGCGCATGCAGGTGGCCAGCCACCGCGAGGGCCAGGTTGCCGCCATGGCCTTCGAGGGCGGCGACGTGGTGGAGCCGCTGCAACTGCGCCCGCAGGCCGAGGGCGACCGCCGGCAGGGCACCACGGTGCGCGTCTGGCCCGACCCCAAGTACTTCGAGTCCGCCGTCCTGCCCCAGGCCGACCTGGTGCACCTGCTGCGCAGCAAGGCGGTGCTGATGCCCGGCGTCACGGTGCAGCTCATCGACGAGAAGAAAAAAGACACCCAGAGCTGGCAGTACAAGGGCGGCCTGCGCGACTACCTGGAGCAGACCCTGCCCGCCGACGCCGTGATCCCCGTCTTCGAGGGCGAGGGCTACGCCGGCAAGGACGCCGACGCCTTTGCCGAGGGCGAAGGTGCCCAGTGGGCGGTGGCCTTCACCGAGGACGGCCAGCCGGTGCGCGAAAGCTACGTCAACCTGATTCCCACCACCGCTGGCGGCACGCACGACAGCGGGCTGCGCGACGGGCTGTTCCAGGCCGTCAAGAGCTTCATCGAACTGCACGCGCTGCTGCCCAAGGGCGTCAAGCTGATGCCCGAGGACGTGTTCGCGCGCGCCAGCTACGTGCTCTCGGCCAAGGTGCTGGACCCGCAGTTCCAGGGTCAGATCAAGGAGCGGCTGAACTCGCGTGACGCGCTGCGGCTGGTCTCAGGCTACGTGCGTCCGGCGCTGGAACTGTGGCTCAACCAGCACGTGGACGACGGCAAGAAGCTGGCCGAGTTGGTCATCAAGGCGGCGCAAAGCCGCCAGCGCGCCGGCCAGAAGGTCGAAAAGCGCAAGGGCAGCGGCGTGGCCGTGCTGCCCGGCAAGCTGACCGACTGCGAAAGCCGCGACACCGCGTTCAACGAAGTCTTCCTGGTCGAGGGCGATTCCGCCGGCGGCAGCGCCAAGATGGGCCGCGACAAGGAAACCCAGGCCGTGCTGCCGCTGCGCGGCAAGGTGCTCAACACCTGGGAGGTCGAGCGCGACCTGCTGTTCAAGAACACCGAAGTGCACGACATCGCGGTGGCCATCGGCGTCGATCCGCACGGGCCGGACGAGCAGCCCGACCTGTCCGGCCTGCGCTACGGCAAGGTCTGCATCCTGTCGGACGCCGACGTCGATGGCTCGCACATTCAGGTGCTGCTGCTGACGCTGTTCCTGCGTCATTTCCCCAAGTTGATCGAGGCCGGCAACGTGTACGTGGCGCGCCCGCCGCTGTTTCGCGTCGACGCGCCGGCGCGCGGCAAGAAGCCCGCCGCCAAGATGTACGCGCTGGACGAGGGCGAACTGGTCGCCATGCTCGACAAACTGCGCAAGGACGGCGTGCCCGAGGGCAAGTGGACCATCAGCCGCTTCAAGGGCCTGGGCGAGATGAACGCCGAACAATTGTGGGAAACCACCCTCAACCCCGACACCCGCCGCCTGCTGCCGATACGGCTGGGGCCGCTGGACTTCGGCCAGACTGCCGCTGAAATGACCAAGCTCATGGGCAAGGGCGAAGCCGCCGCGCGGCGCGAACTCATGGAACTGCACGGCGATGCCGTGGAAGTGGACGTGTGACGCCATGGCGCGTCAAAAACGGTCATCGCCGTTCAGCCTGAGCCCGAACGGTTCCGCGCTGGCCTGACGCGGCCCTGCGTCCGGCCTGGGCTCCGTGGGCGTCCCTTCCCAGCGGGGGAAAGGACCCCATTCCCCTCTGGGGAGGGGTGGCGCGAAGCGCCGGGGTAGTGACGGCGCCGCCTGAACAACCGGGCGTGATAAGGGAACTCCGTCACCCCCACCACTGCCCATCGGGCCCCCGCCCGGGAGCTTGTCGCAAAAGAGCGCCGGGTGCCTTGCTCCTTCCCCCCTTTGAGAGCCGATGCCCTCAGCCCCCAGCGGGGGAGGGCGTCACTGTCGCGTCCCTTTCGCGACAACCTCTGGGCCGAGGTGCGCAAAGCACCGGAGTTCCCAGCCAGGCGCTCAGTGCCGAGTCAAAATCTCGGCTTGCCAGAAAATCCACCAAGCTGTCAATAGCCTGGAGGTTGGCCATCGGGCTTGTATTTTTCCCGGGGTGATGCTAGCTCATGCTTGCATTGCATCAATTGTGTCTGGAACGTTGCAGGGCTTGCGGCAGGCGACAGTCATTATTGGCGTAATCATGTAAAAAATACAGCGAATATGTAAAAAACAAAACAAAAGGTAACGCTTTTGAAATTCGTTAAAAATATCACGCAATGAAGCCGACGGGTTGCTGTTTTGTTGTGTGTAACCAACTAAACAAATCCGTAAATAAATGAAAGAAGTGAAAAAGGTCACGTAACAACATGATTTCCGGCAGGGTTGGCCATTAAATTCCGTCGCTACAGCGCATGGTGCGATGTTCATTGCGAGGAATGACTGAAATGGCTGACGTTCGTAAAAGCGGAAGTGATGTGACCCAAGTTCAGGTTCCGGCCACGGGCGTGGTCGAGAGGGCTGACCAGAAGACCGACTTCGTGATTCACGCGAATCCCGCCGATGTGTCCAATTACGCGCGCGAGGGAGACGACCTCATCATCGCCATGAACAATGGCAACACGGTTCGGATCCAGGGCTTCTTTGCCAACGGCCTGGATTTCAACCACCTGGTATTCCTCAATGGCGACCAGACGCTGGGCGCCGACTTTTCGCAGGCGCTCGTCTCCACCGGCGACGGCATCGACGACCCGCTGGTGACCTACTATGAAATTGGTCCCGACAACAGCGGGCTGCTGCCGCTGCTGGCCGTGGTGGCCGGCGGCGCGCTGTTGATGGGCGCCATGGACGATGGCGGCATTCCT
>Ga0123354_10017014_pt1 | contig 11392 bp, 6 predicted proteins | sample TergutLab28metaG_2_FD_97872 | JGI IMG/M metagenome (GOLD analysis project Ga0123354, IMG submission 97872) | Labiotermes labralis P4 segment gut microbial communities from Petit-Saut dam, French Guiana - Lab288 P4 | ecosystem: Host-associated > Arthropoda: Insects > Digestive system > Gut ... | reverse complement strand
TTGCGCTGACCACGTGACACCCCTCTATCCGCAAAAGTTGGCACTAACTTCGCCGACCGGCGGCGGCCGCTCTGTCGGTATAGTTCGCGTGCGGACTAAGGCCACGGAGTTTGTTGTTTGTTTATATAGAACAATTACATAGGCAGCAGAAACATGGTTATTAAAATAAAAACGTTAGCAAAACTAAATTCCACAGAAATTGACTTTTGGCGACGCTCAGCTCGAATTTCCAGGAAGGACAAAATTAGGAATATTATTATTAAACAAAAAATTAATATAGTAAGGTCTCTTTTAGACTATCTTAAAACCAAACAACTTCAATGGTATGGACATGTTCAGAGAATGGAAGAGGGGATATTATCAAAATAAGTTATGAAATGGAGTCCACCAGGAAGAAGAGAACGAGGAAGACCTAAAGTTACCTGGGCGGAAGGGATTAGAGTACTGATGGGAGGAAAGGGATTAATGGAAGAAGACTGGAATGACAGAGGCAACTGGAGGAAGAAGATAATATAATTGTCAAATGGGCGCAGGAAGACGTGGAAACATTGTAGAGCCTGCTAAATAAATAAAAACACAGGCTTTGAAAAAAAATATCAAGAGTATGTTTACGACAAATGTCTGTAAATGTCACCAGACTTATAGAAAAACGTGAAGTGCAGGTGTGCCAAATTACGTAACTGTGTGATTCCTTGGAACGGTGTAATCGAATTCGATTAGATTTAAACTGCAAACGTAGTTGACCCCTACGGTTTAACAACTTCTCCGTTATAACCCGGCTGCTGTTCGAGACAGTGTTACTCTTTACAAACTGTTTCAGCAAAAGGAACAATTTGATAAAGTTTTGTAACAGAATGTCCAGAAAGAATGAAATTAAAGTTCTATCAAAATTTCTTCCAATAGATTTCCACATGCTTGCATTTCGTGGCACGGTACATATCCAATCGACAACTCCTCCCAGCTCTCTTAATAAGATGGGAAAATATCGCCTTTCTGAAGTTAGAGAAAGACAGCTGAAAATCTCCATCGTGAAAGAACTTCGCCTCGTTGTAGCGAAACATCGTGATGCGCTCAGCGACAATTTTCGAGAGGGTTGCATAGTGAGCTGAACCTAGAAATGATACAGGTGGTCGTGCGGTCTAAGGCGTAGGTCTGAAGCTGCTTGATTGCTGGAATCGCAGGCTCGAATCCCGCTGTGGGCATAGTTGTTCGGCTTTTTTGTTGTTGTGTGTTCTGTAAGTAGCGGTCTCGTTCAGAGGAGCCCTACCGGGGGTGTGTGCCTAATTGTGAGTGATCTAGCAACCTCAACAACGAGGTGACCTAGGCCCGAGTTGGGCTGTTGCACCACAGACAAATAAATATCCAAAAATTCCAAGGCCAATTACCTGTCGTGCAAAGACAGGAGTTAACGTGCAAACTTACTGAGATAATTATGAATTGACTTTCTACTCAATGTGCGTTTAATATTCAGAATTGTTAAGAAGATATTAGCTTCCCAGAATACGGCAATAATCTCCAGAATATCCTCTATAAATGCAGAGTACCCGGAATATCCTGTACTTCTTTGTTTTTAGCCGTTGAACCTAACCGTATTCAGCATAAACGTAACACATTACGCACCCTGTTTTAAGGCAAAACACCGTGAGTGGTTATGTTATGTTATGGGAGCTGGCCAGTTCTCAGCCAAATAGGAGCCAAGTTTGATAGCTTCACGTTTTGAAGAGCTTTTGAAGCGCTGCCAGACCTTGGCTTCGGGACAAAAGTCAAGAAAACTTACCAATTCATATTAACCACCTCCTTTACAAGCCCATCCCCCCTTATTTTACTATTAAAGGAAACTAAAAGAACAAAAACATTCACCCCAAGGATCTTGATGGGGAACATTAATAAATTCCCACTTAGCAGCATCGAACACTGCAGGAATGGAGGGGGAGAGGGAGGGGGAGGAGAGGGGAGAACGATTTAAAAGATAGCCGACAAGTTGTCGCGGAGGGATCCAACCCTCATCCTACCTCTGTCTCATCCCCTAATCCCCCAAACGAGAGGGACCGCGTATCTGGCCCTGATCCAAGTGTGTTTAAATTGCTAATAACGCATTATATGCTTCCGGACAAGAACTGAGCGATTTGTAATGGATCTTTTCAACAAGGGTAGGAAATGGCATTTAGAATGTGAAGTTTATTCACTTAAAGCAATAAAAATAGAATTTTGGCCGTGCAGCACACATTTCGGAAACGTACTTCAAAATGTTGTGATATTAAACAAGTTCAAGCCAATTTTGGAGGCCAACTGATAACGAGTGCGTGTTTTCTGGACTGGAGCCAGTTCTGGAAGATATATTCACAAATTGTTTGTCAGCAGTAACACCGACTCCTTAGAAATATCGTTTGTGATAAGAATATCTACGGAGACCCCTTGAAGTGAAGAAGAAATTCTCTTATGAAAAATACAAGTGTGTGACATTAATCAGTATTCAAGAGCTGCCAACATTTAACTATTTGAAGGCTCATCAAATGCACGTCACCTAACAAGGGACATTCAGTCTGTCCGCCTAGACACAGGGCCGATCTTGGTGTCCCAAGTCCAGATCTTAAATAATGAGTCTGGCCTACGTAATCAGAGTCGCCTTAGGCGAAGAAGAGTGGATCTGTCTTGTGTCCAGTATCATGTGGTATTTGTCAAGTATGTTCTTGCATATTCTGCGTCAGCTCGCTTCCTGGTATTGCCGGTACCAATCAGGCCGTGGGCATGGATATGCGCCTCTTGCCAACGTTGAGGGTTACCTGGTAGAAGTCTCTCCGACGGACTGTTTCCTCGTCCAGAGGAGTCCTGCCGATTGTGGTGTGACTGTATGGGATCTCGAAACCTCAACCATGAGGCGGCCTAGGCCCAAGTAAGTCTGTTATGCCACAAAAAAATATTCCGACATATTTAGGTATTGTGTACTGAGGGGAATTCAGCGATTTAAATATTATTTGCAGTTGTACATCTATACAGTTCCGACCGCACTTTGGTCCTGGGGTCGACTCAGCCTCGAACAGAAATGAGTACCAGGAATATATCCTGAGGGTAGAGCGGCCGGTGCCTAGGGCTGACAAGCTTAACACCTTCATGTGCATACTGTCTCGAAATCTGGGAGCCTCAACCTCCTGGAACTCTCAGTACCTGTAATAGGCTAACACAGGGATTGGTTTACCCTACACATCTCTGTCAGGAAAGGCTTTACCAAGTACAATACACCGTGCATTATGGAGCTTATCCTATATCTTCGGCAGCTTAGTCACCTGAACTGACTTGAGCTTGGGCGCCGCCAACTTTAAACTCCTTATACCAATACTTTCTGTGTTGGTTGAAAACAGAATTTCATCTCAATTATGTATATTATATATAAATGTAACGCTCACTTCATAACAGCTCATGAAGACCCAGAGGGCAATATAGGTACGGCTCTACTCTTTCCTTAACCTCGGCGCTAGATTGGGGTGGGTGGTTAACGCGATGCCCCAACCGATTTACACTCAGTGAAAGAGACCCGATACTCATGATACAGAAGACTAGATGGGCCCCTGGGCCGGTCTGGACGAGTGCGGAAATTCTCGCCTCTACCAGGATTCGATCCCGGACCGTCCAGCCCGTAGCAAGTTGCTATACTGACAACGCTATACTGCCCCACTATATACATATATATATATTTATTTATTTATTAGAATCGAATTTCTCACGACTCCAAGTTCAAGGTACTGCAGTACAAAGAGTAATCCTTTGATGATGTTTAGTGGCATAATTGATACTGACTGTCACAGTCTTATGAAATACACAAGTCATGTAGACAACGTGAAGAATTTGATATGTTACAGTAAGTGCTAGTATAATTACAGCTGGACATTAAAAGTATAATTAGTGTACTTCAGTGCTAACCTAAACAGTACAGACATGTAAGTCCATCTTCGGTGGGGCTCTGTGGTACTAATTTACTTTACACAAGATAATTGTTTTATAATATATAAAAAAAAGAAATAAGGAATAAGACGATGAAGAAGTGAAATGGAGGGTAGTGGTGGAAGTACAAGTAGTTATCTACTAAAAAAAATCACTGTTTTAATTTTTTCGGGTATTCAAAGTATTTAAGTATCTTATATGTAGGATAAGGGATGACATTTCTTTGGATTTGCCTTACGAGACTTCATCGATACAAACCTGTGCTGGTAATACAATTGAACTACATGATCTGCACCTAACTGTGTACCAACCCCATATCCATAGCATACAACATGGCTCTTGTACGTCCGTATTTGTTTCTAAAGTAACATCCTTCTTCAACAAAAAATTGCCTTGCCCATTGCTTTTTTCCATTGAGTTCTGCTTGTCGAAAAAACACGATTTTCCTTTTCAGACGTTATTTACTCCCTTCAAGGTATGGCCTAAGATATATTCTATGGCGGACTAGTTAACGAAAAGGGGCCTACAATCGATAGCTGTCTACTTTCGAGGGTATCCTATATTTGGTAGCGACCTCCAATCGATAAAGTCTCGTAATCAGTGGTGGCCTACATTTGAAGGCGCCTTGTATTTGGTGGTGGCCTACATGTGACAGCCGCCAATACTAGGGTCAATACGAAACGGGGCGCATAACTGACCGGACAGTACTCACAAGTGAAGGTCTGTACACAGCAAGTCTGTCACTTGTCAGCACAGCCATTCCTCCGACGCTCTGAATAGCACTGTCACGCACATGGCCGGCGGGTCATCGTTTGAAGTGCGAGGCCGGACGTCAAATGTCAACGCGACCGATACCACCCGGCGCAAAAGTGAAAGTTTTCTGATCCATGACGTAACCCTCACATCCTCTGACCGGGATTTCTTTACATTTCTGTTGTAAGAAATTTTAGGTGTGTGGGGGGAGAATAAATCATATTAATTTGGGGGTGATCACAGTTTCTTCAGAAACGTGTATGGTACAAGTTGTGGGGTAAGCTCTTCTTCGACATCAGTATTGGTACATGAGAACATGTTTCTTTCCGGTAACATAAAACCGGAAATAGTATTTGATTTTGCAGATACTTTATAAAATGGACGCTGTAACGCAGCTAGTATTACATAATATAGGTATCAATTTTTAAAAAAAATCACTTAATGAGGAAGTGCATCATGTCGTTCTAGGAATGAAGAACGTCCAGTGAAAAGTGAGGGAACAAATTACAGATATACGTCGCTTAACGACGGGGTTACCTTATGAGAAATGCGTCGTTAGGCGATTTCGTCGTTGAGCGAACGTCATAGAGTGTTCTTACACAAACCTAGATATTAATCTATATATAGCCTATTGCTCCTAGGCTACAAACTTGTACAGCATGTTACTGTACTGAATACTGAAGGCAATTGTAACACAATGGTATTATAATATTATATAATATCATCATCTTATGAGACCACCGTCGTATATGCGTTCCGTCGTTCACCGAAACGTCGTTATGCTGCGCATTCCTGTACTGTTATACAAAACTGATTTACATTATGTACTTTACTGCGGCAGCACATTTTGACCCAATATGATCATCTTCAGACCCGTACCGTAACATTGTAACATTCACAAAATTACTGCATACAGCTGAATTGAAGGAAAGTAATAATTTAAATTTCAATTATACCTTCACACCAATACATGTTGCTGTGTTGTGATAATAATTAAAATGACTAAAATGTGATCCAAAAAATGATTCGTGCGTTATTATTCTGTATTTCGGTGTGGCAGAAGAACATTCAGTTTAAAGTCCATAAAACTTTGCAATGTTCTTCTTTTTAAGGTTGCAGCTCTTGTCCGTTGACCTTATAATTTCTTGTTTAGGATAGATTGTTGAATATGTTGAATTCCCGCGTTATTTACGAAGTTTTGAATCCGGTGCACAAATGTACTATCCGTCGTCAATACAACAATACTTCTGATTTTTTTGACGTAATGGAAGACCAGGTTGACCCTTTCAAGCACAGTGGCTGATCTCTGACATTCCAAAACTCTACAATTTACGCACACGTGGTATTTGTGTTTTCCATGAATTCCGTACAATAAATAGCTATTATTGCCCTAAACAGCATTAACTAGCTGATCTTTGTACGTATACGGAATATGTTCTCTGTGATGTACAAAGTGAATCTTTATATATAATTTAAAAATAAAACTTCATGTTGAAAGGTGTTCTGTTATGTGAAAAGTGTTCTGGTGTTGTTTAATGAATTGATCTTGGTGGTTATAAACTTTCTCCCTAACATTATAGATATTAAACACGTCATTTTCTTTTCTATTTTCCAGGGCACATTACAGTGAACTACCCCAATTAAAACGTCGTAATTATTTCGTGTTTCCCTCAACCAAATTAGTCTTCCATTTTAACAACACGAACTCTTCGTTCCGAAACTCACGGTAGAATAGTCATACTGCAAATTCTTCAAGTCCTGGTTTCGAATCTCAAAACTGAATAAGGTCATAATTGTTTTTCATCAGCTATCCTCAAGAAATATCTGTGATAGTACCGTAGTCCGGTACGCTATAGGACTATAACAGTTCCAGTTATGTCCCTTTGAAGTCGGCATTCATAATCATTTTTCTATCTAAAAATAGTGTTTTCTGATTTCTATTTATTCAATTACACTTCTTCAACTACACACTACTTGCCGCGCTGAAGTGCAGAATGAAAATGGATGGATTAATTTGAATTAACGTGTTCTCAGACAGTATTCACACACCATTTGTCGTACGAAATGAGGGGAACTGCAAAAAAGATCAACGTTTGGATAATCTTTGACATGGACTGATAAAAAATATTGGTAGCGGAGCCACTAGGATTCCTCCGAACAGTGGCAGGACTTAAGGAACCAGATAAATTCAGAAATAATTATGGAAGAGCTGAGAGCTAAACTGAAGGTGACACATTCAGTTGTGATGCATGAATAGACAAAAGAACAAACGGACCGTAAAAAAAACGCATTTTCAGACAATACATCTTACTGTTCAAAATGTGCTCAAGGTTTCGGCTTAATTATAAAGCCAATATCAGGCAAAGACATAAAAATATAAGAGACAATAAGCACTTCTGTACAATATAATACTAATTAATTTCAGTCACCGTTTTAATTATTAATATGTTGTATATAAGCGCTTATTGTCTGTCACAATTTTTTGTACTGAGAATGATTCAGAACGGAGTTAGAGAAAAATATTTCGATCTAAGAAAGAGAAAGTGACAGGATGATGAGAGAAAGGTATAAACGTCGTTCCATAGTACACACTACTCGCAAAATATTATTACTGCGATCAAAGAAAGGAGGATTATGTGGGCGGGTCATGTAGCAGGGACTGGTGAGGTAAACGAAGAAGGAAAGAGACTACTTGGAAAACCTTCGCACACATGGGAGGATAATGTTACATGAATTTTAAACAAATGTGGACTGAATTTTTCATATTTTTCATTTCGTGCAATATAATACGCTTCTAAGTATTAAAACCAACAATTTGGATATACAAAGTATATATAAGACATAAAAATTCTTCCCTGCTACACGTTTCGGTGGTCGACCGCCATTTTCAGAGACCAACACCTTAAACATATGTGATTTAAAACATAGGTTTTATTTCATGCAATGTTTTGGGCGTAGCTTCCTGAGACCGTCCAATCATGTAGGAGGGAAGATTGCATGTTTCTTATATGTACGTTGTATGTGCAAAGCATGTGTGGACTGAATTAATTTGGCTCAGCGGGGATAATTGTGGGCTCTCTCGAACACAGTAACAAACCCTGGAGTTACGGACAGTTCTCAAATAACTGTGCTGTTTTTACGAAAAACTCTGCTCTAAGGAGTCAGTCAGTGGATTGAATGGTTGGTTGGTTGGTTGGTTGGTTGGTTGGCTGGTTGGTTGGTTGGTTAGCTGGTTGGTTGGTTGGCTGGTTGGTTGGTTGGTTGGTTGGTTAGTTAGTCAGTCTGTCTGTCCCGTCAGTCAGTCAACTGGTTAATGTAAAACGAATGTTATTGCGTTCTCATCTAGTTTAATGTAACAAAACGGACACGTCGATTTAATCTTGTCGCTTTCAATTCTCGTCATTTAACATGTGGGTCGATATTGCCATCCATTTTCTTACAGAAGTATGCGTTAAGAGGGAGGAGATTGCCTTTGTTAATGAAGTTGGGCAGGGCTCGTCTGTTGCTTAGTACAGCCGCGGGGTGGCTCTGTCTACGCGAGCCCCCATGACGTGACGCAGGATCGTTACGGCTTCGAGTTGCGCCGTGGTAGAGAAAAGAAACAGTTGAAGCAACTTTTCAACATCTGCATACTGATTTGCTTCATGTTTCTTGTATCAGGTGATACCGGAATTTGTTTTCCCGAAACTTTAACGCCAGTCCTACAAACAACGTTCGATAAATACCTCATGCGACCAGAGATTCGAATCTTCAGCGATACCACGAATGGTAATTGAAGCGTCCTGTTATCCTAGACGACTTGAAGCTTTAACAACACTCCCGTCAGAACTTCAGATCTCTAATACAACTGTTTTATTAGACCTACTTAGAGGTTATAGCGTCGTGAAATTTTCGTGACGATGAGTGTTCAGTTTGTGATACGGAGTTTGACGTTATTTGGCACTGTTCGCAGACAGCAGCATTTCTGAGGGACATATTCCTCCGAAACGCTGATTTGATGGTGTCAAACTAAAGAAGCAAGATCATTTATAAAACCAGCACAGATCCCTCTGAAATTTCTACCCGCGAAATTCGACAATTCCAGACTCTAGCTTAGCATTCACATGTAACTCACCCATTCATCCATCCTTATACGTGACCCGTAGGCGGGCAAGGAAAGATAGAGATGGAATAAGTTCCACGTAAATATTGCGGTAACATTTTAGTTAGAGCACTTCCGCGAAAGCCTGGGTGCCCTGATTACAGTGGGATAGTGTACACCACTTCTTGGAAAATCCTTCGTCTGCAAAGGTCCAAAGCTTCCGCTAAAGTCATGTTGTGGCGTGTGGCTGGCACTTGCAACTGGCGCCACATGTTTAGCCAACGAAACTCGCTACTGTGATAGTACGCTCGCTCATTCTTAGAAATATTTGTATATGCAACATATTTTGCGCAAAGGTTTAGAGAGCGTTACGCATTTAAAGTGTTGTATTTTGTGGTCCTGACAAAGGCAGTATTTACGCATATGCGTACATTATATATATATATATATATATACATAGTATTATATTAGGGCATTATATAAGTATATAAAAGCACGTACATAACCATATTTATCCACAGAGGAAACCGCTGCTCTCGCTGGTTTCATAATCTGGCTACAGGCCTGCCTTATACTTTATATCGATATAGAGATAGCTACATGAAATCACTTTGTCACTGAATATGCACCAAATTTCGAGCTACGGTACTGACTGAATGAGATGCAAACCTCACTTCCATTTACTTCTACCAAAATGTGGTGACGTTCCTAGTTACTAGCAATTCTGGTTTTTATTTCGTTGCTGTTTTTGTTCTTATGTGTATTTTTCTGTACTTTGGAGGCCATTCGTATTAGCTTAAGTTGCAATGGCGTTTGTATCCATTTTCAACGTTTATTTTTCTCTAAATTTCCTTTTGACCAGTTCCTACCATCTGCACTCTTTTTTATTTTTTATTTTATTTTCTACGACTCCTTCTTCGTCTCCATCTTCTGTCCCTATTATGTCAAGCAACTCAGACCACTCGCTACAGTACAATTTAATTACTCTCTGTCACTCACCTAGGAGCTTCTGAGTGTCTCCCACGTGGTTGCAGCACATTCTGCCACTTTATTCACTGTAAACTACAATTATCTTTTCCAAAACATTTGTATCGTTCTTTTAACCCCTTAAACACCGAGTTAAATCCCATCTGCCATTTGCTGGAATTATTAGGATCTCACCATATTCTCCACCTCAGCAGGATAAGGGTTAAACTCACATTTCATTTCCATTGCGTTCTGTTCCTGTAGTGGACAAATATCTGTTTTGACTATTTGCTGACAGTGCATCTCAGCATATTTATCTCAGTATTTAACCAGCTTGATGCACAAAATCTGTTTTACAATAAGTTTTATTTCATGCCTCTACATGTTTCGAACACATGTACTCGAAACATGTAGAGGCATGAAATAAAACTTATTGTGAAACAAAATTTGTGCATCAAGCTGGTTAAATACTGAGATAAATATCTGTTTGTCGCACTAACTTCGTAACAGAAAGAAATCTTGCAATATTTGCACTTTAGGATAAAGCATCTGTTGGGTCTAAGATAAGTTTCCAGCCTTTTACGGAGAACATTGTTCATGTCGAGAACTCCTGTAGGTGAGTAGCGTTTTTTGGGGGGAACATACTGTCTGTGTGTTCAGGGTTGAAAAATTACATCAAATTTTGACGCTGAAATCTTGTTTTTTTTTTTAACGTTTAGGAATCGGCATACATTTGGACATGATTCTGGAATGTTGCTTTCTGCAGTACAGTATCGCTCACCGAATGCAATACTGGCACAACTCAAAAACTGTCATCTGGAGTTAATACTACGATTGAGCTAAAAAAAATACCGACACAATTCTTACTCAAAACACACCCCGCTAGATGTCATTATTGTCGGAAAGTGTCGTTAAATTTTTCAGCCCAATCGTAATAAGCAATTGCATTCAATGGGCGATATGTAAGCTGTAGGTTATTGTTATTATTATTGTATTTATTATTACTGTCTTCTTTATAAGTGGCCGGGATATTTTTGACGGTATAGGAAATGGAATACGGACTGGACACTCCGAGGTAATGAGGTTCGATTCCAGACACACACAAATTTGTATTCTGTTTAACTCTACGTTCCATCCAGCCTCCTATCCAACGAGCCCCACTGTCTCACGTCACGCTGTCACATGGTGTCATGCTTAATTCAACACAGAGATAAATTTGCATTTTGGTTTTACTGAGGAAATGTGTCATACGAACTTCTGTAAAGTGTATAATTTAGATACTAATACAATCACAGTAATTTTGAATGAAGTATGTTGACTTTTTCTATGTACGAGGTATAATACAAGTACACTGAGTTATAAATGGTTCGGACGATGACATATTACGGTTATGATTACTTGATTTCTGGAATCTTATGTATATTAAACGATGCATCCTTGTGATAGTTGAAGAATAAGAGACCAACTTGATGTCACTAGTTATTAAGTTTTATTTTACTTCTTCTATGCTCAACATGTTTCGGACATTAATACATCCATCATCAGGAGCCTGCGACTTTTCTATTTTATCACCACATTGGTCGCGTGTTCTTGTTTCGATGTGTGTTGGAGTTTCGGTGTGGCTGGGTTGGGGTGGTATCAGTGTAGCAGGCT
>Ga0123354_10017011_pt1 | contig 11393 bp, 9 predicted proteins | sample TergutLab28metaG_2_FD_97872 | JGI IMG/M metagenome (GOLD analysis project Ga0123354, IMG submission 97872) | Labiotermes labralis P4 segment gut microbial communities from Petit-Saut dam, French Guiana - Lab288 P4 | ecosystem: Host-associated > Arthropoda: Insects > Digestive system > Gut ... | reverse complement strand
GCGCGAAAACCTTTCCGTGGTAGTTCTTTGAGCACTGCGCCTGTGAGTAAGTCGTAACCCGGTGCTTTTTTAGGATTTGTATGGTATAGGATGATATTTGTGACTTCTCTTAAGCAGGTTTTTTTGAAGCGGAAGCGTCATTTGATGTGGTGAGCCTAGCTCTTGTAAGATATTGTGTAAGACCTACTGAAGAAGACGTAGAGGCCATTAAGTGTGTTTACAGTGTTTTCTATAACTTTTATTCCGAACCCAAATATTTAGAGTTATGCAGAAGGTGCTAAGTAACGCAAGCACAAGCACGTCTTCGTACAAAGTGTTCCTTGACTTCACACAGACAATTAAGCAGATTTCGCCAGTGCAGGTCCAAACTCAAGTAGTTTATTGCCTCTTTTATTGACTAATGTATTAAAATTAATGAAATTAATACAGCACACGTCAGTGAGTTTAGATGTGACAGACCGTCGGCAGAATCTTACACAACTGTATCACTAACATAACATTTCATTATAACACTTTCCGCCTCTCTCGAAGTGTCAGATACGGACGAACAGACATGACACGGCTGATAGTGGCATATTTGCGACTGCCTTTGGTAACTCACCAAAATCAGCGAATCTTTCTCTTTATGTCGTCCAGGCAGTCAGCATGTGGCCGCTTTCAATTTCCGTGGGCACATCACACCGCCTCTCCTGATGGTCTCTCTCAATTTCACTCAGTCTACTCAATCAAATACCTGAACAGTACCTTAAATTACATCACCACGCCTTCTAGATTAGAGTGTATATACCTGTCTAACACAACTATAAGTTGTGTTAGACAAGTACACACACTCCATTCTAGTTTAACCCTTACCCTGCTAACGTGGAGAATATGGTGAGCTCCTAATAATGCCAGCAAATGGCAGATGGGATTTAGCTCGGCGTTTAAAGGGTTAATCATAAACACAACGGGGATGACGAACCTTATGACCACGCCTTCTATGTACACACACATTCCAATTCACTGTTCGCTTTCAAAAACCATCACAAACTGTACACTCTGAAATATGGACAGCGTCGTTAAACGAAGTTCAAATAAATACCCTATCAACACTCACTAACAGCAATGGGCACGCGAGATATTTCACAAAAATCCTAGCTGCTTTCAGAATCTGAAGGGCAGCGTCACTCCGCAGAACTGAATACTCGTATAGTGCACTTTATCGTGCTGAATCACACGCAAATATTTACGTTGAAGCCACAGCCTTCCAGCGGGAATGGAATTGAACATTATGATGTATAGAAGAAAGAGCAGCATAGCAAGTACTGCTGCACTGCGGGATCCATAAAAAAAAAATTTACCACTAACAACCTCAATACAAACCATTTATGCGACCGTATAGGACATATTTATTGACTCTCCGGAATCAAAAGAGTCCCCATTACGATAAACATGAATGAAATAGGTACAGTAATGTAAGCATCAACAGAAGGTACGAACGCTAAAAGTTCCGTGTTTTGTCCGCGCAGTGTATTTGTGTGTTCCATACGATGCTGACAACAAACAACCATTATTTCACTATACCGCATTCATTGATTTGTTCTTCTACCGCAAACAGGGCCCAGTAACTTACTTCTGAAAGCCTCAAAAAGATTCTCGAGCAGACGATTTGTTTCCAATTCTTGACACAACCTCAACAATCAGCACCGTTCCCACACAACGCAACACACAAAGTCATTCTCTGCTACTATACTGATGTCTCAGTACTGTACATACCGTGCAATATGTTCATACATATTTTGCCTTCATTCAACGAACTAATGATGCACTATCGTTCATATAAAGTCACGCTGTTTGACTAATACTCCGACGCGTTTTGTATTCCCTGAAGAGGGCGCCGAAGAGCGACGAAACGCGTTGGAGTATTAGTCAAACACAGTGACTTCGTATATGAAAGAAAGTGCACTAAGTGTTGGTTTAATGACGGCCAAATAAATATATCAATAAGTCTGTCTTATAATAGGTAAAGTGATCCCGTTACAGGCCCGGTGTGGCCCAGAGGGTGGGTACAGGTATAGCTCCACTCTTCCATGACCGCGGCACTAGAAGGGGGTGAGTGGTCAGCAGCACGCCCCGGCCGCATTTTAACCCTGGGAAAGACCCGGTACCCATTTTACAGGAGGCTGGGTGAACCTCAGGGCCGGACTGGACGGGCGGAAAATCTCGTCCCCACCAGGATTCGATCCCGGACCGTCCAGCCCGTAGTCAGTCGCTATACCGACTGAGCCACCCGACCCAAAACTGTCTTATCTCTACAGAAATTTCACATACCGTATACTGTAATGATTTCTCGCTTATCACTATCAAGCGGAATGAACATACAGGTTTCGAGTGACGATCGGGTTGTTGTGTTGTACTGTAGGCGTGTCTGAAATGTCAACAAAAAGTGATGTATTTTTTAGATACACATCAATTACCACACCGCATTTCAGTAATCTACATGCAGCGACAACTGTACTGTTGCCGCCCCAACAATATGCATACCGCCGTAATGATGGGCAATGAAAACGCAGAGATGTTAAATGCACCACATCCACGTACTGTTCACATTAAATTTCGTAAAAGTATGTCAACCAGAAGCAGGAATGTCCACATAATGGTAAAACAATTTGTAAATTACATCAGGGCGGCGGACTGTCGAAACTTGCTTCATTTTGACAAACGTATTTGCTATAATGCAAAACCACAGCCTCACAGTAAATAAGTTATTCTCATTAACGCAATGAACTTTATTCCTAAGTACAAGACAAATCGCTAAGGATAAATCCCTGACACTGGCAACTTCATAGCATGTAACAACCGACGTACCTGCATTGACCCACTCATGAACACGCAATCTGACCCCCACCTAGGATACCGCCGTACCTGCTCATACACAGTATATATTTAATATATATAAATTCTGGCCAGATGATGATATCTCAACATCCGCCACAATATACTTAGTCTCGTAGAACTTTGCAACCTGATGATGACCAAGTAGGCCGAAACATGTCGTTCATTAACATCTAATAAAACTAGTTGTGTTCCGATTCATTTTCATGAACACGCAAGTTAGCATTTCATTTATCAATGCCGACAGTCGCTACGACTATACAGCGTCAGTGATGAATCAACGAATCAATGAGCACGGAGTATTGGTGGAATGACACTGACAGGGGACAGCTAAAGTACTCGGAAAAATTGCTGGTCCTAGTGTTGCCATGTCCACCAGAAATCGCACACGGATTGACCTGGGATCGAACCCGGTCCTCCGCGATGAGAAAGTCAAATCTCGTGTGACGTATGGTGAATATAGGGGAACTCCAACGTCCCTCACAAGATAACGGAATTGTATTTTACTTCATTACTCAGAGAAAATTATAACTTCAGAGCCAAACACACTATTGCACAGCTTCCTTAGCCACTGTACTGTACCATAACTGCAACAAACTTTCGTGTACTTCGTTAAACATCAATAAAGAAAAATTAAATCTTAAGATCGTAAGGGGGCGCGTATTTCGTGATCCCTAACACCCAGTACCTTTGAGGTAGGTATACAGAGACACCATTTTCGTATTTACAAGTTGCCTTAGCAGGCACCTCAAAATACGTACATGGCATACCTGCGTCATATTTTCTTCAAAGAATTCAATTCTCCTTTCACCACTTGCTCGTTCGGTTATTTAAAGCGGCAAAGTAAATCTCGCAACAACGCTGTTGCCACACTTGACTTACACTGTAAATTCACCACGCCTATACGGCATTTCCACACCTCCCCTAGAGAATGCAGCAAGAGTACCCCGAAAAATTCATTTGGCTGTCCACTTTCCTGCCCCTTGGAGTCTGCCGCCTGGGACGGCCGCGGATCGGTCGTGAGTCAATAGAGGTCAATGGGAGAAGGTACACACGAACGGTAGACAGGCATATATAATTCTTTCGGACAGCCTACAAGGGGTGGTCCTGCAGCTTTATAAATTGGCTGGGAAGTGTTAATCCTTCGCTCGTAAAAAAAAAGTCGTGGAAGAACTTGGCCCTGGACTGATCCCTTGGCACAAACTACGCATCGATAAAAGGACATTATATTTTGAACTCGGAATTTCAGGTGTCTGTAGAGCCCACCGGTCACGTTCATTTACAACAGCAGCATGGCTATTGCCAACCAAATCTCGGATTTAGTGTAGGGTGCACGAGATGGGACGGAATAAGGACAGTAAAAAACCTTGAAATTAAAGCATTAAACTACACCAAATACTTAGGCGCAAAGAATTCCTCAAAATGAGCATCAGGTACTGACATTACTATACTCTCAAAGGAAGATACACCAATTACTGTTTGGAAGGATCGGAATGTACATTTCAGTCGGTACAGTGACTTGGCTAGGACTGGATGACAGATAAATCGGGATTCGATCAGTGGCATGAGTTAACACAGTTCTCTCTTCTCCGAAGCGTCCAGATCCGTGCTGGGAACCACCCACTTTGCCATTCGCTGAGTACCGGGAGTGAAGCGTGATTGGTATATGAAGCTACGCGCACAGATCCGTCTAGTGGCACTACCGGCTGTCTCCACATATCCCTACGCCTGCATGACGTGATGCTTAATTAAGCACAGGAACGATTTCGCCTTTTCAAAAATATCTATACAACATTATATTGAAACCCTTACGTAATCATGCTTTACTACCTTTGATTCTCTAGAAACATACACAGCATGCAACGTCTGCCACCCCTCGCCGTGATGTTAATTCCTCTCAGAGATAACGACCCTGCACACGATAACGAATATTTCTCGGGCTTACCGCGACATTCTACGGAAATAATTAAAGGGACAGATTTAGAGCTTATAAACCTGAATAACAGTATCCTAGGTACACATGCAATGTATTGATTCTTTGTTATGAAATGGCTTTGCAAAGAAGCTGAGTGTATTCCCTTGCGAACCATTACACAGCATAAAATACCTCCACCCTCGAGATTTATATCCAGGGGCATAACGCTGAATACTAGTTATGAAAACCGCAAAGCTTCAGTTCGTTTTACCGTAAGGCGAAACTGAGAACAAAGTGGTTCTAATGTATATCCAAACTTTCAGAACTCACTGGTGGAACAAATCCCTGTTTATAAAACAACAGCTATACTCAAAGCATGAAAGCCCTGAGTGTCTGCAAGAAGAATTCTAGGAATCGAACACAGACTCTCTACTACCCTAAGGCTTTAATCTTCCTTCACATCCCGAGGAGAATTAAACGACTACCCGATAAAGCTGACCTGGAAATGCGGTGTTCCATGATATTGATTCGACCTCATACGAGTATGAGGTAACTGACGAAACGGAGGGGGACGATGTATTCGAAGCCGCGCGCAATTGTCAACAGAAAACGAGATGAAAAATGGGAAGAAAGGGTATTAAATTTGGAGATGAAATCGCTTTAAACAGATAACACAAAACTCGGCGATACTAAGACATGGGATTCCCGGACGCATGTAGCACAGAAAGACAATAGAGAAACAGAAAGAGGGAATAAAGAGGACGGGAAGAAAAATAGAGGTAACATTCGGAAGGAGAAAGCGTGAACGCGTGCACGAAATAAATCGCCTAGTTTTGCGATTCTCAGAGCAGTGGTAATAAAGACATCTCTTCTGGGACACGAAGTCGTATCGGTCAGTAAACACCGGAATTTAGGAGGCGCTTGCTGGTCCATCTTCAAGGTTTAAGGGAACCATCCATCTTAGACTATTGCGCCCCGTAACCTCAACAGGAAGCTGTGTTACTTCATGCACTGAGATGGTCTTAGGACCGAGATATATCACGCTAGCATAATATCATAAAATCAGATGACACCGAAGCTAACGGCACCATATTCATTCATACAAGTAATGCTACAGTTTAACATAAATCTAACATTAAGTTCTTACCGGAAATGAAAATTAACTGTCATTACGCAATGCACAGGAATGGCACTAGCGTTACTAACTGCATTTATGAAACCCCTCGTCCTGCAACGCCTAAAAAAACAGCACGCTCCATAAATTCAAATTACGGTTCGAAAACCCAAGAAGTTGCAATACACAACTGTCATCCAAACAACCGGGAATCTGTAAAGTTTGTTTTCAAAACCACAGAACGTCCAAAGGAAAAATGAATGAAGAAACAATCTCAGAGAAAATTTCGGGGACCTTTATCTCCTTGCCCATCTCAGAAACCCGTGTTCATTTCATGATGTGGATAGTAAAGGTACATACGTCGGTGCGCACACCATAAAAGCATACAAGGAGGTGGAAGTATAGTTAACCCATTCTTAGCTTGGGTAATAAATGAAGGCGGGCCGTCAGATTCATGGTCCGACAGATTTTTTCCCGGGGAAAAGATCTCGCGTTACTCATTCGACAGGAGGATCGATGGGCCCCACAGCAGTCACGGACACTTCGGACAAGATAAATAACTTCCTATACAGAGAATCGAACCATGATTCCTCGGAAGTCCAGTCTGTAGCCCAGTCACTACGCCGATTAACCACTGCGTTCTCCATCTTCACAGACTGCTACAATCATTCCTGAGGGGCCTCGTCTCTGATCCCTCAACAACGTTTTCGTGTAGAACACGATTCAAATCCCACAGACCACTATTAGCAATCCCCTTCCTACAACCAGCTACAAAACAATTACAGTTTCCTTCCCCTGACGAATGTTACAGTCTGTTTAAAACTAACCTCCACAGAGAACTCCTGGAACAGTTTATCGCCCGGTGTTTCCAAATCTCCGCCTGGCCGCAGTAACGCACTTTTGGTCCAAACAATAGATGTTTCCCCCTCTGGGCGACGCTGGTGATGTCATGGAGCTATCTTCTGCTTCACAGCACAGTATAATTACTTTTCCGAAGACAAACGTTCGCTTATAGTTTATCAAATTTAAGGTCTTAAGCCTTCATCAGATCGTAAGTAAGTTGTTCTTTGAAATCAGCCTTTATTAACACAAACAACAATACAGTCAAGTGTTAATAATGATGTTCTAAAACCAAAACTGTGCACTGTTTCCCACTCTCATTTAAACAATTCATCAACATAATATGTAATGATTTTCCATTCGTTATAATTTTATGTGACGACTTAATTTCTTTAAGCTTCCACTGTTCCGTGACAATCCAGGGGGCTAATATACAGGCAGCTCTATTTTAACTATGTCTGACGGTTCTGACGTATTCAAAAGGCGAAACGCTTTTGTGGATAAGAAGATCTTCCCCTCGCTTCCCACCCCAGAGTATTTCTTCACGAGATAAGCTCCAACAGATCCAGGGCGAGAATTTTTGTCCATTCTCACTACTTTCGCACTTTTTAGAACTCCACAAACTTCGACCACTGTCGCAGTGGTCTGACACGCCCTGCCACTGCAAATGTGCTTCAGCGTGTTGGTTGGCAGACAGTTTCTTTGTACGTTGCAAGGAATGGACTATCAAATGCACTTAGGATAGGCAAAGGGCCTCTTAAGGCAGTCAATAAAATGCGGTCGTCTCATAGCCGTTAACAACTACTGTTTTCGGGCATGTTACACCTTGCAAATGATAATAATTCGGTGGATAAGCTGTTTCCATCTTCATAGCAGAAGGATGAACGAGCTCAAGGTAGGAGAATCATCGCCTTGGCTATTTCACATCCGACATTCTGACACCTGATGTTCGACTGCCAATTATATATCTGGCCCACGTGGGCTCCAAATAGGGTACGTCTATGACTTCACTAGCCCATTTTTCTGTGGTGCGTTTAAGTACAATTGACAACATTTAAAATTCATTAACAAAGTTAAAGGTCACACCCATGACACGCCTGCGCAGGCATAGAGAGGTGGCGGCCGTGGTCAGCACTACTCCCCGGCCGCATTACCCCCGAGGAAGACCCGGTACCCACATTGATAAGCACGTGCCGTAATTTTACATGTTGAATTCTATGAACCTGAAACATGGTCTGTCACATCAAAATACGCATGGATGGTGTGCGGGGTAAGCACACTGATAAAGACACTCTTACATAATAGAAAAGTACTAGAAGGCCTGAGATCATTGTCAGAAGCACTCATCAGAGTATACTATTGTTTGTTTGTTTTTGGCGCTACTGCCCCCAGTGGGCAGGGGCCTCCTCATTCACGAAGTTTCTAGATCACACACAACGACGCACCACAGTCAGTAGGACTCCTCTGGACGAGTGATCAGCTCGTCGCAGAGACATCTGCCTGACAACACACAACATTCACAACAGACAAACATCCATACCCCCGGTGGGATTCAAACCCACAATCTCATCAGGCGAGCGGCCGCAGACCTACGCCTTAGACCGCGCGGCCACTCAGGCCAGCAAAGTACACTATTATGATTATGAAACCAAGGGGAATGATAGAGGCGGGACACCAATGGGAGACAATGTCGCGCAAAACTTCATACCAAGTTGTTATGTAAGTTTATGGTATATGGCGTCACGAAAGTCATGTCAAGGAATGATAAGGTCCATTACATATAACCTTGTGTGTAAAAAATATCGTTTTTCTTTCTTTGGAAACATGTTGCACAGCTAACTTTTCACATGCGAGCAATTCATTCATCCATTCAAAAATGATGGAATAATGACACATAATACTACATAATGGCGGTACTCTATATGCAGAAGATGGTCATTTGTTTAAAATTCTGTCACGCCGTCAACTTTACTTTGGAAATTTGGGTTGTTGGAATACTCCTGAAACTTTGATACCAGCTACGAAACCTGTTATTAGTTCGACTCTGTACTTGAAGCCTTGTATGAGATTTGCATTCACAGAAAACTTCGTCAAAGCTATTAGTCATGGAATGTAGCAACGCCGGCGACGTTCAATATAAATATTACTCGTTCTGGAATTCGATTACAAGAGCTTCGCAAAATGAACGCCTTGCTGATCGGAACAAGCCTAGTGACACTGCTACTCGCCATGCCGGCGAGCAGCCAGGTAGACCTCGCTACCATTGACCTAGGTGCCTTGACACAAGACGACGACCGCATCACGAAATTCATCAGCTGCTTCCTTGAAGAATCTGCTTGCGGCGAGGAAGAACTTAAAGCCAAAGGTTAGTAAAATTCAGGGGTGCAAAGGTGCACACATTTTCCGCACATCTCGAAGCCATCTTGGCATTCCAGGTGCCAGAAGGGCAACATGAAGCAAGCCCCATACTAAGGACAGACAGATATCAGGGACAACCGTACACTATTCAGTCGCCCTGTAGATTTGGTGTCTGGAATTTGTGCAACCCTGATTTAACAACTAAGTCTGTGCCTAAATGGCAAATGTTAGGAACCAAGAGCAATTCATGAAAAGATAATAGTCATGCAAGTAGTGGATAATTGCCCCCCCCCCCCATTCAGACAGCGATGTTCACAAGAACCCATGGCTAGTTCTCATCCACAAACAGTTGACATAGGTGCACCAATATCTTGCACATTTTACCCATTGTAATGTAATCCTCCATCTATTCCTAGATTTCTTACCATGATATATTTTGACGAAAATTATGTACTTCCTTCTCACGTCTATATTTCAAGCCCCGCTCATACCACATTTGCAGTGAAGAACACACACTATTGTGCTCCTCGCCATGCAATTTTTTCGAACCTCCTGTTGAACGGCTGTTCATAAAAAAAAAGGACAAATTAAATTAAATCTTGCTACGTTGCTTCATATTATACAAACCGCGTTATACCTCTGAACTTATGACGCAATATATTGGGTTAGACGGTTCTGGCAGCAATTCAAATTACTTACCCCGCGAAGACGAATAACGAGTTCAGAATCGCTGTGGCTTCATCACTACACACAGGATGTGCTATTCCTGGTGCCGGAGCCAAGACTAACTGAGCAGTGTATCTAATTTAGATGAACAGGTTAGTCCAAGTGTAATTAATCAACGCCCGTTTTCGTTAATCACGCTTCGAAGGGTCTGACATGGTCGCCCACCGTACTGACAAGAGGAGAAATAAAACGAACATGTAACGAATTTGTAAGGGAATGCATATGCCGTACGTTCCAAAGTAAAGCACTAAAATAAATAGTGAGCAAATATATCGAACGATATAACTGACGGTGGCATTGTGCACGGACAACACAAAATGAGATACAGATATGACAAGGGTTGTGGCACGGCTAGGGCGGTTAGACGCTGTTCTCGCACCTGTGAAGCCCGGAATCAACTACTGGCCAGTCCATGTGAGATATGTGGTGGACAAGTTTGCATCAGGACAGATTTTGCTTGGCGTACTTCAAATTTCCCAGTTGGTTTCATTCCCCCCATGCTCGAAGGTCAGGCGGGGAAAGAAGGGCCTCTCCGGGAAAACGGGGGGGGGGGGGGGGGGGGGGGAAGAAAAACAGAAAAAGATTTTCTAGCAGATGTCAAAACCACCTTCCAGCTACAAAGATTTCTAGTCCTACCAGTACATTACAATTATTAGCTACTTTATACCAAAGATTATGCATGGAATGATAACTGAGCAAGTGGAACTATTTGAATATTTAGGTTGTGAAATTTCTCCCGGAAGTAATGACGGCAAATTTAATGCTTTCCGATTATATCATGTTGGGCATACATTCAGAATGAATAAAATAAAATAAAATATATGCTCCGTCTGATACACAACTATATGTTTATTTTATTATTATTTTATTATTGGCTATTAGTTTAAGCCTCCAAAGGCCACTATCAGGCCAATATTTACATAAAGCTTAAAATGCTGATGCATATGGTATAAAAACGCCAATTTCATGGGATCCCAATTACATTCATTAGCAGTCTTTACAATTATTACCAGCCTTTAGATGTGCTATCTGTAGTAAGTTGCGTTGGGATTGCATAATTGTGAGTACTATGGATGTATTTCCAAAATTTTCTTGACTGACAACCTTATAATCTAAAATTATTAATAATTTCAAAATATTACATATGACGTGTATAAGATTTGTTATGAAAGTCGCAAGTACATTAAATACATATATATATATATATATATATATATATATATAGACACAGTGAAAAAAATAATAAAATTTTAGAGCTGTTAGACGGAGTGGATTTTGAAAAACGAAAAGCGAGCTTTGTATGCGCTATTTGTTTATTTTATGAAAATGGAAAAAATGTCTTAAGAATCGGACGATGCGATGGGTATATATCCTTTAAACCTTTAGGTCGGAATGGTTTTGGATATGATCCCATATTTTATATACCGGAATATTATATGACGACAGCCCAAATGGAAGGATGGGTTAAGCAAAAGCTTAGCCACAGAGGGAAGGCGTTGGAAATGATAGCGGATTTATTGTATGAACAATAATAAGAACTCACAGACAGATGATAACGTTAATCTG
>Ga0123354_10017006_pt1 | contig 11395 bp, 7 predicted proteins | sample TergutLab28metaG_2_FD_97872 | JGI IMG/M metagenome (GOLD analysis project Ga0123354, IMG submission 97872) | Labiotermes labralis P4 segment gut microbial communities from Petit-Saut dam, French Guiana - Lab288 P4 | ecosystem: Host-associated > Arthropoda: Insects > Digestive system > Gut ... | reverse complement strand
CGAGCATTTTAATCACGCGGTCTACTTGATCGCGGCTGACAACTTGTATAACCAGTGTCAGCACGCTGGTCTTGTTTTTTTGGTTAATTTTCGCGCGGGAGGTCTTGATTTGGATGTTCATATCAGAGATGGACATGGCTAACTCACCCAGCAGACTCATATGGTCATAGGCGACCACTTGTATGGATACATCAAACTTGTCCGCGTTCTCCTCCGCCCAGGATACGGAGGCTATCCGATCCGTTTCGGAGGAATTGGCGTTGACGCAATCCACTGTGTGATTCGTGACGCCCCGCCCGCGTGTGATATAGCCCACAATGCCGTCGCCCGGAACGGGGTTGCAGCAACGGGCGAACCGCACGAGCATACCGTCCTCGCCCTCCACAAAGATACCGTGCACGGGTTTGACGGGCTTCTTGGGCAGTTCATCGGGAGCCGGTATTTTAGGTGCGGCGGGCGCTTCCCGCGCTTTATACTCATCCGCCAGGCGGGCCGCCACGTACACGGATGTCATGCCGCCGTAGCCTATAGCGCACAAAATGTCATCCAATTCGGTAAAGCCGTACTTCTTCAGCATTCCCTCGTAGTAATCGGGCTTTAGCAGCGAAGCCAGCGGAACACCGTGACGTTTGGCTTCCCGTTCCAGCAGGTCGCGGCCTTTTTCGATATTCTCGCTCCGCATTTCTTTTTTAAAAAACTGCTTAATCTTCGATTTAGCCTGCTGCGTCTTGCAAAATTTCAACCAATCCACGCTCGGGCCCTTGGAAGCGGCGGAAGTTAAAATATCCACGCGGTCACCGGTTTCAAGGTCTGTGTTTAGCGGAACGATTTTCCCGTTAACCTTAGCTCCCACACAGGAGTTGCCGATAGCCGAATGGATGCGGTAGGCAAAATCGATGGGCGTGGAGCCCTTTTGCATGGAAATAATATCGCCCTTGGGTGTAAAGACATACACTTCTTCCGAGAAAAGATCCGTCTTTAACGAGTCGATAAACTCGCGTGAATCCTTCGTTTCGTTCTGCCAATCCAGTATCTGGCGCAGCCAGTATAGTTTTTCGTCCAAATCCGTTACATCCGGCCCGCCTTCTTTGTAGCGCCAATGCGCGGCGATGCCGTATTCCGCGATGCGGTGCATCTCCCAGGTACGTATTTGCACCTCAAAGGGAAACGGTATCTTGCGGCCGCCCACAATGGTCGTGTGCAGGGACCTGTACATATTGGCTTTGGGAACGGATATATAGTCCTTAAAGCGTCCCGGTATTTGGTTCCATAATGTATGCACAATACCCAGCACCATATAGCAATCCGGTATGGATTCCACAAGGATACGAATGGCAAACAAATCGTAAATTTGGTCAAACGGTTTGTTCTGCAGCACCATCTTTTTGTAGATGGAGTAAAAATGCTTCGGACGGCCGTCGATATCATAATGAACCCGCAGCTCATCCAGCTTAAGCGATAATTCTTTGATAACCAGGCGTATGTTCTCTTCACGCTCGGCGTGTTCCATACCCACCTGACGCACAAGGTCCTCATAACCTTTCGGATCGATACAACGCAGGGATAAATCTTCCAGTTCCTGTTTAATCATATAAACACCCAGCCGGTGGGCCAGAGGGGCATATATGTCAAGCGTTTCCCGGGCGATGGCCACGCGCCTGTCGTCAGGCTGGTACTTCAGCGTCCGCATGTTATGAAGCCTGTCAGAAAGCTTAATCAAAACGATTCGGATATCCTTGCTCATAGCCAGAATCATTTTACGCAGGCTCTCAGCCTGTGCTTCCTCACGGTCGGAAAAATTCAATTTGTCTAACTTCGTTACACCGTCCACAAGCGCGGCGACCTCCTCACCGAAGGCTTGTTTAATAGCGGCGGGGTCGATGTCCGGGCAATCCTCAACCGTATCATGCAACAGGCCCGCGGCGATGGTTTGCGGGTCCATCATTAAATCCGTCAAAATTCCGGCTACGGAAGCAGGATGTGCAAAATAAGGCTCGCCGCTCATGCGGAACTGGCCTTCATGCGCTTTTTTGGCAAACAGGTAGGCGCTTTCCACAAGCTTATAGCCCTCGCCGGGATGATGCTTCTTGACACGTTCAAGCATCCGGCTCAGCGGCATGTATTGCGGCTCCGCCTGTGTCAGCATGTCTGCTCCTTTCTCGACAAGAAGGCCGTTTTTTTAGGCTCTCTGATGAGCGGACTCTCGGATAAAGATCGTTTCACGGGCGGCAGAAGACGGATACCGTTCCCGTTGTATACAAGTAAGTCAAGCTGCCCGAAAACCTGAAGGATATACTCAAAACGCGCCCGGCTCATATTAAGCGCGCGGTACACCTCGTCCGCGGAATAGCCTTGAAGGTTAACCAGTGTTCTGTAAACATCTCTAAGCTCCCGCTCATCGGGTATGGCCGTTCGCAGCAGGGCCGTCAGTGTACCGCTCGGCGCTTCCGGCGCATAAACTGCGGCGTTCGGGCATCGTTTGCGTATTACGGAGGCTTCCCGGCATGTTACAAGGCCGTCCGCTAATAGAATACGCCGATAGTTGTCGCCAAGCCGCTCAAGTTCCGCACAAATCAAGAGCGCCGAGTACCCGCGCGGGTCGTCCGTACCGCCATGGATAACAGGCAGCCCGTCCGCGAAACGAAGCGCCGTTGCCGGCGTACGGGCAATCACCAGGTCACCGCGCGCGTTTTTAGTAAAATCCCCGTGAAGGCTCTCGTCAAAACGCCGGATATCGGGCAAGGGGCCGGCCTCAAAATCATTCGTTGTCCATGCCGCTAAATCCTTTAACAGGGCATCCGCGAAGGCATCCTCGTTGGGCAGCGTCATGTGATTTTTATCTTCTTGCAAGGCAGACAGCGTCAGCCGCGTTTCCCGCGTACCCATATACTCGTTGATAATGGGTGTGTAAAGTACTTCCATCGTGTCGGGCAGTCCGCCTGCTTCCTGTCCGTGAGAAAAGAAGATGGCTTTTCGGGTACAATCGCCTTGCGCCAGCGTAAGGGCCAGGTGATCGCCGGTCTTCCCGACAGCGCGTACCTCTTGCGCGTGAATGCCTGAGGATAAAAAAACGGGCTCCGGATTACCGTTGCCCACAGGTTCAAGCAGGGTGAGCAGGCGCACCGTTTCCTCCGTGATGTCCGTAAGCGGCATGGCACTATCGTATACTTTAGTGTCCAAAAAGCATTTGGGATCGCTGATACGGGCGATTGCGTCGGAGAGCCGTGCTTTTAATTCCGGCAGATTACCGCGTGAAAGCGTTAATCCGGCGGCTTGCGCGTGCCCGCCGAATTTAACCATCAAGTCCGCGCAATCACGCAGCGCGGCATGAATGTCCACCCCCGGTATGGAGCGGGCGCTTCCGGTAAGCAACCCGTCTTCATGTTCCGTCAGGACGATGGACGGAAAATGATATTTGCTAGACAACACCCCCGCGCATAAGCCGAGCAAGCCGGGATTAGCGCCTTCCAGTAAAATCACGATGGCGTTGTCTGTTTTAAAGTCCGCCTGTTCCGTTATCGCGGCAAGCGCGTTTCGAACCATTTCATTTTGCATGGCGCGCCTGCGGGTATTCAAATCGGATAGCTGCCGGGCGATACGGTCGGCTTCCTTCGGGTCGCGTGTCAGCAGTAAATCCAAGCTCAAACGCGGATCCGCCAGCCTCCCGGCCGCGTTGATTCGCGGAGATAATTGAAAAGCCAGATGATGTGCCGCAAAAGGCGGTTTCGTTCCGCATTCCCGTATCAGCGCCAACAACCCTTCCGATTTGGTGTTCTCCAGCATCCGCAGCCCGTGCGCGGCCATCACGCGGTTATCACCCGTCAACGGTACAATATCCGCGATGGTTGCCAGGGCGCACAGCGGAAGAAGCGGCAGCGCCGCATCGCCCATCAAGGCTCGGCATAGCTGAAACGCGACGCCCGCGCCGCAAAGATGGGGGAAGGGTGAGTACGCGGGATGAAGGATGGCGTCCGCCGCGGGCGATACCTCCGGTGGTTGGTGATGATCGGTGATAATAACGGTCATACCCAGTTCTTTGGCAAGCGCTGTTTCCGCATGGCCGGTAATTCCGCAATCCGCCGTCAGAAAAACCCGGTGGGATGCGGCCAACTCGCGAACAGCCGCTTCATTCAAGCCATATCCCTCGCTTTGCCTGTCGGGCAGGCGTATCGTCAAATGAGCGCCTAAAAACGTTAACGCCTCGCTCAGCAAGGCCGACGCGCATATCCCGTCCGTATCGTAGTCGCCAAAGACAGCAATCCGCTCGCCTTTTTCCACGGCGTTGATCAGCAAACACTTTGTCTCCGCCATGCCCGCCATAGCGAAGGGATCCGTTAAGTCTTCAATGCGCGGATGCAGGTACCTGTCGGCCTCCTCTGCGGTACGGACGCCTCTTAGCCAAAGGAGGCGCGCAAACCAACCGGGGAATCCCGGCAGGGTAAAATCATCGGCCGCCTGTCTGTCGCGCGGAACAAAAGAAACCATTTGGCGCCTCCCTTCGAGCGGTGTAACGGATAAAGAGGAGAAACCCCTTCTCCGTTAAAAGAAAGGGTTTCTTCCGCTTTAAATGAAGTCTTAGGCTTTCTTTGCCTTCAATGTCTTGGTTTTATGCAGTTTCTTCTCATAAAAAACCCACAAGTAGGGGTTGATCATGTTGGAACTGTATATGCCGGAAATGAGGCCGATGATGATGGGTAACGCGAACTCCTTGATGGAATCCACCCCCAGTACATACAGCGAGGTAATGGTAATCAGCGTCGTTAGGGAAGTGTTAATTGTGCGCCCAAGGCACTCCCTAACGGATTTGTTAGCCATTTCAGTGGGGGAAAGGTTCGATTTGCCCCGCCTGTTCTCACGGATACGGTCGAAGATAATAATGGTGTTATTAATGGAATACCCTACAATGGTCAAAGCCGCGGCGATAAAAGAGGAGTTCACCTGTATAAAGGAGCGGAAAAGCACCATGAACGCGAGCATGATGAGAACGTCGTGCAGCAATCCGGTCAAGGCTGCCATTCCCGAGTAGAAATCGAAGCGGATGGCTATATAAACAAGCATTAACGCCGAGCATATCAGCACGCTCATGATGGCGTTTCGAACTAATGTCGTACCCGCGACGGGGCCGACAAAGCTAACCGCGGCCTTGCTAATATCCATTTGCGTGTATTTTTCGCCGAGTTCCTTTTCAAGCGATTGTAAAATCACTTGAACGTCCATTCCGCTTTCCTCTTTCATGCGGATTTGCAGCTCCGACTTGGCTGGCCCCATTGCTGTAATCGTAAAGGTGTCGGCGCCCGCGTTGCGCAGCGCTGTCTCCACATCAGCCGTTTTAAACGCCTCGTTTAACTCGTACTTAATGTTTAAACCGCCGGCAAAGTCGATTCCCAAATTGACGCCCAATCCAAACAAGGACAAAACTATCGCCAGAACAATAATGGTGCCTGAGACGAGCAGACATATTTTCGACCGGTCTTTAATCAACCTATCCATGTCATCGCGCCTCCTTTCCAATCAGTTTTCGAGAGATGAACAAGTCCTCCCGCACAGCGCCCAGGTCTACGGTTTTATGCAACAGGAAGCGGGTAATCACCAAGGCTGAGAACAAGGACGTGATAACGCTTAAGAAAAGCGTCGTGGCAAAACCCTGAATGGACCCCGTCCCGAAGATGGCCAGTACAGCCGCGGCGATAAGCGTGGTAACATTGGAGTCGATGATAGCCGTCATAGCGGCTTTAAAACTGGCTCGAACGGCGGCTTTCGTGGAGCGGCCCGCTATCAGCTCTTCCTTGGCGCGTTCAAAGATAACCACATTCGCGTCAACCGCCATGCCAATGCCTAGTATGATACCCGCGATACCGGGCAGTGTTAACTGAATACCCGGAACGATGGCGATGAAAAAGAACAGCAGCATCAAATAAAGTGTCAGCGCCCAACTGGCCAGCAGCCCGGGCAGGCGATACCGGATAATCATCAACAGCATTACCAGCAAGAGGCCGATAAGCGCAGCCGCAACCGATGTAGACAGCGCGTCCACGCCTAAAGTCGCGGAGATGGTATCCACCTTCTGTTGTTGAATAACCAGCGGCAGCGCGCCGGATTGAATTTGGATGGCGATATCCCGTGCCCGTTCCAATGTGCCCATGCCGGTGATAATGCCTTCCCCGCCGGAGATTTTCGTCTCCACGGTCGGTTCCATCAGCAGTTCGTCTCCCAGATAAATGCTCAGTTTATTTCCGATGTTTTCTTCCGTTGCCTTCGCGAATACCTCCGCCCCCTCGGGCGTTAATTGAAATGCGATGACGGGTTCCGGCAAGGCGGAAGCGGAGGCGGACCGGTTATCGGCCACCGCGTAGCGCACGTCTTTCCCTTCCATAAAGACGGTTCCGTCAGGGTAGCGGAATTCCAGTTTCGCGGGCGAACCAATCAAGTTCAATACCGCGTTGGGATCTGTTACGTCCGGAATTTCCACTCGGATACCATCCGTGCCCAGTTTTACGACATTGCTTTCCGGATACCCCTTCGCCGTCAGGCGGTTGGCGATAACGCTCATGGTACCCTCAAGCAGGTAGTTAAAGTCTATGTCCGTATTTTCGGGGTGTTCCGCTTGGTATTCCACATAAACACCGCCGCGTAAATCCAGCCCCAGGGCAATTGTCTTGGGCCATTTGTTTATATCCAGGCTGGCAGTGGGTATCCAGGGAAGCAGTTTATATAAACCCCGCGCGTCCAGCCATGCGCCGTTTACACCCAGGTAACCGAACGCGAGGGTTAAAAGAAGCAAGACGCTCAACCAAACAGCGGCCTTGCTCCGTATGGTCATTTTTTTAATGCGGGCAGGGTTCTTTGCCAACTTCTTCATGTTCTCTTTCGTATTCTTACGCTTACTCATCAGCGTGCGGACCTCCTTTTTTTATTAAATAAAAACGAAGGCAGAGGAGCGCTAACCGCGTTTGCCTTCCGGCGGGAACTTGATATACGCCGCGCGGATATAATCACGCCTCGACAGGGGTATCCCGTTTCGGTCCCGATCGGCGGCCTGACCCGGAGGCGCGGGCCTTGCGGGTACAAGGCGCGTGTTTTCTGCCGGGTTGGCGCGGTTTTCAAAAAAGGGTTGCGTTGAAACAGTTTGAGGAAGCGGTGCGGCTTGTATCAAAAAAGACATACGCAGCGTAACGGGAGCATCCCCTTCCGGTACCTCCACCAAGCAAGCGGCGGCACACAAGACCATCACGACTAAAAAACTGATAAGAAAGATGATACGGCCTCTTTCTTCCAAACAAACACTCCTTAACGGGTAATCCCGCGGCTCGTATTATAATGGTCCCGCGTGAGGGCGTCAAGAAAACGGTGTGGCCGTCGAGTTGTGTTTTGCGGGTCAAACGCCTCGTCCGTCTGTTACAGACGGACGAAACGAAAAAGACGGATCCTCCCCGGACAATGCCGGCAAGGATCCGTCAAACCGCTAAATGGCAGGTTTAAACGCGTCAATAGGGCTTAGTTGCCCCAGGCCGCCGCCTTCGCTTTGACGAGTTCTGTGAACATTTCGTTCAGCCTCAGCACGCCGCCGTCGATAAGCAATTGCTGGGAAGCTTCCCATTGCGCTTCAAAGTTCTCGGGGCTGGCCATGACGCATTTGGCAAGTTCCTGCGGCAGCCATGTGCTTTGCACCCAAGTCATCAAATCGTTGATTTCCGAATCGGTCGGAATATCAATTTGCCAGGCCGCGCCGAAGGGCGAGAGGGGGAAGTCGGTCGTTGCCGGGAACAAATCGGCCCACATGGTGGCGCCGTACGCTTCCAAAGCTTCTTTATTGGTCTCGGTGTAGTTTTCAATAATCAGCTTGGGGGTGTTCCGCGTGTAGGTGCTGCCTGTGGAGTCCTTAATGCCGTCGCCGATTTCCGGGAAGGGATAGGCCCAGTCAAATCCCTGGGAATTGCCGTAATCGGGATCCGCGCGCAGGGCTTCTTGAACCTCGGGTTTCAGTACGCGAATGCCGTCCACCACATCGTAATGGATGCCTTCGATACCCCAGTTACGCAGTACCAGACCCTCGTCGGAGGCGGTCCAGTCGATATAGTCAAAAGCGCGCTGCGGATCCGCGCAGCTCGTGGTAATCATGACGCCCCATCCGCCGGACCACCCGTTATCGTAGGTGCCGATGGATTTGACATCCTCACTCCAGGTGATGGGCAGATGCGCGTATACGCGGTCTTCCAATCCCAGCTGGCGCATGGCCTGCTCCGGCTCGTTCATCATCCACTGCGGCGAGACGGTGGCCAGAATCTGTCCGTTGGCCATCTTGGCCGTCCAGTCATCATGCGTTTGCGTGAAGCAATCCGGATCGATAAAGCCCTCGTTCCACAGCTTGTTAAGCCATGCGTAGAACTCTTTAATAGCCGGGTGTAGGTACTTGATGGTGGCTTCATACGTGGTCTCGTCAATAATCCACTCGCCGTGATCCGGGAAACCGGCCAGGAAGCCCGAGGGATTGCCTAAATCGATGATGTAGCGCCAGCCGTCGGCGTTGTTAAGGGACAGCATGTACACGGGTTTGCCGTCCGGGGTCGTCGGGTACTTCTTGATATACTCGCGCATGAGCTCTTCTGCCTCATAAACGGTGCGAATCATCGGGAAGTCAAACTCCTTCAGCACCGCCGCTTGTATGGGCAGGGCGGACTGAGCGTTCCATACCGGCGCCCAAATGGCGTAAGCGCCCACGGAGTAGATGACGTCGGGATCGCCGTTATACCACAGGCGGGGAAGCAGTTCGCCGTAGAAATCCTTCAGGTATTTGCTGTTTTCAATCATTTCAGCCAGGTTGATAACGGCCTCGGCTTCAATAAGCTGCGCGGCGCCGTCCCCTTTACCGTAAATGATGTCGGGATACTCGCGTTGAGCGGTCATCAGCGGGATACGGATGCCAAGGCCGCCTACGGGATAGTCAAACTGCAGGGAGACGCCGGTCAGCTCCGTAATCTTTTGGGCGATAACGGTCGTCCAGGGCTGCTCTCTGGTGCCGTCTTCACTGTAGAACGTAAAGGTTACCGGCTCCTCGGCGGCGGCAACCGCCGCAATCAGCGTGAAAGACATAACCAGCGCGATGAGACAAGCGATTTTCCGTTTCATTCTTGTTCCTCCTTTTAATAATGGGGTTATATCAACAAGGGAAATCCTTGCCAATACCTACGATTTGACCGCTCCTAACGTCATGCCGGTAACAAAGTATTTTTGTATGAAAGGGTATACCATTAAAATGGGGATAATTACCACGACGGTAATGGCCATTCTGACGGACATGGGCGATACCATCCGCATCTGCGCGGCGGCGTTCGCGTCGCGCAGGGCAAGACCCGCCGGGTTTTGGTTGGTAGAATCCAGCACCTTCATCAGTTCGTATTGCAGCGTGGACAGATGGGGCCGGCTGGGGTGGAAAATATACGTCGTAAACCAGTCGTTCCAGTGCCCAACGGCAATCCACAGCGAAACGGTGGCGATAACCGGCTTGCACAGCGGAAAGATGATTCGAATAAAAATGGTAAAATCGCCGGCGCCGTCCAGCATCGCGCTCTCTTGCAGCTCATAGGGCAGGTTATCAATAAAGGAACGGATGATGATGACGTTCCACACCGATATAAGCCCCGGAATGATATACACAAAGAAGGAAGAGTTCAGCCGAAGGTTGACGATTAATAAAAACCAGGGAATGATGCCGCCGGATACATAAATGGTGGCGACAAACATAAACCCGATGAAGCGGCGGAAAACATAATCTTTGCGGCTTAGGGTATAGGCCAAAATGGCGGCGCTGATAAGCCCCGTCAGTGTCCCGGTGATGGTACGCACCACCGTATTGAGCGCGGCGCGCGGAATGGCTTCAAACTGCATCAGGCGTTTATAGTTTTCAAGCGTCCACGCGCGCGGCCATATCATATTAATACCCTGCATCGAGTCGGCCGAGTCGTTAAAAGAAAGAGCCAGCACGTTTAAGAAGGGATAGACGGTAACAATCAGCATGATAATAATAAACGCGTAAATAAGGATGGTGGAGATTATACCGTCCTGGGATTTTATCTTATTATGTTTTTTGGGGTGCGTTTTTTCTGCCCCGCGGGTCATGCCGTTCCCTCCTTAGAACACGCCGACGTCGGCGTCCATTTTACGCGCGAACCAGTTCGCGGCAAAAACCAGAATCAAGCTGATAATGGACCGGAACATACCCACGGCGGTTCCGTAGGAGTAACGGGCCTTACTGGTGCCGTATTGCAAGGCGTATTGATCGATGGTTCGCGAATGGGATTGATTGACGGGGTTGCCCAGCAGAATTTGCCGCTCGAAACCGATGTTTAATATGTTGCCTATGTTTAAAATGAGAAGGATGATGGTAACCGTCGCGATGCCGGGCAGGGTAATATGCAGCATCTTCCGCCAGCGCCCGGCCCCGTCGACAGCGGCCGCCTCGTAAAGCGTTTGATCGATGCTGGCGATGGCTGCGATATAGATGATGGCGTTCCACCCCACCTGCTTCCATGTGTCCGCGATGGCCAGAACCGGCCAAAACATCGTCGGCTCCCCGAGGAAACTGATGGGCCTGCTTGTCCAGCCCAAACTCATCAGCAGGGTGTTGATGGTGCCGTGGGTGTTGAGTACCAAACCTAATATGGAAGCCACAATAACCCAAGAAACGAAATGGGGCAGGTAGGATATGGTTTGTGTGAACCTTTTAAAACGAAGGCTCTTCACTTCGTTCAGCATTAATGCGAAAAAGATGGGCATGGTAAAACCAATTAGCAACAGGTAGGCGGACTGACCTATCGTGTTGCGCACGGCTTCTAAAAACTGCCGGTCGGTAACCAAGCGCTTGAAATGTTCAAGCCCTACCCAATCCGAGCCCATAATACCCCGCGCCGGCTTATAGTTTTGAAACGACATAATCCAGCCCCACAACGGAATATAGGCAAAAATTATCAGCCATATCAGAAATGGGAAACTCATCAATATGAGGGATTTTTGTTTAAACAGGAGCGCGGGTGTAATTTTTTGTTTGTGAATGTTAATATCCTTGACGTGCCGCTTTCCCGCCATTTGACCGCCCCTTTTGGTTGTGGTGTTTATTTATGATATGCCGCAGTATAACGCAATATGCGCATGGATGCAACAATAAATTTGGGGTATATGCCCATTCCTGAACATATACCCCTATTTGAAGACGTTTGGTTATTGCTCGGTTTGCTTTTGAACCAGGCTCCCGCCGCTGTACCTGGCGCGCAGTTTAGGCTTTTCAATCTTCCCCGTGGCGTTGCGCGGCACGGCGTCAAATACAATGACATACGGGCGTTTATAGCGCGGAAGCTGTGTGCAGAACTGCCGAATCTCCTCTTCGTCGCAGGTCATGTTG
>Ga0123354_10017003_pt1 | contig 11397 bp, 8 predicted proteins | sample TergutLab28metaG_2_FD_97872 | JGI IMG/M metagenome (GOLD analysis project Ga0123354, IMG submission 97872) | Labiotermes labralis P4 segment gut microbial communities from Petit-Saut dam, French Guiana - Lab288 P4 | ecosystem: Host-associated > Arthropoda: Insects > Digestive system > Gut ... | reverse complement strand
GTGGCAGTGGTTATTTTACATGTATACAAAACATGAATTTGGTTACTAATACATTTAATTCGGGAAGGCTACATGAGAAGCATGTAGTGGCAACTTGGAATCTTGGGAACCATCTCAGCATTTGTTTACAGACACAGAGAAACCAAGAAAAATTTGTGTCGAGGTGGCCGGTCGTAGGACCTTCCGATTACTGACTTCTAGCCAGCAGTCTGGCATCTAAAATAAAAACAGCAATACACACATGGTACAGAAAATACACATAAGATGACAACAATACACACAATACAACTACAACAATACACACAATACATCTAACAAAAATACACACAAGACATCTTAAAATACAACATGTATAAAAGGTAAACAACACCAAGCTAAGAAAGTACTGTATATAATTTATAGTATTTTTCCCCACACATACTGTACTCACACTTTCACCCCAGCCCTTCACTTCTCACCACCTTACTACTCATATAAACTTTTCCCATAAAGTCTCCTTTTTACACCCTTCCCTACACTGCTCTTCACTTCACTTCACTTCACTTCATTTCACTTCACTACACTTTTAAATGATTTTCACTTCATTTTACTTCGCCTCTCTACAATTTTAGATGATTTCCAACACACTTTATCTTCCTTTAACTCACCTCGATTATCACTACGAAGTCAAGAAATAAGGAATTAGCAGGATATTCGTAAGGCGTGGCTTTCACGTAATTACCAAATGTTATAATAGTTTAGAAACCTGAGTGGTGTCAAATTCCTTCAGAGCACTATAGTCGTTATATTACAGTATATTAATATTAGTTAATTTGGAGGTTTCTGCCTTGTGGGATGCTACTACGTGTAGGTTGGTAGGTACTTACTGACGTTTCGAAGGTACTACATACACCTGTTATCGGACTGCAAAGGTAAGATAAGAGGTAAGCGGAAGAGAGAAGAATTTCGAGGCCATGCAATCACATTGGCTCGCTCGCTGCCTTACTCTCTACCTTTCTTTCTCTCCCATCTGCGTTTTCTTCTCCCGCACGATCCGTCGTAATCCTGAAGCTGGAAACAACAGATTTTTCCTAAAATACTAACACCTGTCAGCATCCCACACTTCATCATACGCTAGAAGACACTAATAACCGCTCTTTATTTTTGCATATCCATCCACTCTCCTACACAGTAACAAAAAGTTAGGCAACGTGTGTCCATGTTACGGGGGTTTTCCTTCCCAAAAAGTATTTAGCCAGTCTTGCTTTAGGTGGGCCCCGAAACGCATGTGGGTTTTATTCTAGTGCCCTGTTTTGTCATGCTCTTTCATCCAAGACACTAATATGTCGGTAAAGCATGACAAAAAGTCAAGATACGAAATTTTATGAATTTCCTTTCAGTGGTCCCGCGTTGCTTCATGCGTACAGGCAACTTGCAGACGAAGCCACTGCAATGCGTGATCTGCAGGTTTTCGAAAGCGCCTAAATTCAAAATAAACTATTGATACTTGTGACAATGGAAAGCTCGTCAGTTTTACCATGCAGAATATTTGAATAGTTAGCTGTATAACGTGGGCGGAGTAGCTCAGTCGGTATAGCGATTGGCTACGGGCTGGACGGTCCGAGGATCGAATGGATGAGATTTTGCGCACCTGTCCAGACCGGCCCTGGGCCCCACCTAGCCTCCTGTAAAATGGGTACCGGGTCTTTCCCCGGTGTAAAGAGCGGCTGGGGCGTAACGATGACCCCTCACCCCATTCTAGTGCCGTAGTCAAGAAAGAGTAGAAATATACCTCTACCCCCCCTTATGGAGCCGTACGGCCTGTATAGAACCTCAGTGCCTGTAAGGGTGCACTTTACCTTCTTTTACCTTTAGATGTAAAACGAAATGCAATATTCTTCTATGAAAATTGCAGTTGTGTGGGATTTGTGGGTGCTGGTGTTTCAGTTAAGTGTCCTTTTTTCACGAATAAATCTTTATGGGGCGAATATTAGGGAGAACTTCTTGAAATAATAAGAAGGAGCTTAGTGAGCTTCGCATCACAGACATCAACAGTGCTATGTCCTTGCTTCCGTTTCACCTGTATCCAGTAGGCAAAATGATGTGGGATGTTCCACAGAGAGCAGACAGTAAGAAGGTTGCTAATGCGGCTCGTTGAAGTTTTCGTTTCTCCTTTCTTAGAGGAAAGAACAAGAACTGTACCAACTAATTTGAATTGTAAACTACAGTTTAAGAGAATTATATTGTTAAAAGAAATGGCGCCTCTCTTTACTTTCTTCGTCCGTTTGAATTAATTGTTTGCTGCCCCAACCATTTTTTTTGTCGAATATAAGAATTATTAATTATTACATAATACCACCACGAGCTAGGGTTCGAATCTTTTTTCTTGAGCCGAGTATGAAATTTAGTACCGTTGTAGGTTTATTAATACATTATCAAGGATTCTAACTGTGTTATATTTCACGTAGTATTTCTAGGGTTCTGGGCTTTATCTTTCGTCTCTATTTCGAAAAATAACAAACGTCATGAAAACTGGATCCGTTTCCGCCCACAAGCCAAAAGGCTGTGATGCATCTTCTGATTTTTTCCCCGACGGAAGGACATTTCTTAGTGAGTATCCAATGATCCTAGATGTGTAGTTCAGGTAGAACGGAGCGTGTTACTGTTAAAGAACTTTTTATGGCTTAACATATGGGCCTTGACAAACGTGAAATATGGTATCGGTTATGGCGGGGTTACGATTTATTGGGGAGAGGAAACGTTCTTTTGTCAGCAGCGGCAAGTAATGTTGGAACCTCTGTATGTAGTGATGTTATGGTTTTGTGTCAGTTTAAATGTCTGCGGCTAATTAAAGGAAATTAATGGGCTCCGTTCCGACTAAGCATTTGGAACCCAGTCCTTTAGGGGTTCTTCTTCTGGCTGATTAACTTTCTGCAGCAGTTTAGAACCAGAATGTTTCTTCTTTGCTCACAAAGCTGATTCGTGGTTCATGCAGCTACAATTTTTCTTATATTTACAGGATATCTACTGTTCATAGATACAGCTTGTATGTGCCTGCGATTGTTGAATACATTCTGTTCATAGAAACAGCTTCTATGTGCCTGTGATTGTTGAATATATTCTGTTCATAGATACAGCTTCTATATGCCTGTTATTGTTGAATACATTCTGTTCATAGATACAGCTTCTATATGCCTGTTATTGTTGAATACATTCTGTTCACAGAAACAGTTCGCATCTCTTTCTGTTTTTTGGAAACGGTATCCCTCATAGAGGCAAATTCCGAGTATTGCATATTCAGTACTTTTATTTATTTATGTTTATTGAATAGTGCCTGTTGTTCAAACAAATCTCATGTCTGTGAAACAATGGTTGTCTCATTGAAGTGTTGTCTCTAGCAACAAAGGGACTAATTAATTTAGCTAATTGATATTTAACATTTGCAACTTTTGATGGCCTTCTGATTCTCTCGGAAGCTTAATCCTTTTGTTGTATTTATGAATATGATGCCCATTGCAGATAAGGAATTATTAATTGGATATCAGAAAGTCTCTGCTGCCGACAGACCAGAAGATGAACTCTGCTAGGACTGTGATAGATGCGAATGAAGATTTGACGAATGCATTCGCTCAATCCACGCGGTCACTCTTCGTCACTCGAAAAGCTTGTTGTTTTCAGACTGCATGAGCCAGTAGAACGGTCTGTCGTCCATTCCAGTAGCAGGCGAGTTCCCCCGTAACGACCGACTGGAGCTAAAAGCCCGAGGTTCGATTCCGGGTACTAGTTAGACATACTCTGGGAACCGTTCAGTCTCCTAACCAATTGATACAGGAGTTTTTTTCGACGGGTCTCTAGTAGCCGGAGCGTGAATCTATTAATTTCTCTTTGAAGACTAATAGTAAGTAATTCGTGGTACAGTACATTAGGAAACAATTAACATTTTCAAAGTAGCGGGGCCTGTTTTATAAGAACAGGAAAATCTCTGCCTGTCTTTCTATGACTGTACTTCATAATACTCGTAGCTCAAGCTTAGGAATGAGTGGCGTTCTATCTCATCTTCCCCTTACGCCTTCGTGAATTCTATACGAATAAACTGACCGCTAATTATAGTGCGTGTTTATTAATAACAAAAAAGGCACTTCTCACATTAGCACTGCAAGTGATTGCACACGGCGTACTCGACCGCGCAGTAGGTACATATTACTAAAGCGGTTTTCACTTTCCAGCTCTTGTGTAGTTTCACGGTCCATGCTTATACGTAAGTTTTTTAATGCCCATACGAAAAATAACTACCTTCCCAGTGACAGCTGTCATGAAACAAACACGTGCTGAACAGTATCATGTAAAGGTCTTTTCCACCGACTTTTCACACAAGTCGTAAAAAAATATGAAATGTGTGGATCGATATTCATGAACCCCCTGTAAGTACAGTAAGTCTATGGATTACGCTGTGCAGATTTCCAAGAAATTCACAAACTGTCAATCAGTTATTGCTAAACTTCTCCTTTGAATTGTATCTGAACCAGACCAAAACAATGTAGAATATTTGGGAACATTTGCATTTACGCCCCTCAGTAAAGTGTGGCTGTCACTGATGCAATCTGCACGATACCGAGGCCTGCATTAGAACCTCCCGTACATTATTTCGCATCAGAATTTTAATATTCTTAATTTCAAACTTTCGCCGTGTTCTGAATGTTGTATGCTTTCTTCTGGGTAATTCCCCGGCATCTGAATTTTATATGCCGACGTTTCGGAACATTCTGTCTGTTCCATCTTCATAGGCAAGTAGATATGAAGTATGACTAGATTTGAGATATGTTGTTGTATTTATACTGGGAAATGTTTGACTCAAAAATAGCCTGAGCCGTTAGGAAGGAGTGTGACACCCTGTCACCCACCTTGTCGGCTCAGGCTATTTTTGAGCCAAATCTTTTCCCGTATAAACACTCCAACATTTCTCAAATCTAGTAATACTTAATACCCATCCGCCTATGCAGATGGAACACACAGAATGTTCCGAAACGTCGTCATATAAAATTCAGACGCCGGAGAATTACCCAGAAGAAAGCATACAACCGAATTTTAATAATCTGACAAGAGGTTCGGTCGCTGATACTAAGTCCCAGACAGACAGACAAACGTAAGGAAAATATCTCATCATAAAGTGTTGTTTTCTTAAATTGGTATTTTTCTGCCCTAAGTGGTAGAGCATTAACCACCCAAAGTCGGACAGACATCTATAAGTATTTAATAAAAGGGAATGTGTGCTTATGTGTCTGAGACAGACACATAAGCATCATAAAATGGAGTCAGAAGCTTTAAAGTTCATTGTTTGTTTTAGGATAAAACTGTTGCTGTCCACGTCATGAATGCATATGGGGTGAATATAAGTACAGCTCTACTAAATCTGAAATTCGATACGACATCGAGTAATAAACTTCACGCCCGGCTGTTTTACCCTCGGGAAAGGACCATTGTAAACATTTAATATGAACCTGGGTTGGCCCAAAAGTCAGTATGGATATCCTCGAGAAGAGAAAGGGCTCTTACTGTTGCCAAGATTCGATCACCGGATCGTCCAGCCCGTAAACGTAGTCTCTGCACTGACTGAGCTATCCTGGTTTCCAGTCGTTTTAGGGTCGTCGTGATATGTGATGTGCCGCCAAAGTGAGACCCGGGGTGAATGGGTAATTGCGTTAGTATTGTCCTCCATTACGTCTGATTCCATCCGTGTTTCCAGTTTTCCCGAAGCAGATCACAAATATTCGGACAATGGAACATGAAGACTTTAATGAAATTCACACGGTTGAGAGGCATCGTAGATTTGTCACCTTTAACTCTTCAAAGACGAAGCGCAGACCGCTTTATTTAAAGACCCAGTCCGTACCGCGCTGTAAACACTTTTCAACTCGGTTATAAAAACCAATCAGTTTATGCTGTAAGTGGCACAAGTCGTTGTTTGCTCTCAGATAAATACTTAATTACTTACTCCATGGTGCAGAGTCCTTGAGAAGCTAACTGGTTTGCAGCTAGTCAAGAATTTCCCCGCATTTCACGCAACCCGAAGGTTCATTACCGCGCTTACAAGCGTCCGCCACCTGTCTCTATCCTGGGCCAGCCCAATCCAGTCCATATACCCACATCCCACCTCCTGGAGATCCATCCTAATATTATCCACCCGTCTACGCCTAGGCCTCACCAATGGTCTCTTTCCCTCCGGCTTCCCCTCCAAGACCCTATACACTCCCCTCTCCTCACCCATACGCGCCACATGCCCAGCCCATCTCATTCTTCTCGATTTTATCACCCGCACAGTATTGGGTGAGGAGTACAAATCATTTAGCTCCTCGTTATGCAATCTCCTCCACTCCCCCGTTACCTCGTCCCTCCCAGGTCCAAATATTCTCCTCAACACCATTTTCTCAAACACCTTCAACTTTCTTTCCTCCCACAATGTCAGTGACCAAGCTTCACACCCATACAAAACAACAGGCAAAATTATAGTTCTATATATCTTGATCTTTAAATTTTTGGATAGCAACCTGGAAGACAAAAGGTTCAACACCGAATGATAGCAAGAATTCCTGAACTCAATCTGCTCTTAATTTCTTCCGCAATAGAATTTTGATTGGTTAAAGTTGTTCCCAAATATTTAAACTCTTCCACCCTCTCGAAGTACTATTATCAATCCTCAAACTCTGATTTCGTCCTGAATTCTCATCTCGAGACATGACCATGTACTTAGTTTTATCAGCACTTACTTCCAGTCCAATCTTCCTAGTAGCAGCTACTAAAGCTTTTGCATTTTTCTTTAGTGTATGTATGCTTCCTCCCAGCATATTAACATCGTCGGCATAAGCCAGAAGCTGATGTGTACCATTTAGTTTCAAGCCATCCCTGTTTACCTGAACCCTCCTAATGGCGTTCTCTAAAGCAAAGTTAAAAAGCTTTGGTGATAGAGCGTCTCCTTGTTTCAAACCATTCCTATTAGGGAACCTGTCAGACACATTCTTGCCTACCCGGACTCTGCTATATGTTTCAGTCAGACTCATCTTTACTAACCTTACAAGTTTCCTAGGGATACCAAACTCAGTGAGAATCTTATATAAGACCTCCCTCCTAATTGAAGCCTTCTTGAAGTCTATAAAGACCTGATGAACTTCTTCATTGTATTCCCATTTTTTTTTCTTAAGTATTTGGCGAATGCAGAATATATGATCAATCGTCGACCTGTTGCGTCGAAAGCCACATTGATGATCCCCGATAATTTCCTTCGCATATGGAATTAACCATGAATAGGTCGCTTGATCGACTCCTTCCACTCTTCAGGCAGTTTCTCCTTCTTCCAAATAGAAATAATAAGTTTATGAATCTCCAAGTAAATTGTTCTACCACTGCTTTAATCAATTCTGCCGGTATTTGGTCAATACCTGGCGATTTGTGACTTTTTAGTTTGTCACCTTTCTCATCCTTTACCATATTACACCTAGGCTGGTACCCCTTCTTAAAGTCATTGATGCTCCTATACAAGTCCCTAATGTTTTGGATCTTATTGTTAGTTTCAAGTTCCTCAATTTTAGCTCTCAGTTAAGCCTTCTTTTTGTTCCTGAAATGCCTGCTAACTTCACGCCTTACCTTGTTCAGATTGTCTACATTGCTTTGGCTTGGATCCTGTATCCACTGAATTTTAGCCCGCTTCCTTTGATCCAAAAAACCTAAACATTCTTCATCAAACCAGGGTTTATTCTGCTTAAATTCATCCAAAACCAGACTCTCTTTCGTTGAGTTTTGGATATTCTCTTTAATGTTTTCCCAAGTCCTATTTACGTCCTCGTCATCGTCCGAGTTCTCCAAAGCTGCAAACCTGTTTGTAATCTCAATCTGACTCTGTTCTCTAACCTCTGGCTCATTTAGCGTCGTCAAGTTAAATCTTTGCCTATCAAACCTCTATGCGGCTTGTTTACCCACTGCTAATCTTTCCCTAACTTTTGCAATCACCAGATAGTGATCTGTATCAAAATCAGCTCCCCTAAAACTTCGCACATCCAGTACACTCGAAAGCCATCTCCTATCTATCAATACATGGTCAATCTGGTTGTGAGCCTTACCATCAGGGGAGGTCCAGGTGTATTTATGAATGTTCCGGTGAGGGAACATCGTGTTCTTAACAACCAGATTTTGTGATGTGGCGAGGTTAGTCTAACCCCATTATCATTACTATCCTGATGGAGACTCTCCTGTCCAATTGTTGGCTTGAAAATATTCTCTTTCCCCACTTTTGCATTAAATTCTCCTAGTAACATTTTCATATGATATTTCGGGAAGTGATCGAACACCTGCTCTAATTCCTCATAAAACCTATCTTTTTCCTCATCACTTTTTCCTTACTTGGTGCATGCACATTTACAACAATGATATTATGCCAGCAACCTCTCAGCACTATATATGACAACCTATCGCTAACAAACTCTTCTCTCTTCACCGCTGATACTATTCTACGGTGTACAAAAAAACCCGTTCTCAATTGATGATTTTCATTTCCTTTCCCGTAGAAAAAATCATAATCCCCTGCTCTTACTGTGCCCCCCTTGTCCCACCTGACCTCTTGTACACCCACTATATCAAATTTATATCTCACTAATTCCCTTGCTGCTGCCTTAAGTGACCCTGCCCTATACAGACTCCTAACATTCCAAGTCCCTATTATCATCCCTCTTTGCCTGCTGCGCGATGCTTCCCCTGGAAACACTCCCCCCCCCGGAGATCTGAATGGGTGAGTAGTTTACCTCCGGATTGTTTTGTCTCCAGAGCAAGCATCCCGCCTGTGACTGTTTCTTAACATAAGTGTTTTACAGGGAAGGGTTGTTAGCACCTCGCCCAACCCCCTGGAGGACCACCCCTCGTCGGCTGTCCGCGACTGCTTATTCAATTTATTCGCAGCTACCCTCCTTATCGGAGGCCGTCCCTCTATCCGCAACCTGAGGACGCGCCATGCCGTGGTGACAGGGACCCACTACATGGATCAGATAAATACAAAACACATCAATACAGTGTGGGCAGAGTGTACAGTTGTTGAATGTTAAACTGTTGGTGCATCACGTGACCAGTAGGCTTTAGAAGGTTAGGTTTTTTTTAGCGCAGAAGTGTAATTAAAATCGTGTGTAATTTGTGAGGAGAAAAATGGTGGTTTAGCGGGCGTTAATTAAGCAATAAATTGTCCTGAAGGCAATCAAATTTTGTAGCCCGTTTTGTCTACTGCATGTTCGCAGCCGTAAAGCTCCCTTTTCATGTAACTTTAAACCTTGCTATTAAGAACACTGCTCGCAGAATGTAAGAAAGTGTCGTACCACTTAAACTCGTTTATCGTGATTTATAATTACAGTAAAGTTAAAACGCAGTTCTTTTCAGTGAAATAAACTGAAGGGCCGCGGAAATAACGAAGGTTATTAATTGTTATAACAACATTACGAATTAATTTCGCGTGACAATAGAAAGAGGACTGAAAGCGCATACTCCATAGTGTTTGTTTTTTACTGCCATCGTTTCTGCTGTAATCGCTTTATGCTTTATCTAATTGCCACACACACTAAAAGTCTTTCGTCACCTAAAGTAAGGGAGTTATATGAATTAAGTGGCATAATAATAATAATAATAATAATAGAATTACAGTACTTGTGGAATGTAAAAACAAAGGTGATACCAGCAATAACAGAGGCGACTGGGACTCTTTCAAAGTCATTCAGAAAACAGGAATACATGAAGTCGAGAAAGTACAAAAAAACAGCCATATTGGGCACTTTGCACGTACTGCAGAAAGTTCAACTGGAAAGGCACAAAAAGGTTTTTGATGGAAAGGGACATTACATGTGTCATGAATTGTAAATACAGAATAGCTGCAATACGATATACCCTAGAGACATGGTTTTGTTCCCGCATATAATTAAATACACTCTGTGCAAATGTGATAAATACAATTATAATGGTAATTTATATTATTAATTTTCTTTGGTTTTTGTCTATTTGTTTCGTATGTGTCTTGTTTATTGTTATTTGTATTTGTGTTTGTATATTTTCCTGTTTCTGTTATTGGTCGTCTGACTGTGGACTCGTCATTTTAAAATACACGGACTGAATTGATTTGAATGGAATTATTACGTCACACTCTTCAAATTTCGATACACAATTATATAAATTAGTGGGTTCTGAACATAATGAAATAAAAATAAAAAATGAGAAGCTGTTCTGCGGCTCGTTGTTGGCGGGGGGGAGGGGGGCGGGAGAACCCAATCGTAGAGAGTATTAAAATTTGTCGTTTAAAGAAAACCTGTCCGGCTTCTTTCCGTGAGACTTGCCAGTGGTAGAACTGCTAATTTTAGTCTCTGGACTGACATGTTTAGGGATGGCATTTCCTCCATTCCTGGTGAAAGAGTTATACCGCTGTGACTCGGTTGTCATTTCCTCGTTTGTGAGAACAGGGTATACCACGAGAAGGCGAGGATGACTTTTGGCTAGGATAGGCTATATTTTTACGCATCGCGTTCCCCTTATACCCTTATACCCTATAAATTGGTTGTGGGTTCTTTCAGACTGGATTCCGTTCGTGTAAGAGGAGGCAGAGTTCTGGATACGCGGTATCAGATCGCTTGTGCCGATCGACCATAAATATTTCCATTCATTTATTCATCGTGGGAGTTCAAACGTTACATTCTATAATTATCTACCACATATTCAATTCATTGTGCATTTTCGTACCCCATTCAAAACATTGTTTTTTCAAGCCAGGTGAATTCTCGTATGGCTGATAGAGGAGAAGATCCCTATCAACTGAATGTTCCTTATTTGTATACAGAAAAGTAGTCGCTGGTAAATTTCAACGAGTAGGTCTCCAGCTTCAGATACCATATGACATGGAATACAGATATCCATGTAAGTGTCTGCTACTGTGGGTACTGAATGATACGAAATACTTATGTGTCACAGGGAGAATATTCTGTAGATTAATAGGAAATCAGGTGGCTGTATGCAGTTAAGTACGGGTAAATCAGTCCCATTACATGCCCAAGGTCCCCAGAGGGTTCACAGATTACGTGGCAATGGCCCAGGATGGTGGAAAGGTTGTTAGCCTTAAGCACCGGCCGCTTTTTACTCCCCAGGAAATACTCCTGGTATTCATTTCTTTTAGAGGCTGAGTCGAACCCAGGGCCATAGTGCGATCGGGAGGATTATGTCAATGAAAAATTCCAATGACATCAGCTGGGATTTTTTTTAATACTTTTATTGACATTAGACTTTTGTTTTACATTAGCACTCACTCATAGAGGTCCTCTTCTCTTTAACAAGACTATGATTGTGTTATGCTTATCACTTGTAAATAAACTGATGTTGCACCAATGAAGCCTATAACTCTACACATAC
>Ga0123354_10017002_pt1 | contig 11397 bp, 7 predicted proteins | sample TergutLab28metaG_2_FD_97872 | JGI IMG/M metagenome (GOLD analysis project Ga0123354, IMG submission 97872) | Labiotermes labralis P4 segment gut microbial communities from Petit-Saut dam, French Guiana - Lab288 P4 | ecosystem: Host-associated > Arthropoda: Insects > Digestive system > Gut ... | reverse complement strand
TGTGGGGACCCGTTGCGCTGACCACGTGACACCCCTCTATCCGCAAAAGTTGGCACTAACTTCGCCGACCGGCGGCGGCCGCTCTGTCGGTATAGTTCGCGTGCGGACTACGGCCACGGAGTTAAAACCCGCAGAAGTGTAAGTTCTGAAATTTTGAATGGGGTAAAGAAAGTGCAGCAATATACAATAAAAATGTTAAAATAGAAAAAAATGTAGGCATGTGTTGGGAGACAGCCTGTGACAATCTCTTGATAGTGGTCCCTTGTTTATGGATTTTTTTTCTTTCGATGAGCATTACCATTCTCTTGGAAGAGAATGGTGGATTGGTTGGACATTCTTTTTTTATACTAGAAACATGAAAATATAATAATAAGATATGAGAAAGGCATTTGATATTTTTCAGTATGTTACAATGATGGGTTGATGAAGTCAAGTTGGATAATCCATCCCATGGCACTATAGCCCATAGTCAACCCTTGGCCTCCTACAATTCCTGTCTCCAAACTGTTCTATTCTTTGCCGTCAGCTGTCAGTTGTGACACCAGAAAAGTCTGGCAGCACATTCTTGTACACCTTCCTCCAATTTAAAGCTGGGACCACCCATTGGTCGACTGCCAGTAAACTCAGCTTTCACGGTTTTTTTGGGTATATGGTTGAGAGGGAGTCTTTGTACATGTCCAGCCCAATGTAGTCTCTTTAATTTAATGCATAACACTAGGTCAAGGCTGTTATATTTTCTATGATGTTCACTATATCTGATCCTTAACATCTCATTCTCTCTCACTGGTCCAATTATTCAACTAAAGATTTTCCTTTCGAAAGACTTCAAAAGATTTTTTTTTTTAATGACAGGTTTCACAGCCACAGGTGAGCCATATGAGATGGGTAATAGCAGAACAGACAATTATACTAACATATTGACAAATTCCACTCCTAAAGGGCATGTACAAAAATGGATCGATGAATGCAAATAAATGAATGAATGAACGAATGTTTGATCTCAATCCCAGTACAACTGTGTATACATTTGTCTTTTCTTTCCTGTGGCCAGCCTGATGATGACAACCATTCTTATAATAAAACCAACTACATGCACTAATTTTTCAAATTTATTTTTGGAATAAAATTCTACATGTTTTGGACAGTTCCTCTGTCCATAATCAGGAGTTTTTCACTGTACACACAGCAATGGTATATGTCATACAGGCTACAGTTTACAGCTTGCGAGCAGGATCAGGACAGAACGAGTTCTGTCTTGATCCTGCTCGCAAGCCGTCAGCAAACCTGTATGACATATACCATTGCTGTGTGTACAGTGAAAAACTCCTGATTATGGACAGAGGAACTGTCCGAAACATGCAGAGTTTTACTCCAAAAATAAATTTGAGAAATTAGTGCATCTAGTTGGTTTTGTTATAAGAATTTATCGCGAGGCACAGTTCCCTGAACATCAGATGATAACCATGTTTGGTTGAAACGTGTACTGATACTGACTGCAGAGTTTGCAGTTGACCTTGGCAGTTTTGCTGCTGTTTTGGTCATCATCATCAGGAGTTCTGTACAAGCAGCTTCCAGTATTTCACCGTGTGTCTTAAGAGGAGTCTAGTTGCTGACACAATACGAATGATAATGTCGTATCGTGTCAGCGACTAGATTGGTGAAATATTGTAAGCTGAATGTACAGAACTCCTCCTGATGATGAACAAATACTTGTTCGAAACATGTCGAGGTTAATGTAAGTGAAATAGATTATTAAGAAAAGTGTGCAACTTGTTGGTCTTTCTCACGTATGTATACCACGATGTACGGTTCAGAGAATGTAGAGTAACTTCACGTGTCTGATACATGGAAAGCATCATCAGAGACCAACAGCTAAGGTACTGGTGTTGTTGATGACTGGACAGTATGGTACTGTCTTCTGAATGCACGTAATATAACTTAAATGCAAATGTCTGAATTTCAGACAAGGGAAGGATGGACTCACAGATACATGTGTTTTGGTAGCAGGGCTACAAAGGAACCATATATATTCCTTCCATGCCATGATAATGTACATCACACATACATGCATGTACTTAGCTCAGTGTTCCTCAGTGGGGAGGGGGGGGGGTTGTGATTTGTTCACTACAGAACCATGAATTTAGTGGATTCTACTAAGCACAATTTTTTCCTTTCCTTTAGGATTTTTCTGATTTTACTGTCATTACTGCTAGAAAAATTACTGCTTTTTAAATACATGTATACACTGAATCCACACAGGTTTCAAGAGTTGAAGTGCTTTTCTTACTTGGAAATATTCCTACTTTAAATGGTACCATGAGTTATGAATATCAGGTGTGTGAGTTGAGACTATTTTAAAAAGGGGGTCCAAAAAATTGCTGAGACTCTGTTGGGCAGCCATGACACCAGAAAGGCTGATAAATGCTGCTTTAGATGGCTGCAGCATACGACCTTCAGCACAAATGTCCTCACGTGCATGCGTCTGCATACTAAAACTTTTTTCCACCTGTTCCACAGTTAAATTGGATAATATCATGCCATCAGCACATACATTAATTTCTATACAATGGCCACACTAAATTAAAACTGGGAAATGCAAGTAAGCATTCATTTCAGAAAATTTGATGTCTCACATTCTGAATGGGGCTACACCTTGATCTCTCACCCTGATGGAATGGCCTGGACTAGGGGTAGTTTAGGATTGATTATGTGAATATCTGGAACAGGCCGATTGGGAAAATTATATAATGATGACAATCACAGTTTGTACTCTTCAAATTGGACTTACACAATGAGATGGTGAGTCATGTAGTATGCTCAGTGACAATGAAAAATACATGCAGAATTTTGGTTGGAAAACCTGAAAAGAACAGAACACTCGGCAGACTGAAGAACAGATAGCAGGAGAATACTACAGCATGTCTTAAGAAAGGGTGTGTGAGAAAATGAACTGGAATAATCTGACTCAGGATATGGGCTGATGGTGGGTGGGCTGTTGTGAACATGGTAATGAACCTTGGGTTCCCTAATATTCAGGGAATTTTTTGACTAGATAAGTAACATGTAGCATATCAAGGAGGACTCTGCTCTACGGTATTTGCATGATCCATGCTTCATGTGGCACCATCAGTTCTAGAGGCAGAGAACTGTTTTCAGTTATGCTGTGTACTTGTGCTCAGATTCTGAGGTGCAGCAGACACCATAATTGGTAACGGTAAAACACTTCACACGTTTAAGGGGAAATTTTTCAGAATGACTTTGTAAGAAGAAACTCTTAAAAACCATTTGTCACTCTTACACATCCTTATTTCACACTAGGTACTATGTGCACCAACAAATTACAACTTGAGGTCTTCGCTCTTCTAAGTTGTTATGCAGCGTATGTTGGTAGTTGTTTACTGACATTTCAGGACAGCACATCATGCCTATCTTCAAGGACCAAAAGACTGCTTGACCTTGGGACTGACAGGCTGTCCCAAAACATCAGCAAACAACTATCAACAAATGCTGTGTGAAGACTGAAAAGAGTGAAAACCCCACCTACACCACAGTGGTGGATGCCTGAAATCTTACAACTTACAACATTTATGAAAGGCCACATAATTTCCATTACAAGACAGAAAGTAATTATTATACACACACAGGCCTGGAGAGATAAAGACATGCAAGTCACTGTCAAAAGTTTCATATCTTCAGCCTAGACCTTTAAAAAACTAAGGGCTTCATCTCTGCTTAACCACAAGAGTCAAACCTTGGAATTAACGCTACGTATTCAACACTGTAAGACCGATACAGTAGCTAAGGTTTCTAGAAGCATAAGAACAAAGATTTTAGATGGCAATAATTATGTGAATAAAAAACTACCTTTATTTTCAGATACATCAGAACTTTAAGTAATTTTTACTGCAATATGGAAGTGATATAATTTAATCAGCAATAAACCAATCAAACTAGCAGCATGGGGTCCAAAAAAAACATGGGTGGTTATCACGTATACATAAAAAATAAGCCAAAAATGCAATATCCTCAGAACCACGTCTACAGGAACACAAACATAATTCGTATCTGTAGAACTGATGCTGTCTTGTCCGTAAGGTGATGTGGCCACACTAGATACAGAAATGTACAGACAGCAAAACAATTTCAACACGTTCACTTCTTTGTGTTTAATAATCTTACAAGCCAAAGACTTATATAAAAAATTTAATGGATACAATATCTTCTGTTGAGCTCTACAACTTCTGTCCAAAACGTTTTCCACTCTGATAAATAATTAGTAAACTACTAGCAAAGTTATGCTCAAGGCGCGCACATAAACACTAGCAGGTCTTCGCGTAAAGTGTCCATCACTGGAATGGGTCAACAAATTTTAGATGAATTCTTTAGTACTACATTTAATTTGAATTCATTTAGCAGATGTCAAGTTATTTCATTAGTACAGACAGCAGGACAGAGTGACTTGTAATAGGCATTCCACAGGGATGCAAATGTACCGTAAAAAACCTCAACAGTCTGGAAGAGACAAATATGAAATTATAAATATCCCATGTAAAGGAGAAAGGTCATGCCATGACATGCCACAGCTGGCGCAGACTCAATGTCGGTGCTAGATAAGGGCTGGTAAAAAATTGTGTAATCCAAGCATTACCACCACAAAAGTTTAAAATGTAAACTGTAACAACAACTCACTGCTCTACAGAATTCTCAGATATTTTCAGGTTGGCATAATTTAAAAAAATAAAGTTATTTTAATTCAATATCAGACGGCCATATTTTTTTTTTACAACTGACGCATCTCACTTGCAAAAATAAGAACCTCAAAATTAAACAAAATGGTCACATCTTAAAACTTTTGGTGGTTTCCGATCAGTCCAAGAAACAGACGTTACTATCACATTAAACTTCATCCAATATTTCTTACAGTAATAGAGGCAAAGTAATGATTGGAGTTAATGATCTGCAGTAAATGAAAATTTCAATCACCATCTTTCAAAATCTTTTATTGCTTCTGAATCAAACACTTGTAACATTTGTATTTTCATTAAACAACCTATATAAATGTAATACTGCAACAGTGTGTGAGACGATATACTGTCACTTCACGCTACCATTCTGTAAATTGCGACGGGATGTAAATAGCCCAGTCCACCCATTTCATCAAGCTGATTTTCCTGCCACCTTCCAGAATTTACAACTGTATATACAGTCCGCAGTATAAATATATGCAGTCCAGGCTTGTACCTTCATTTGGTATAGAAGCTCTAATGTACATTTTAACAGCACTTATAAACCCACAAACAATGATATATTATTTCATGAACACATACAAATAGATAGAAACAGATTACCTAATCAAATCGTAGCAGTTTCACAATACATGTTATTACACTGTGTGTCTGATCAAATTTTAACAGTCTTTATGCAAAATTATGCTTTGTTTCTAGTTCTTGGGCAGGTATATTTAGGTGCCAAAATTTAAGAGGGACTGAACAAAAATCCGGGCAGACAAGTTGACGCAAAACTGAACACAGCCCATATGACATTGTGGCTATCTGTACCACATTAAACGTGGCCTATTATAATCTTTAGGTATATAAGATCCAACTGCAAATGCTGCTATGCAAAATTACAGGGTGTATGTACTTCAAGGATACTGATATTTCTGTTGATGAGGCAATCACAAGCCATCAACGAGCAAAAGGGAAGACCCTTGATATGGCTATAGTAAACGGCACAGTCAAGCTTTGTCCTACACAAAATACACCACAGCAGAGCTGCAGTATTTTCTTGTGAAGTTTAAACTCCTAAAATTTAGGAACAATAAACTTTAAAAATCTGAATTAAATCCCACACATTGAATTTTGAGCACTACTAAAAGTATCAGTCTTTACCTTCACAGTACCATCCACTGACTTGCACTTCTTCCATGTCATGCAGTACACACACATTACCATTCTTCAAGCATGCAAATACAACACAATTTTTGTTGTGTACTCCCACAAAGTGTATATAGACAAAAAAATTCAAAATGGAAAATAAAACATACAAATACAATGGATTAAAAACAATCTAAAGCAATAACTTACAAATCAACTTCCGACAAATTCTTCCGTTATCACTTAGAATCAACTTCTGGCCCAAATGGAATGCCAAAACTCGGCAACCATAAACATGTGTACTCCCACCATAATAAGACAAAACTAATACTCTTCAATCAATAGAATAAACCCTTCCCTATGATAAAATGAACACAAATTTAACTAGGCCTGTCATACATGTGACACCTCATCCCAGCCATGCGTCTTCTCATGTCGTGTCAGCTTGTCTCTCCGAGCAAAAGCCACATCACATATGGTGCAGATAAATGGTTTGCAGCCCGAGTGAATCAGCGCATGGCGGGTCAGGTCACCCTTCGCTGCAAATGTCTTTGAACACTCTCTACATGCGTGAGGTCGCACGCCACTGTGGATCCGTGCGTGTTTCTTCAGATTGGCACTACGTGTGAAAGCTTTCAAGCAGACGCTGCATACGAATGGTCGTCGGCCAGTGTGGATAATTATATGCTTTCGAAGATCTGAACGCCCAGTAAATGCTTTACCACATGTATCACACACAAATGGACGTTCACCTGTATGAGTGCGTATGTGTGTTGTCAATGTTGAGCTATCCGCAAATGACTTCCCACACATGCTGCACCCAAACGGACGCTCCCCTGTATGTACCAGTTCATGGCGAGCTAAATGAGCACGTTGAGCAAATGTCTTTCCACATTCTGGACATGAAAATGGTCTCTCACCAGCTGCCTTGGTGACAACTGACAACTTCTTGCTTTGTTTCTGTTTCACTTTTCGGTTCATAATTTTTGAACGAGACCTCTTCACACCAACATCCAAGTGCTCTTCATTCTCATCTTCCTTAGAACAGTCGTCATCAGACAAGGTATTCACATCTTTGGAGTAAGGATCCACAGCCACAACTACCAAGTCAATATCTTCAGGTCTAAATACAACATTCCCTGTATGGAAAATGCCCTCTCTCTTTTCAAACAGGACATTATTTGGGGTCATATCCAAACTGTGTGTCCACTCTGCAGCTGAGGGCTTATCTCCATGCATACTGGATGGCTCAATGTCTAATAGTTGAGGACCCGCTTTATACAGCATTGCATTTTGTTTTGCACCCATGTTCTGCAAAACACAAGCCCCAAAAGTCCCAAATCACCTTCTGTCCTGACTTACAACCTAACTCATCTTACAGGATACTGATGCTCATTATATTTCATTTTGGAAGTACTTACATCATCTCTGGTAGTACTGCAGTCTGACACAAAATTCACCACACCGTTCTCTGCATCCTGACTGGAATCTTCTTCAACAGTCTCTTGTTTTATTGTCACTACCTGTCAGAAGGCAAGACACATATAAATTAGTAGCTGGACAATGTCACATGGTCTGAAGACCTCCCTTTTCTGAAACAATACATTTCATATATAAAAAACTGTTCTACCAACCAGGAAACCAACCAATCAACAACAAACAAACAAACTAACTAACCAACTAACTAACTTTGTGGACCACAGTCCTTCTTGACAAGCTAATAGGCCCTTAACTAGTCTAGAAATTCCCACATATTTTTGGAACCAGAAGGTTTGAATTTGGAGTGACGCCACAAACCACCCGCACAAGCCCAGCTAAACACAAATGAAACAGAGAGTTCATGACACAGTATGGTGACTTTCCACATGGATAAATAACAGAAAGAGTGAATGCTAATGCACCTAAGTTAAATGGAAATGTAGTTTAGGTGAAGCTGATAAATTAACAACTGCTGACAGAATGAAGGAGAGGACAAGAATATTGATTAATATGAGATATAAATTAAAACACATCACTAAAGGAACCAGTTTCCTCCAAATACATATTCATAGGCATGTACTTAACATTATGAAATATAATGAATGCATCTGATTAGAATCATGCTGGCCAGAGACACATTATCAGCAATCCTCACAACTCTCAGGTATCATTACACACACACACACACACACACACACGTCTCACTCTTCAGTTTCCCTTCCTTCCTAGCAGTCACATCGACATACTTGACCGTTACTAGCCCGGCACCACACTGCTGTAACAACACATGCACATTGTTCCACATGCTAGGCATTCCATTTTCCCAATCCCAACAGCATTGCTCCCGAGATAAACTCAGGATGTCATCTGCAGAGGATCCAGGGTTATAAAATCCCCTGCTCCCAGATAATTAGCAGTAACCGTCATGTTGTCAATAATTTTACTAAAACTCCTAGTCACATACACTTTGTTATAAGGCATAATTTCAAATTCTGAGGCACCTTTCCACTCGCCCCAGGCAAAGTACAGTAAAACAGCCAACCAATCCTGCCACCTTGGATCACAACAGGCATTAAAATAAGACTAAGGTATGTAATTTATGATTTTAGAACTGTAACATACATGAAATGCTGAGGCAGAAAGGTAGTTGTCAAACAGGTCGAACATGCCATGCAAAGGAAATCCCAACTGTTACACCAAAGGAAGAGTTAACATGCTGTGTGTGTGTGTGTGTGTGTGTGTGTGTGTGTGTGTGTGTTCCGACGTTGGCTATCAGAACTACAATTGTTGCAGAAAACATCTCACTGCATTAAACATTTCAAAAGGTAAAAGAGGTACCATTTTCACTATGTCTAAGCACCATACCATGAACAAGTACAGGATGTGAGGGTCAGGCTCCATTTATTCTTAACCTTAGTACTAGATATGACAGGTGTAATTGATGTCACATTCCACACACTTTATCCACAGTAGCCAATGGGCAGAAACCTATATAAGGGCCAAAGTTGATATGGACTTGGTGGCACAAACTGTAACTACTTGATACAAAACACAGATCAAATTTACATTAACAACTACCACAATCAAAAAATCAAGATCAATGTAGGTGTGTTGCTGCCATCTGTTACCCGAACTTCCATTCTAGCAAGCTGGAATTCAAATCACTTGTACCATGTTCCTGAGTGGTATCTGATATTCTGTCTTTTGTCTATCTGTTGGGAAGACTCAGTGGAAAGGGAATGTTTGAACATGGCCTTCCCACCACATGCACAATACCTCTGGCATCACATCACAACATGGTTGTGGTACAACAAAGAAGCTTATACATTACATCTCATGCAAATATGGGGCCAGCCATACAGGTGAAATGGGCCAGTATCATACATATCAGAACACATAAAGGATGCCATTGCTATCTCTGGCCATTTCATTCACAATGCTTGCTGCTGTTCAACATTCAACCACTCCACAACCACTGAATACAGTCTGACAACACACTAGCATTAACAAAGGTGATCCACTACATTATCGGAGTCACTGACAAAACTATCAAGATTAATTTATGCCAAAACTTGTCTATCTGATAAGCCTAGCCTGGAAGAAGCCATCTCCATACACATTTGGGAACTGAGAGCCATACACAACACAGACCCTAGCCGAGGCTAACAACTGCCTAGTTCCTTCATGTGATTCTTAATCTCACATCTCTTTCTAGAACACACTTCCCCTCTGCAGTTTTCCCAACCTTTCTATCCTTCAAGCACGTGCTCCCCGACCCTCAACCCATGGGATTTCACAGCCACACTATTTGTCCTACAACAAAAAGAAAATCACTATGGGTTCAACAAAATGGGCCATATTATAACAGTTGCTCAACCATTTGTCCTCTTGGCTCAGTCCGAAGCCTAGTTCTTCCCTGCTGTGGATCTATAATTAACTGGGTGAGGGCATGCCCCACCCCACTCACTATAATCCTGAATATGGAGGAAGAATGTCCCTCTGAAACTTCAGGTACAAAGTCATCAACTGCCACACACTACCAATAACCACATAGAATGAACATCAACACTGAACCACTGTGGAGTCCCAAAATCAGTGAATATTCCTGACTAACAGAAAACGAACCGCAGTTTATTACAATAGCAAAACCAGGGGTGTACAAATCCCAGCCCCAAGCTGCCATTGTGACTATATTCTGTGGTTCTACCTAATGTTTAGAGATCCTCAGTCCATAACTTGCTTCATGTCACTCTTCTGGAGCCTAACATTTTGAGGTTGCCCTACCAACTTGTGCACTCCTGTTTTTAATTAACAATAAATGTGTAAAATATTTTCTTCCCATTGACACAAACATATTCACAGCTGACTACCCACCTACTTGGTATCATGCTACATGCTTCCACTCAACTGTGTGTCTCCTGTTCACTTACACACAGATCAGCACTGTTCTTCCCACACACACACACACACACACACACACATACACACACAAAAAAAAATTCTGGTTCTTTTCATAAAAGGATCATGTTCTGCATTAACTATTCAAGTTTTACAAGTCCTAATGCTAATGATTATCACAACCTCACATACAAAAACTAGTAGATACAATCTCAACCATCTGGCCAGTCATGAAAAGCTAAAACAGCAGAATTCCTTTAATACGGAACCTGATAACCTGGCACTTCTGGGAGTTCAGCACTTGAGGAAAGTAGTCTCACGAACTGACATGCCTCTCTCTGTAACTTCCAGCAGTCATATTGGTTCCGTGATATTACCTTGGGTTATCTGGACCTTACTGAGCCTGCTGAGCTACTCTTATGGTTTCAAAGGACCCACAGATCAGTAAACAAGGTACTGACGCCATGACATAACATGCAGCTTTAACTATTCATCAGAAACTTGAAACAATCAGAAAGCTTAATACTGGTGAGAGTCAAAGACAGGTTATGGCTTCACAGAAAACTGCATCATCAACTACGTTACAAAGAAATGGAAGGACCAATTATGATCATTTGTGGCATCAAGTAAAATTATGAACGACAGACATCGTAACAGCCCAAGTTAGGACAACTGGACAAAATGTTGTATAAGCAATGTACAGCAATGCCTTCTGAAGGAACACCCAATACTGGGCCTATGAACATTGAGAAAGCTAAGTCTTGTTTATGATGCAATGAAAATAAATGGCAAGTGCACATTCTCTGAGAGCTGGCTGAAAAATTTTAAAGAAACAGCAGCAGCAGGAGATATCCACATAGAATACTCCTCTGATTAGTCGTGCAGTCCAAGTACATGAGCAGTAACAAAAAATTACCAGTAAGAACTCAGGTCAGTATAGGTACCCTCTGATAATCTAAAATATTTTGTAACCCACTGCCCATCTGGGCCTGTGGGTGCTGGATTAAGAAATTCTGCTATATTAACCTTTTTGCACCGGAATTATTTTTTTAATTTTAGCACACCCTGTATATAAAATGTGAATAATACAGGAACCAAATATGTTAGAATTATGAAACAAACTGCATTTTGAAGAGAAAAAAAC
>Ga0123354_10017001_pt1 | contig 11397 bp, 11 predicted proteins | sample TergutLab28metaG_2_FD_97872 | JGI IMG/M metagenome (GOLD analysis project Ga0123354, IMG submission 97872) | Labiotermes labralis P4 segment gut microbial communities from Petit-Saut dam, French Guiana - Lab288 P4 | ecosystem: Host-associated > Arthropoda: Insects > Digestive system > Gut ... | reverse complement strand
TTTTTTTTTTTTTTTCTCTGTTTAGTGCCAGTTGGAAAGATATTCTTCAGAACATAATAATGAACAGATCACAGACCATAGGATAAAATAATCTGCCAGTCTGCACAGCGTCACACCGAGGTGGACGATGACCTTCACAAGGGCCTCTGCTTCCCTTTCAGAGACAGATGGCATGGCTGAGCTCATGACGTCATAGTTCCAGGATTACGGATATTTTTAGTTGAACCGTTTGGTCGATAATGTAGTTGTCTTCGTTACAGTTAATTTCAGTGTGGGGCGTCTCGCTCCACTGCATATAATTCCCAATATTCCCTTAATGTGTTCCTTGTATTTATGGGACTAATTTACAGTATTGTAGCTTCTAAATTAACATGAAACACGAACCTCGCTTTGCGAAGTTTGGCAAAGTCGCTGTCTCTGAAAACACGTATTTAACCAACAGTGTAAGTCACAAAGTTTTATTAGGGTAGTGCTACGTCGGGCTGGGATTTGTGTGAAATGGAAGAAGTGAAGTATTTTGGTGGGGAAAAATAGCAAGATTGAGAAATAAATGGAAGAATATCATTTAGAGAAATTTACGGAAGTAAGAATTCTGAGATGAATAGAGCTGGATCATAAAATGACAGGATCAGCATAGTTCCTGGTATCGTCCTTTCGTATTAGTGTTGTCAAGACTTAGATTTTTAATTTCGCAGTGTTGTTTAGTACGTTTATTCGTGTATGTTCTTATTTTATTGTTTATGGTTGTAAAATTTATACCTCTAAGAGAACGGTCTGTACCGAAACTACATAATCCCAGTGCAGGCCTATAACTTCTTCGAATGTCTTATTAATTCTACCAAAAATAACGTAATTGTTTTATTTATTATCTAAATGTTGTGACAGGTCCTGAAATTTAAATTATTAGCATTTAGCGAAATTTGATCAAATGCATTCTTGGAACACACGAATGAGCGGGCTCTCAAGTTATATTTGAGCCCAAATTTTCGTTACGATAGCTCCAAATCCCCTAATAATGGAGCTTTAATTTTTCGGTGTCTGTTTCTTCGTGCTAATGAATCATATAATCGTGTTTCACGAAACATCGTTATGGTAACGCACCTCTTATGTATGTATAAAGTGATATTATGTATAAAGTGATATTATGACACTTAACGACGTACTATTTTAAGAGCCTTTATCAATATGTCCAACGCCCCTCAAGGTAAAAAGGGTCAACATTGTTTACTTCCACGACCATCCTGCACCATTATAGGCTATATAATCGCAATAACAATATATATGTTTATCGGCTTCCCAAGGGCGTAGCCACCACATTGCAAGATTAAGCAAAGAATTGCGACACACAAACGCAAAGAACGCAGCCATCGAAACCATTACCAAAAATGATTGCTTTTCAGCTAACTGAACTACCCCATCATTCGGGCGACATCATATGTACTCGTGAGAACTCAAAGTTTTAAATTACAATTCTTATGGAAAAGCAAGTCTGTTAGTGATAATTTTATACACGAAGCATTGTACGTATAGCGTAACATTCAAGCGCGTTCTTGCAACCTGTGTTGCAAAAGAAAAGCTATAGTATTATTTATTGCGAGTGTGCGTGTGTAGCCTTAGTCATCCAGCATGCAATGCGCATGCGCCATATTGTCATCTGTGGCCTGTCCGGCTTTATAAAGTTTTCCACACTATCTCATAAACGGTACGACTTGGGGAAAAACGTTATTGAACATAAAATGTGTTTTATCTCAGTATTTAACTAACTTGATGCAGAAAATTTGTTTCACAATAAGTCTTATTTCATGCCTCTACATGCATCGAGCACATGGCATCATTGCACCTATAGTTATGATGATGCCAGAGGCTGTGTAATGCAATTTTGACCTTCTGATGATGATCACATGTGCTCGAAACATGTAGAGGCACGAAATAAACTTATTGTGAAACAAATTTTGTGCATCAAGTTGGTTAAATACTGAGATAAATATACTGAGATGCACGTTCAGCAAAACGTCAAAAAATAAAATGTGTGTTTTCACTTTTTGTACAACTTTTGTCGGAAATATATCTCGTTCTAAGAAGAAATGAGCGAGATATTATAATCAACGTATATTGGTCTTCATGTAAAGTTCCCGCCACTCTTGTCAAATTTTAATTAATCTTGAACGTCATCGACGGATATTTTTAAAAGTATTCAATTAGTACATTGGTGTTGAGGAGAATATTTGGACCTAGGAGGGACGAGGTAGCGGGGGAATGGAGGAGATTGCATAACGAGGAGCTCAATGACTTGTTCTCCTCACCCAATATTTCTTGACTAGCTGCAAACCAGTTAGCTTCTCAAGAAGGACTCTGCACCATGGAGTAAGTAAGTAAGTAAGTATTCAATTAGTACATTTCACAAAAATCCTGTTCACTGGGAGACTAGCTATTTTCCTGGCGGACAGACAGACAGACAGGTATGACGAAGCTAATAATCACTTTTTGTAATTTGGAGAAAGCCCCTAATAATGAGGCCATGTGCGTCGCGTGTAAGAGAGGCCCTTCAGAAAGGTTTACGTCGGGGTCCAAAAATTCTACTTACGCCACTACAAATTCCTAAGAGAGGCTGAAAATAGCCACTTGCCATTGTGATGAAACTGAGGTTAGATGGTGAGATCAGAGTAACCACAACTGGGTCTAAAGAAATGCCTTTTGCGCAGCGACGTTGCGCAGGATGCCAAAACCTTACAGACATTTCTTTTCCTTGCGTGCTGTCACAAATAAATAGCAGTATATTACTACGCAGTGGTAGTGTAATCGGCCTGAGTCTACGGGCTCACGTTTCAGAAAACAGTAATCTTCAATTTACATGAACCGTACGCTTGCTTAATTTCTTGTTATTAAGTATCTGAAGTCAGTCATTTTGCGGAACTTCCAGTGCGGAATGAGAAACTGTGAGCAGGAAAGCGCGCACTATTTTAGTATGCGGTTGTATCGCTTGTCTTATAATTGTTATCATCACATCACATCATTATCTTTATCCTCATCATGACCGTCGTGAATCCGATCACGCTGCACAGTGGTGGTGCTTCTCCACTTGAAGCTCACTCACGCGGATATGATGATGATGATGATGAACGCCATACAAAGCAATTTCCGAGAACGAAGTCGTAGCGCTGTGGGTTAAAATTATGTGATAGCATCGACGTCTTCTTGCACGAGGAAAACTCAAATTTACAGTCTTTTCATATTATTCTTATAATAAGAGCCAACAAGGTGCACTATTTCTCTACTTTATTTGGCAAAGAACTCTGCGTGCTTCGGACAGACTTACTTTCCATCATCAGGAGTCTTAATACGGTATTCACAGCAAATGGTATTTGTCATACTGTCTGCTACCGAGGTCGGGATGGACAATTCCGACCTCGGTAGCAGACAGTCAACATAATCATTATGACAAATACTATTTGCTGTGAATACAGTATTAAGACTCCTGATGATGGACAGTAAGTCTGTCCGAAACGTGCAGAGTTCTTTAACAAAATAAAGTTCAGAAATAGTGCATCTCGTTGGCTCTTATTATAAGAATATATCACGATGCACGGTCCTCCGAATGTCAAATATCACGATGCACGGTCCTCCGAATGTCAAATATCACGATGCACGGTCCTCCGAATGTCAAATATCACGATGCACGGTCCTCCGAATGTCAAATTCGAATGTCAAATTACTGTTTTTTATCCAACACGTTCTTTATTACTTTTTATTTTCCGTTTCAGTCACGTTTGCTAAATCATTTGAAGGGTTTCTGATAAATGTCAGTTATTTAACTGTGCTGTTCGTGCACGTGCTTGAGATATCACAGCCATTTTAGGTGTGTGTCTTTTTTTTTTAGTGATCTCATTGCTTTAAACAGAAGAACAAATTCTGCCACTTATTTTATGCACATAATATGTTAAATAAATATATTTATCACCAGTTACCTTACACATGTTCCGGTATTTGTTACACCATCTTCACGGAGACCATTGCATTATTTGATCAAGAACTGTATGCTATACAATGTAAAATACACGTATATTTTACATTGTATAGCACAATCAATGTAACAACATTGCAAAAAGCGTACAGTTCTTGAGCAAATAATGCAATGGTCTCTCTGAAGATGGTGTAACAAACACCGAAACATGCATAAGGTAAATGGTGATAAATATATGCATTTAACATATTATGTGCATATAAAAAAAGGTAAAGTGATCCCGTTACAGGCCCGGTGTGGCCCAGAGGTTGGATATAGTTATAGCTCTACTCTTCCATGACCGCAGCACTAGAAGGGGGTGAGTGGTCAGCAGCACGCCCCGGCCGCAATTTACTCCCGGGAAAGACGCGGTACCCATTTTACAGGAGACTGGGTGGGCCCCAGGGCCAGTGTGGACGGGCGAAAACTCTCGTCCCCACCGGGATTCAATTCCAGACGTCCAGCCCGGTAGCTCAGTCGCTGTACCGACTGAGCTACCGGGCCCATATTATGTGCATGTAGATGCAATAAAAGAAGAAAACTGGCTGCAAGAATTCACGGAGTGGAAAGCTTCAAAATAGAGGGACAATGTGTTTTTTTAAAACACATTTTTTTCGAAGATGAGAGCAGAGAACAAAGAGGGGGAAAATGTTGTACTTTTATTAATTAATAATTATATGGAAAACAAGGGGAGCCGCGAGAGTGTAGGCAGTACAGTGACTGGGTTACGGACTCGACGATCCGAGGTTCGAATCTTGACAGAGACAATAGATTTATCGCTTTTTTCTGAAGGTTCTCTTCGTCATGGGTTACACCCTGCCTCCTATTCAGTGAATAACGGATTCTTTTTCCCAGCGGTTATGCGACTGAAACAGGAGGCTGAACACGCACGAACTTTTAGTACCGAGGTTTGTAATGAGTGGAGCTATACCTCCAATCCACCTACGGCTTCATGGCGTGTATAGAAAAAGGAAAGCAAGTTCCTCCGAAGTGGCAGTACCAATCTAACAAACTACACGGCGTTATTCCCCAGAAGGCAATAATATTTCAAGCACATTAAGTATTGCACAAACTTTCTGTTGTTTTATTTTAAATTCAGTTCCAGTAAGCAGTGTTGTTTTTGATTCTTCTATCAACATTTCATAATTGATTTATGGGCTGTCACATTTCATAGGCTTTTCTCCAACACAAAACGGCTATAAGGTCAGTAGCGATGCCATGGCTAGGGGGGGGGGGGGTGAGAAGTAACAGTCGCTGCTAATAGGACGTAATTGCGGATTTAGCAGCGAATTATTGAAGGCCATGAAATAATTTAAAGGTGCACGAAGGGTTTGAAGATTAAAATCCTCTGAACGCATCATATTCCGTAACTGTATATTCCGCAACAGGAAGCAGTTAGAAAGTAAATTTGTCCATTTCTACTCCATGGAGACATGTAGGGGGATTAGAGGTATAGTTCCATTCATTCTAAATCTCGGTGCTAGATAGATGTGAGTGGTCAAATTCACTGCGCTAGCTCGGTGCTCATTCTAGGCAGTCACACCGCAAAATTACACCAAAATAAAATTCTGAATTTTGCACCACGTTTATTATTACTATTTCCTTAATTTATCTGGCCCATTTCGTTTGCCACTTTACATATCGCTCATTTGCGATAAGAGTGTCACAACTCAAAATTTGGCATTTTTTAGTTATTGGTATAGAAAGAAACGTTTGTAGATGCACTTTTAACAGGTATAGTGTCATAACGCAGTTTGCAAAACTAGCCGCTGGAGAGCAGTTGTGTCGTCGTTGCCCTCATAGAGAATTATAGCACTTCAAAACCTTTAAAAGCCTCTCCTGAAAAAAATCACAAATTTTGAGTTGTGACACTGTTGTCGCAAATAAGCGATGTCTTTTGATGGCGGGAGACAGTTCAAGTCTTGTACTTTTTCACTTTTCTTTGAGTCAGGTTTCAGGCGTTAGAGTTCAGCGTATTTGAGTTAAATAACTTGCCAAATTTGAAGAATACGCTGAAGTACTGCAGTTAAAAACAGGTTGTTACATGGAGTGTAAAAATAAGTTTGCCGAAAATATTCTTTTATTGACCAGTACAGATTCATTACCTCAAAACACAAGACTTTTGCATTGCATGCCCATGTCCTGCTGATGCAAATGAAAACACTACTTTGTGTGTGTCCGCAGTAGCACAGTGGTTAAGATGCTATACTACAAATCGGAAGGTCGCTGGTTCGATTCCAGCTGGTTTCGGTGGATTTTTTATTGATATAAAATCCTTCCGATCGCACTAGGGCCCTGGAGTCGACTCAACCTCCAACAGAAGTGAGTACCAGAGTATTTCCTGTGAATAAAGGTGGCCGGTGCGTAAGGCTAACAACCTACCACCATTCTATGCTGTTGTTACGAAACCTAAGAGCCTTAAATTCCTAGAACCCTCTGGGCCTGTCCAGGCCTGTAATCGGACTGATTTAACTTTTACTTTCTGTGTGTCTTCTTTCAGATCGTCTTAAAGTAAGATGATTTTCAGCGTTAAGTGTGAAGAAAGAGAATACGTATTTTATCCTTCAACACGTCCCAAAAGTAAAAAATTTCAGTTATTTATATCTGGCAAACGAAGAGGCCACAATCTCGAGTTTGTTATTGTCTCCAGAAACGTCCTGTGAAGAGCACGTTGAATGTGTGTAGCATGGCGGTGTGAATTATTGGTCAGACGAAAAAATAAGGTTCAGCAAAATGAGAAAATTATTTCGTGATTTAAGACAAAAGGAAGCGATAAAGATCTAACAAGGAAAATATGCACACATTAACATGGCCCTCGTAATTTTCAGTCACACGCACATATAAAGTAAGCCAGTCAGTAATAATGTTCAGTAATTCAAAACATAAATACATTACTTTTCATACAAAAAAAGATTGTAAATTCTTAGTTCACACTACAAGAGTGTCTAATAAAATATAACGAGATATTAAAAACCAACACAAATTAAAAAAAGAGTAAATCAACTCGACTTCTCAAGTAAGAAAATTTATTGATTAAAGAATGGATAAAATCAAAATGACTAAAGACACCAAAAAAAAAAAACGAAAATTTGAAACATTTTGAAATCTTAATACAAAAATATAGAATTTGAAACACTATTTTTCGTTCTACATACATTTTGATAGAAGTGGAATTCATTGCTCGAAACAATTTAGGTAGGTTTATATGAATACTGTTTGTTTCGCACATGCGCGTCAGGAAACTTATGTCCGAATCTACGACAATACTTCCCGTATCATCGGTATTTGTCTTACCCGCCGTTGCTGTGCAGTTCAACAGACTGATCTAAGGACTACAGACGTTAACTACTCGTGTAACAGATCGGGTATGGGCTGCTTGCTGGATCGGCCAAGTTCCATGCTAATTAAGTTAGCCGAAACTGAAGTGACCAAGGATATGGGCCACATTATCTGAGGGTCTTGTCGTGTGTGACTGTGCGTTAAGTTAGCCTGTATTGAGACTTCATTTGATCACCTGGGACCACAGACCCCCGGACCTTTATTCTTCACCCACGAGACAACCAAAATAGCGAATAAGTAGGTCTAGTTGTCATTATTTCTCTGAATACAGTATTACATATAACAACAGCGAGAATAAATGTCGGTTGTTGTATACGTGCTGATGAAGAAGCTACTTTTATGATCTCGGACGCCGTGTAGATTGATAAATAGGCACCAGCATTTTAAATGGTCTTGCTACCAACGTCTTCCAGGTAACCCATGAAACATCTGTTGGCATTAGTATACAGCCGAACCCGGTTATAACGACATCGCTTTAAGCGATACCTCGCCTATATCACCATATATTCTACAGTACAAATTAATTCCTCGCTATTAACCTAACATTATACCTTGTACATAACAACACTCTTTTATAGAGGCACAAAATATTCAGTCGATTTTATGAGGTTATAACAGAATTCGACTTACTTGTAAAATAAGTCAAAGTGCTGGATTCCTGGGAGTAGTTCTTGTTATGATGATACAAATTCACAAGTTACCATTTCTCATACACGTGACACTTCTCCCCTACATTTGTGCGGATGGCGTTAAGGTTAAATGTTAGGTGATCTTCACACTGACAACACCCCGGAGAGGAATTTGACCGCAGTATTCCTTAACATTAACTATAAAGCTTGTTAAGAGACCAGCCAGGAACGTGACACTTTGTGACTTGGAAACTCTTCGGAAGATGGCGATTGCAGTGTTGGCAGCGATTCCAAAGTTGGTGCTTTGCTTCGGAATTAGAAGTCCTACGTGACTACAGTAGGCTTTCTTTTTAATTTTGCAAGAAAATATCTCATTGGATATTCAGAATTCTCTTCTCCCCGTTTATCTTACATATTTATATTTATTTTAATTCTATTTTATAATTACTTTCCCTTTTCTCTATTTTTTGTTGGTAAATGCATTTCTGTCCTCAATCACGCTTTCGTAGTAGCTGATTTATTTGTTATAAATACAAATGTGTCAACCAATAACACAACACTTTATTTTATATAAATAAAAATAGTATATTGTCAGGGCGACATGTTTCGACCTTTATTAGGTCATCTTCAGGCCCTCTGAGAAAACACATCCAAGAGCTATCTGTATTTCAATGCATTGTGGGACCCAAATGCATTTGGGATCCCACAATGCATTGCAATATAGATAGCTCTTGGATGTGTTTTCTCAGAGGGCCTGAATATGACCTAATAAAGGTCGAAACATGTCGCCCTGACGATATACCACTTTTATTGTATATAAAATAAAGTGTTGTGTTATTGGTTGACACATTTGTATTTATGTTATAACACTTCGGGATGAAAAACATTAAAAAAATGATTTACTTGTTAGCCAGTACAGTGACAGCAAGTGACATAAAAATAAAATTAATGTTTCTTTACTATGCGTCTATCAGCTATGGTGACGTGTTGTTAGAATACAATTTAGAATGACATAAACAACACCTGTGTTACAGCTTTATGTAACAGATGTGATTTAATAATTCAAATAAAGTTATGGCATAGCCAACACAAATTACGTGATACGCTTGTATTTGGACTACAGAAGTTTTGCACAATGTCATCACCAAGAAATAGAGCAATAATTTATTTATATTCCTATAGCAGGAATAGCTTTTTTTTCTCTCAAACCTGTTTGTTGCTTATCTGTTTTTCATTTACAACGAGTTCGGAGAATTCTGTATTATCCTATGTTATTACTAAGCACACTTTTATTTTTGTCTGTACGTTGACTTTCCCATTATTTTAGTGAAGCACTGAAGTATTTTTTTTTTTTTTGCATATACCTCTTCAGTATAATTCTATATTTTACTTAAATCATGTAAGAGAAGTCCCTAAACAAACAACTTGCTTCGCGTCTATTTTCTCATGTTAGATTCTATGAACAGTTCTGTTGAACTTTTGGTAAAGCAAATGCTGATTGTGTTAGTGGGCGTGTATTATTATGAAAGTTGCATTATGGTCTGTGCTGTACTTTTATTTCTTTTGTGCTGTTATTCTCAACGCACTGCACAAAACCACGTGGAAGATGACAAAAAAATTAATGCTACGAGAAACAGTTTGCTCTGAGAGCTTTTGCAATGAATCCAGTCACAAAACACATACAGAAATACTGTTAATGCGGAGTGAGTACGGGAGAATGCTAATGTAATTACAGGTGCCAGGACGGGCGCGTAATTGTTCTAAGATTAGAGAGCAAGCGTACCAAAATTTCACTTACTCTTGTATTCCTTCTGACGTGTCGTAAGTCAGGCTGAAACGTGGAGCTGGAACACAGTTTATCCCTCAGGAAATCACTAGAATCTTAGTTGTTCCTTAGGGATAATTCATAATAATATAGCTACAAGCACCAGTTTGTCATTGTTGTAGATAAATAGGTTTTTATTTTCTTGAATGAAATACCTCGTATAACTCTATCGTAACTTTTACGTAATATTGTTTATTATTTAAATTTTACAATATTTAAATTTTTATAATTTATTTTTCAATAAAATATAATCAATTATTGTGACAAAATAAAAATCAAATTCTTTTGTAATATTACTTTCATAATTTTTATTAATCATCTCGTGAAAGTTTGGAAATGTTAGTTGATCATTCATTGTTACTTACTAGACTGGTTATTTTACACATAACGTTTTTCTTTACAGCGCTATTTATTTTGCGTATATATAAGGGGTTTACTTCAATAAAGGACCTGTTATTTTGCGTGACGAAATTCAACTTGGGTTTCACCTGGTTTTACTGTCCTGCTACTTCTAACGAGATTACAGCCGCTACATAAATGATAGCGGCACACTATGAAAGAACTTCCTTTCTGACTTCAGAGTTGTGCTCAGTTACGTACGTACGACTTGCGACTGTCATGACGTCAGACTGGTCTCGCTAACGAAACGCCAGGGACTTTATGGAAATAATGGCGTTTTAACGACCCAGATCATAAGGCGCCGAATAGTAAGATTGCTGCGAGATTTGAGGTTACCGCGGCTGTGACTGTGTGTTCCAACAGGCGTGCTGTTTCTACGTGGATACTTCTCATCGCTCTTCTGTTTCCTGGTAACAAATCCCCTTGCCTTACATTCTTCCTTCGGTATTGCTGCCCTTTCTCTGCCCTCAGGACATTCAGTCTCTGCCCTTCCTTAATTCCATGCCCCATTTCTTCCTCTTCCTTCACCCATTTTCCATTGTTTTGAACATTTGTGCCTTCCTCTTCTATGCACAGTTGGCATCACTGGATGTGGTGAGTACTGAGCATGATTCAGCAGTATAAATGCCACATACCGTTGGCGTATGAGGGTTCACCGACTTTCTGTGGACTTGCTTTTCGCAGACCATCAGTGGAACATTTCCCTTTGTTCCTTCAGTTTCCCGGCTGCAGCTGCCAGGTGTCCTTGTCTTAAGCCCTTTCGCAAGATCCTGTGAATCGACCTACTGGGCGCTGTACTTGTGGCGCTGATCTTTCGCTGAAAACCCTCAACATTTTATCTCCCCCCAACACCTACATTTCACGAACATACCTTTTCTCACCTCTTTTTCTCTCCAGCCTCTCCCTTTATAGTCCTCGACTATTCACCATCAAATGCCCCCTTTTCATTCCAGAAATATTTCCTTACCCCCTTTCCTTCCCCAACACATTCCTTTTTCCAACAATTCCCCCGGTAATCCTGGTCAAGTCCTTTCTTGGCTTAATCGTCTAGCTCTCTGTTTACTGTTCGGTCCTACAGATGGCGGTGTCAGTTCCCCCCCCCCCCCCCCGCGCTTTAATTTTTTTTCCCCCCCCCTCGGGGTCCAACCTAATAATTTATATTTTATTAATTAGTTTTGTAAAAGGTGGATATGAAAAAAGTGTTA
>Ga0123354_10017000_pt1 | contig 11398 bp, 4 predicted proteins | sample TergutLab28metaG_2_FD_97872 | JGI IMG/M metagenome (GOLD analysis project Ga0123354, IMG submission 97872) | Labiotermes labralis P4 segment gut microbial communities from Petit-Saut dam, French Guiana - Lab288 P4 | ecosystem: Host-associated > Arthropoda: Insects > Digestive system > Gut ... | reverse complement strand
TGAGGGCAGAGGTGTAGGTGGGTAGATAATATTAAAATGGATCTACAAGAAATATTCTAGGAGTTCTTGGATTATATTAATCTGATTCTCACTATGGGTAAGGATTAAACAGTTGCTACCATGGTAATGAATTTTCATTGTCCATAAAATGCGGGGAATTTCTTGAATAGCTGACGAATTATCAGATTCTTAGACTTCTGCTCCGTGGAGTTCGTTTACCAAAAAAAAAATGTAAGAATATGCACAATTCTGGATGCTATTTCTATCATTCTTTCTGAATCTCCTAACTTCCCGTCTCCTATGCAGAAATGTGAAAAAGTGTGTATGAAGAGCAACAATTTCAATCGATACAAACTTCTCCGTTGTTAAGATGTGTCAATCAGGCTTTGATAATCTTCAGTGGCCATTAAAGTTTGAAAACTTTTATATGTTTCTAACTAGGTGTATGTCTGGGGGTGTTCGTAAACCGAAATGTAAGGAAAAGATTTAAAACAAGTTAAACATTAGCCATAAACACTGCATATATGTAAATCCGTCTCTCCAATACAGAATGCAATTTTTGGTGCTCTGAAACATTGGCATAGCTACTTCGTTTATTGGGAAGGGAAAGAAGCGATCGAATCTAACAGCAGCAAATATCTGCTAGATATGTTCCAGCTTGCTGGTATCGGCAGACAGAATAGAACCACAGATAACAGAGGATAATAAGGAACTCCATAATTGAACTCTTCAGAAAACATAATCTGTGTGATAAAACTGGGAGCAATGAGAAGAGCGGAGTGTACAGCTGGCATAGGAGAGGCAAAAAATTGGTACACAAGTTTAGTAATAGAATTTGGATGGAAGAGATCATTTGGAGGAATCGTTGTAGGTGGGTGGATAATATTAAAGCTGACCTTAAAGAAACTGTGTGGCTACTTATAAATTGATCTTATGGTTCGCGGGTTCTTGCGAACGCGGTAATGAAACTCGATTACCAGGAACTGTTATGTATTTTATAACCAGCTGAACAAGTATGATTAAGAACACTGCTCCGTACAGGATGTCATGTATTCAATAACGTTTTTATTTCAGATACTTTTTTGGAAATATAAATCTAACTTATGTTTACTGGACAGTGCATCATCTTGATAGTTGAATAGCGACCAACTTGATGCCACTTGCTTTTTTTTATTTCATTATTTAATGTTCAACATGTTTCGGATGTTAATACATCCATCTTCAGGAGCTTGCGATTTATTTGTTGAGTTATTTCATGGGTTGTATTGCTCTGGTTCCATGCGTGTTGGTGTTACGTTGTGGTTTGGCTGGGGTGGTGTGGTATCCGTATGCAGACTGAAGCAAGCTCCTGAGGATGGATGTATTAACATCCGAAACATGCTGAGCATTAAATAATGAAATAAAAAACGAGTGACATCAAGTTGGTATCTCTTTATTCAACATAAATCTAACTTTTAGAATATTTTTACATTTGTATATTTTAAGTGTGTGTGTATGTGTGTATGTATATATAGACCTACTCAAACTTTTATACGGTGCAATCAACTTCGGCAAAATTTGACCTACATGCGGGCACATGATATTCAATACATAAAAGGCTGAATATGTACAGTTTTACATTTGTATTTATCTATATATCATGTGCAATAAAAATATATTGATAATAATAAGAAAATTATATAAGGAATCCATTTCACAACCTTGGCTAGGGTGTCGTTATTGTAGCAGATTTTTACAAAATGAATTCGTGAAGTAATTCTCCGTAAAGAAACAGCTCGTGAGCAGGGGCGACTGGTGCGGCCGCCCTGGGCAGCAGAGTGCAACGGGCGAAAAAATGGACGGAAAAGTAAATTTGTGAATTAAAAAAATATATTTTTGTGATGGAAAATCGTAAATTGATGAGACAAAACGAAATTTAACACATAATCATGATTTGTTTTATTTCGTTATTTCTGTTAGGTCGTCAAGAAACTAGGTACGTCAATACTCGTAAGTCTTGACAATTTCTTGGGCGTTCTGCTTCAGCTTTGCCAGGGAAAGGATTTTACTTTGTCGCATTGAAGTGTCTCAGCGGGCAAGATAGCGATATATCGCGTGAAACAAGTGGCTTGCGAGCCACGGGTTACACGTGTGTGTGCGCCTGTGTGTGTGTGTGTGTGTGTGTGTGTGTGTGTGTGTGTGCGCGCGCGTGTGTGTATGCATACGTATGTACATATGTTGTAGCCGATCATTTTTAGTATAGTTGTTTCTTACGACTGCTGGCGTCAGTTACGGACGTTTCATGGCATGCGTTGTAAGTTAATCTGTCAGCTTATATTCAGGACCGTTGGTGATAGGAAGGAGGGGAGAGATTTAAATGAGAAAACGTTAGGCGCTGATAACGGACGCTAGCAGTCCAGTAAGGAAGTCAGTCGATTACGAGTGTGGTGTAGGTGGGAGTACAGAGAAGTGAATGTGTCAGTTTCCTAGAAATGATCTAGTTGTTTTACTGGATATAGCGCTCCATTATCTTATATCAAGAATAAATTGAGTAAATAAAACAACAAGTAAGAAAAGAAATAATTAAAACTATATGTGATTCGGTGAACCACACCCGTTTCCCGGTGAGAGGTTCTCCTACCAGACTGAGGGCGTCGGGACAACAAAGTTACGAAGGCTGATCGTGTAGAATGTATATATATGTATTATGTATGCACGAATGTATGTATGTCTGAATGCATATATGTATGTACGTATGTATGGTATTTTTATGTATTCGTGTATGCGTGTGTCCTGGATGCATGAATGCGTGAATGACTGAGCACCAAACTTAGTTAAGTTGCTTAAGTCTGGATGGTAATATAAATTGAAGAATATTAATTTCATATGTACATCAAATATTACCATCGCAAACTGTGAGCTATTTTGTGGTTCAAACGTCAGATGCACATAATCTCTCTGTTGCTACCCGGATGTACTAACCACAAACCCATACTTCCTCCTAACTGAAACCACTCGCAGTGACCCACATGCTTCCTGTCATTCTGCTCCATGACCAACCGCGTCGCGCCGGCTGCAATTAAAAACGTTAAATGAGATAATGCGCAATAATGGATTCTCACCGAAGATTAGCATATTTCTGAGACTGAAACTTACATAGTCACTGACATGTACACACATGTCTGAGTGTTCCATAACATATAGCCTATATCGTGACAATCGTGATCGGTTGTTTGTTAAGTGTTATTAACACGTATGTGTTGCGTGAGAAAATGTCACAGAATGAGTGCAGACAGGAGTCGATGGCCGCACGATATTGTATCTGTCTTAGGTATCTGCACTGATTACATAAAATCCCGCTCTTATTAGCGACAAATTGAATTCGCTAAATGGTAACCACGAATAACTTGCAGGAGAAGTGTTGAAACTTCTTTAGTACTTGCCCAATGTGTAAATAAGCGTAACCATTTGTTATTGATTATAAGTAAAAAGTTTGTAATTAATTGTATTCTTTTTAATATTATGGTATATACTGCCATCGTACGGTACTGCTAGTTTCCCGTCCTTCCATAAAATGTAGATAAAGCATTCAGCGTGCCGTCCGATGTACGTAATTGAAAGTCTAGAGGATTTTCTGTTTTGTTGTGTCTACATGAAAGAAATGTCTTTCTTGTGAAGTGGTTTATTACGGTCTGCGTTTCAAGTACTGTAATGGATGCTTCGTTCTAATGTAATATGCGAAATTATGTATTTTGTGTATATGAATCACATATTATAATCCTTCAAGGCTGGAACTACTGTTGTCTATTACGGCAGCAGTTGTAACAGTTTTGTGGTCCTGTTGCATACTGCGCGGATCCGATGAGGAACGTATCTTGGATATTGTTCCAGGAGGGACGGAGCTCGGAACTCAGGTTAAGACGGGGAGTCGGGCAGGCCGCACAAACTCTCAATAATCCCCAAGTAGAGTGTACTGGAGTTTTATTGTGCGTAATTAGGGAATAACTGCAGTTACAACTGAACTGTATTGGTGACAAATCTCGCTAGCGGGGCTCTTCGTTGCCGTTAACACTCACTGATCGTCCAGCTTCAATCTCTATTGCTCAGTCACTGTTCGAGATAAACAGCAGACTGCAACTGGAGCACAAGGCAGCTACTGTTACATGCGTTAATCCTCACACTGCTCGCGCGATAAACACTTAGAGCTTCCAGTTATGAACAAAAAGAAATAGAAGGAAATTATATTCCTCCCGTGCCTAGTCTGCTTACTAAGAAATGGAAGTGTAAACAAATGGTATGAGTTACAGAGAGGTGAGAACTAAGCATGATAAAATTAAGCTTATGACTTATATAAAGTACATACAACAATGCTAGAAAGAAAAGAAAGAAAACCACAACCAAAAAATTAATATGTGTCAACTGCACAACAGCCCTTCGTGCAGGTGTTTCCGAAACACTAGTCTCAAGAGCTGAGAAATGTTCTGTATTTTACAACAGATTCATGTTTCAAACACCGTTGCATTGCAACAGACTCTGTTCAACAAAGTACCATAGTCGTGGCATGTTGCTACGTCACTGAGGACCCTGAACTGTATTTAACAGCAACAACCCCCGATGATTCATAGCGCAAGCCTGTTATCATCGACAGCTCAATTTGCACTCCCTCTTGAAAACTGTGTGGGAGAGATTACATGGCCGCGAATTAGGCGCCATCTCTGGCTCTCATGTTCCCCTGGTTTAAGATATTATGACTTTTATTTTTAGGGAAGTTTAAAACTTTAAAGTGCACAAACAAATACGCACACGCTGTAAGAACTAAGAAACCACATCCTCCATCAGATATAAACAATTTCCGGAGTAGAACTCCAAAGAGTAAACAACGCCCTCAGTTGCACGGAGTGCATTCGGTCAGGCGGACGACAGTTTTAGCATCTACTGAAGCATTGGTGAGTTTCTGTTAGACTTTCTGAAGGTTAGCACAGTGAATGTGTCTTGAGGAGCCAATTCAGGAAATGCGAATTCAAGAAAGTCATATCAGAAGTTCATATTCTTCTCATGAATAGGACATAGTGAAGAGGGGAAGTACTTATAGGGTTTCAATGAGAAATTTGGGGTGGGGGAGGCTTTGGTTTAAACTTTGGCGTAGGTGGAAGGAAAGCATTACAACAGTTCTTAAAGAAATATAATAAGAAGTTGTGCGCTGAATTTATTGGCTTAGCCTATACACACCGGTGGCAGGCTGCTGCGAACACACAAATAGACCTATGCGTTATACAGAAGCAGAGGAATTTTTTCTAGCTTAGGCAACATGAGCTTCAAGAAGTGTTGTACAATTTTGTAATTTAGCGGTTACGCTTTAAAAAAAAATAGCCGCAACTAATAGTATTTGAAGTAGTCGCTCAACCCGGAAAACATACAGTTTTCGCGCCGCATCTCGGCCAATCAAAATTCAAAAGGACTGGTAGATGTCATTGCGAAACCAGACAGCAGGGATTACAATCGTTGCTGCAAGTAGCTAAATCTAGCAGATTTTAAAATCGGGGCTGAGGGAGAAAAGTGTGTTCCCGTTTTTTGAGTTTGAGACTGAGCCAGTGCCGACGAGAGGGCGAGGAAGCCGTCGCAAATTACGGGGGCCCAGCGGTCTGGAAGGGGGTCCGGAGCCAGACAATGTTGCATGTGTTTTTATTTTCCGCGATAGTATTATTAATTGTCGATTTACAAAATAACCCTTTCAGTCCAAGTCATTCCGCATCTGAGAGTCAGTCTTTCCAATTTAGTGTAAAGATTATCAGCCGTTCCCCCCTTGCTGGGGCCAGAAAGAGTATTTTCACCATATGATCAGTGCTTTTCACCGAAACCCACACCTACTTGTGGCGGCTCTAGACTGGGCAAGATAAATTTGTGATCTAATATCAATGCTTCCAGAGCATACGTATTATATTTAAGGCCTTACTTTGATAATGTTTGTTACTCTTTGGTAAAAGCAAACTTAAAAAGGTGAGATTTTCGTGCGTACTGTTAGCACAGATAATTCTTGTTAGCGACTTTCGCGACGAGTAGTTGGCGACCCTGGTATGGCGGTAGTTATTCAGAGTGGATGTGAGGTATTGTCGAACATCTCATGCGTTTTCATAATGAATTATTAAGCAATTACGTAAGTCGATCGACAAGTTAATTGCAGTTGTGTATGTGTTTGCAGTTGTTACGTCATTTTTTCTTTACAGTTTCGTATATCGTTCGCCTTCCCGACGGTATTCTGTGCAGTTCTTGTAGTTCATGTGGCTTAACGGTCGGCCGCTGTTTTGTTCACATCGCAATTCGCTATTCTGCGCGTGCTGTGGCATTAGGGTTGATGTAGCGGCTAACAGAAATGAGTACCAGAAATATTTCCTGGGGGAATAAAGGTGGCCGGTGCATAGGGCTGACACTCTTCCCACCTTCATGTGGTGATTGTCTTAAAATCTGGGAGCTTCAACCTCCTGGAACACTCAGGGCCTATCCAGACCTGTACAGGAATTGCTTTACCTTTACAAGTATCCTACTTCTAACAGGTACACAAGGAATTATTGCTTGCTCTGTAGCAGGAGCCAGACTGTCCATATCCTCTGCAGCAGCAGGTGTGTGAATCTATACATCCAGCTTTATGTCTAGTGTGACAGTCTGTGTGGTTTTCTTTCCTACATCATGTGTTCCACCCATTTTATTGCTTGAAATACAAAGTATACCATCATACACAACAATTTAATACTATACTACAATGTGCTACATGTTCAGTTCATCAGAACCATCATCAGGCACCTCTATTACACAAGTTTAAAAACACAAGTACAAATGTAATATCAGTGCCCCAAGATGGTTCTGATCAACTGAAACATGTTGTACATTATTGTATGGCATTCAGGTGTTTTTTGACAGTATACTTTGTTGGTATTTTAGTTATAGTAAACACAACAGGATGAATATGAATTTAAAAAAAACATTGTATTGCTTACTGAAAGACTTTAAAATGTTTACTAAGCAGATGTGTTTTACGTCATATGTCTCAGCTATGGAATTCTGCTGTTTTTACTCTAGGAGTCTATGAGTTTGTTTGCTTCTGTAAGTAAAAAATGTAATGTAATATAAGGTATGACAAAAGTCACACACACCTGTTTTTGTGAATTTGTGTACTACCTAGCAATGTGGAATGTTCATGCCCATATGTGGTGTTGTAAGGAATTCATGACTTGATACAAATTGAAATTTAAAGGACTGCATTTAAGAACTGTTCAGATGCAGGTGTTGATTTACTAGTAACTTGAACATAGTTTTTATCCTGTACATTTTTAATAAGTTTCAGTACTTTGCTGGCATGCATCCCTGCTGGAAATTTTAATGCAAGTAAAAGATTTTTCTATTTGATGACTAAGGTATATAAAAAAAAACCTTTGTGTATGTACAGTGCAAATGTGTATTCCAAATGAATACCTCAGCACTGATAGTTATACAGTAGATTGATTTCTTTTGCCGGAGTAAGCTGTCAGTATTAAGATGCAGCCACCAATTTCCCAAGAAGGTGACGTGAATGAAGCAAGTTGTGTACTGAGGACTCACACATATTTGGTGCCACAGTAGGAAATTCTGTTGCCTTGGCAGCCTGGCATCCAGGATTTGTGCATCCTTGATGTAATATATCTTGAGACACTTATTTTCATAGCTAGGGACTCAAAGTGAAGGATTGTCAGGCAGTAAAGTTTAATGGTCATATTGTGGAGAAGTTATTTTTAAAGTTCGTTAGCTAAGGTGTTAATTTGTTTTAACATGCCAGCATGCAGTAGGTATACATATGAAGCCATCAGCCAAAGGGATTCCTGCATTTTTCATAAATTAGGGCAGTAATGCCAACCTTAAAGATCAGAACGAATGTTTACTGGAGTGTTACTTGCAAATTTTGAAACTGAGCATAGATTGATGTGTTCACAGATGTGGGTCTCAGTGGCACATACCATTATGTGTTCCATCATGATCACCTGACCAGAAAAATGGAAGATGCAGCTAACAACTGCTCTGTAGGTCACAGCACTCAGAAATTGTGGGTGTAGTTCTGCACCACATCTTAAAACTGGCTGACAAGTACAATGGCCTTCAAGGTATTTTCATCCTTCATTGCTTTTGGTAGTGGTACTGATTTTGGTTTCACATCACTGCTTGTGGGTAAGCTGCCTGTTGACTATGGAAAGAAGAGCATGCTGGAACCTGCAATATACCCTGCCCCTCAGTGTTCTGTGTTGTTTTGAGCCCAAGAATTCCATTCTCACCTGGAACACTCACTTCATTTTCTTCGTTGACACAGGAGGCACATAATGATATCTGTCATATAACTTGGATGACTACCACACCTACACTAATCTTCACAGACGGTGGCCAAGTTACACCAGTTGTGGAGTTAGCTTTTAGTTACAGAGGACACCATGTTATGAACACAGGGCAATGTTCCATTACACTACAAAAGTTTTTACTCTGGTTCCTTTCCTGTCCTATTCTCACTATGTTTAGAGTTGTGTAGCTATCAGTAGCACGCGAACTGTCACATGCAGCCCCCGTAATGATTTACCTTCCTGCTAGGTTCAGTACATTAAACATAAACCTAGAACCAGTATGAAGACGCCTAGTGCTGTCTTCACCTTCAGATATCAAGATACTGCCATCCTTGGAGGTGTGCTCTAACAAGGTGGAGGGTAGGAGAGGATTGAGGGTTGAGGGTGACCAAACCATTCTTCCCTTTATTATGCACAACATGAGGGCCCATAATGGGAGTAGAAATACTGCTCCACTTGTTCTTAATCTCAGCAGTAGATGGAGATGAGTGGTCAGCTTCCTGCCTTGGCAGCTCTGCATTCTGGGAGAAGAACCTGCACTTCTCATTGAATAGTAGGCTGGCAAGGACCCTGAAATGGTAAACTGGTAACTGAATCCCAGACTACAACCCATAGCCAACACCAGTGTTTCCCAACCTTCTACAGAGGAACCTCTAAAATAGTTTTTTCTATCCCATGGACCTCCAACCCATGATAATGTTTGCTGGTCAGAAAGGAAAAGAGGCAGTTGGAATTGTACAGAGAGTATTTCTTTTATATATAAATGTAAATGAATCATTCCATCATTTATAAAATGTTACAGTGTTTGTCATTTCATATGGTTAAGCAGCAAAGCATTTTTATTCTATATATAGTACTGCACTCGCTTAGGGCCTGTGAAATGCTGTGAACAAGAATTCCCAATTATTTGAACATATTCCACATACGGTCCCACCCACACTGCCAAGCATCAAATACTTCGGTGATACATGAACGTTCAATAGTATCTCATACAGGTCCTGTGGAAGGTATTTAAGGAATGAGGCCATGGTGCTTTGGGATTGCTGCCTGACAGACAGTAGGGATCAAAAACCTGTTCAAAATGCATTGTTGGTGCACTACAGAAATATCTTTTTACTGTTCTAGTGGCCAGCATATTTGAGACACGCATTTTTCATTGGCTTGGTGTACACTGGGACATGTACAGATTTTAATTCGGGCATCTTTATGCCTCTGGATCAGTCTTGTGCAGGCAAAAGTCTGGTTTTCAACATTCACGATATACTAAGGCATTACTGTGGCTTTTAAGTCACCATCAGATAAAAGTAACATTACAGTACTTTTTTTAATTATTTTAAATCTTATTTTAATATTTAATTAATTGGGAAAAGGGAATATCCAGTTTGTCAGCAGAATGTAGGCATCCATTTTTCCCTGTTGCTTCTTGTGTGGTGACAGGGAAAAGAATAGTTCCATTGTATTCTATGCAGGTCATATATGGCAATTGCCAAAATGGGTACCTGGTGCCTGGGGGTATAGCTGGGCCACCTAGCCCTGGGGGTTACAAATACGGTGGACTGGCCCTCCAGGTTGGGGGTTGGGTGACAGGTTTACAACCTATCACCATAACAAAGCTAACTGTTAGGAAACCTGAATTGTTGCCTCAGAAGGAGAGGTCAAAAAATATGGCCGACTGACAGAAGTCGATTAAGGACAGCAACAACAACGAAAAAGATTTTTGATGCTGTGGGATAAACCTTGTCAGTGCTGTATTGGTGGTGATATAGGCCTACTGATTGAAAAGAATAAGTGGGAAAGGTTAGGAAGTTCTATCATAAAAATGAGATGAAAGGTGTAAAATGTGAAAAAGTGGAGGAAGATATAGCAATATGGGTATGGCATTTGAATGGTAGAAATTGCACAGAAGTGGAATAGGTTAAGGAAAGAGCAAAAATTGTTTGTGAGTACTGTATTTTACTACCCTATTCAATGTTCTGATTCATTTATGTAAGTAAATTTTACAAGTTTAATAATAAAGTTGACGTATTTTGGTTTATTGGCACCATTGATATTGTGCCACAGATTGGTGTTGAACAAACTGTGGTACTAAGTGGGGTTGAATGAATGTTTGATGGAATGTTCTGAAATGATGTGCATTCCTGGAATCATGTTACTGTATAGTAGTGTATTTTATTTCAAAACTTTGATGTAAAGAATGAGTAATTAAATTTAGAGTACACAGTGATTGTGCTGCAGTAGAAACAGTCACCTGCTTTGTCTTAAGGTTCAGTTTTGTAAATCCTTCCCACACACAAGTCAAGTCCTTCAGAGTTACTTAATCCGAGGATGGTGCAAGGTCACATGTCTCCACTACTTTTATTGTTGTAGCTTGTATCTTACTATAGCAGTTCTGAATTTTTGTGTGCATCAGGTTTGAAATTCAGGATGGCTTTACCTGCGTGCAACAAAGCGTGACTGAGGCAGGGACATCAGGCTCCAGTGAAGCAGGAGATTTCTACTACTAGCCACAGCAGCACATTCGACAAGTCAGGTACTTATTTCTTTGTGTTAACGACTGTTGTGACATGATTGTTTACCAAATGTAACTACAGCTGGACCCCCATATCCACAGATTCAATATCAATGGTTTATCGCAGCCTAGAAAAAATTTGGAAAATTAAAGAAATACACAGTTCATAAGTTTCAAAATGCGTACCGAGTGAGAGCGGGCCGTGACATGGTGAAATCCAGCAGCCCAAATGCACCCAGTACTTGACTCATCTTCCTTTGTTCCCGTACCCACGCTTCCCACAAACTTGCCACCCTCCTGCTTCTAGCATTCTCGCTGTTCGAATTAGTTGCTGCGTTATTGCAGTGTTTGTGTTCAGAAAGCAACAAGAAGAATGGATATCTCGGTGAATACCCACAATAGGCTAAGATGTTTTTTAACAAATAAAATTTTCTTATTATGGGAAAAGGTATGTAGTTAAACACAACTTAATCACTGAGGTGTATTTAATGACTATGCGATGGAAACAACTACATGTTTCAGCCTGTATTGGCCATCATCAAGTTGTCTAGGG
>Ga0123354_10016997_pt1 | contig 11399 bp, 2 predicted proteins | sample TergutLab28metaG_2_FD_97872 | JGI IMG/M metagenome (GOLD analysis project Ga0123354, IMG submission 97872) | Labiotermes labralis P4 segment gut microbial communities from Petit-Saut dam, French Guiana - Lab288 P4 | ecosystem: Host-associated > Arthropoda: Insects > Digestive system > Gut ... | reverse complement strand
CCAGGAGGTGGAATGTGGGTATATGGACTGGATTGGGCTGGCCTAGGATAGAGACAGGTGGCGGACGCTTGTGAGTGCGGTAATGAACCTTCGGGTTCCGTGAAATGCGGGGAATTTCTTGACCAGCTGCAAACCAGTTAGCTTCTCAAGGACTCTGCACCATGGAATAAGTAATACCGTTTGGAAGAAGTGTTTAAATCATAACATTCTTCGTGCTATGCCGATCTAGCGTTGAGAAACAACTGTCTAGCTGACCTAGATTTGGACCATTTCGTCTTTGAGAAGATTCACGATAGAAAAGTGTCCCGCCATCTATCAACACTTCCATGAAATTCTGACAACATAAATTGTACTTTTATCATGGAGTGTGGGGAGTGTAGTCGGGACAGCGACTAGGTCACGGAGAGAAGTCCACGAAATAGTGTTTGATCTTAATGTGAACTGTCCCGCTGTGTCTAACACAAACTAAACTGCAGTTGTTTAAGTTAAAACACAACTTCAATGTTTAACAGATCAACTGCGTGTTTCGGGAAGTGTTCGTAGCGATCATCAGGCCGATCCAAAGAATATAAAAACAAACGAGACTTTTAATGTTCACAGGGGGCCGCAATAGCACAGTGGTTAAGGGGCTGTGCTACAAATCGGAAGGTCGATGGTTCGATTCCAGATGGTGTCATTGGAATTTTTCATTGACATAACCCTTACGATCGCACTATGGCCCTGGGGTCGACTCAGCCTTAGTACCAGGAGCATTTCCTGGGGATAAAGGCGGCCGGTATGTAAGACTGACAACCTTACCACCATCCTGGGCCATTGTCACGTAATCTGGGAACCTTAACTTGCTGGAACCCTCTGGGCACCTCGGACCTGTAATGGGACTGATTTACCTTTACCTTTTTTTTAATGTTCATAACAACAAAATGTTGTTGAAAACACCAAGAAATACTTGCGGCAGTAAATACAACAAACTTACAAAACATAAGAAATCCCTGTCCAAGACCACACCTTTAACTAGAAATTATTCGAACCTGTTAAACATACATGAATCTACATATAAACGATTCACACGTTTCACATACAGCAAACAGCGTAATTAAGCGAATATTAAATGAATTCTTACTTCATGAAATAAATTAACCTGCGCTAAAACACACCAACTGAAAACAGTAAATATATACGGTATTAGCCGTCTCCAAAAGTCTTGCCTGCTCTAACGTCTTACTCTGATCAGTGCATTTTACGATTCCACTAACAGTGTCATTAATATATAGCTACAACTATTCACAGTACACTAAAATTTTATAAGAACACATTTTAAACCCCGTTGTTTAATTCTTCCTATATAAACACTGTGTAGGTTATGTACTTTGTAAAGCACATTTTTAAGGTCCGAGACCTACGACCAATATTGCTGCCGTATTATTCCTTTCTTTTTCTATTCCTTGGACCGACCTGAATTTGGCTACTAACAGTGGCCGAAACATGTAGCTGATTTGTTAAACATTAAAGTTGTTCACACTTAACGTAGCGAAAGCACACACGTAAAATATGCTTTAACATACATTATCAATCACTTACATGTTTCGGTCGCATCTGCTGCGACCATCATCAGGGTGGTTTACAAGGTCACTGATAAAATATGGACATATTGCCAAACTGCATAAGTAAAATCACTTTATGTTAGTCATTATCTCAAGCGCTCCTTATGGTTGTAAATTGCCAGACTGTCTATTGTTACAAACATAAAATTTACATGGTTTTCAAAAACAAAACCGGGCGTTGTACGTTAGTTGCATGCAGTTGACACGCACGCCGTTAAATAAGCAGAGATGTGTGCCACAGGGAGATCGCCACGTAAGTGTAAATATTCGTTTAATACACTCATATGAACCTATCAAGTTTAGTAAAGTCGTATTTGGACTACAAGAAATGCACTTTAGTTTAACAGCGTTTTGATTCCCCGGTAGGGGTAAAAAATTTCTCTCTCCCTCAAAGCGTACAAACCAGCTCTGGTGTCGACGCAGCCTCCTATTAGGGGACACCAAGAGGTCTCTTTCACCAGGGGTAAAGCGGCTTGGGCGTGAAACTGATAACGTACCTTCACTTATAGTTGAGGTTGAAAATAAGTGGATCTACAGCCTTAGCTCTCCCACATGTGTTTGCTGCGTACAAAGGGCAAGTTCTTCGGCTTACTTTATCATGGAAATACACAGTACTAAGGGAATACGAGTTTTGTACAGAATATTGCCTACAAACAATTTAAGCTAAAACGGCCAGTTCAAAGGAAAACAGCAACGGTAAAGATATTAGTACGAATGATAGACGCGTTTACAGGCGGATAGAGTTCCGTTTTATATACTGTAGATTAGGTAGGCTTGTAAGTAATGCCCTACACAGGACGCGAATTTGTGAAATACTGAAAACGTCAAAGTTTTCTTTAAACGCATAGTTCCTCTCTTTCATGACACTTTATTCTATTCAAAACACTCGAGTCACGAAGACAAAATAGCAGTTTGATAAACATTATTAAAGGCAAGAAAGTAAATTTTTCCCCTCCACACCAAGCATGCATACCGGGGGAGTAGATGTATAGCCCCACCCATTCCTAAACTCACTGCTAGATGAAGATCAGTGGTTAATTTCACGGCCTGGCCGTCTTGTCACAGGGAAAGAAACTCGGTACCCACTGAATAGGAAGCGTTGTGGGCCCCAGGGCCAGTCCAAGCGCTAACAATTATAACTTTTTTTTACAATTTCATGTTAAACATTTTCCCCTTACCACACAATCCGGTAAGGGGTACGGAGTTACAACCGTATTGTGTACCGCCGTTGCAGTCAGGAACGTACACTGAAAATCTTCTAACAACTTAATGCAAGTCTTACAGCCGAAAAGCGCACACTTTCACTGCAAAGAAATCTGTCTACGATACCCTCACTTTATGGTGTCCAGACTCTAAATTCGTTTGGGTGACGTAATACGAGACAAACCGGTATTCCATTCTTAACGCGAAAGTGATGTCTATGAGGTGTGAATGTCACTAATATATGTGTAATCTCGCACAAGGCATATTAATTACAGGCCTACTCTTTAGTGACAATGATAAAACCACCCAGAGATGGGACACTCCCTTAACGCAAACTTCTATGACTATTTATGCTTTATTTTTAAATTTCGCCGTTTTGATAGCATTTCACAATCGGCAGTTTTGACATTATGCCTATATATTTATCTTAACTTCAACCAGGCCCGCTCAACTCGTATCCCTCGGGCACAGAGCTACATAACCTGGCCAATTCAACTCGTATTTCACGGTCACAGTGTTACGTAACCAGGCTAACACCAGGCCCGCTCAACTCGTATCCCTCGGGCACAGTGCTACATTACCCGGCCCGCTCAACTCGTATCTCTCGGGCACAGTGCTACATTACCCGGCCCGGTCAACTCGTATCCCTCGGGCACAGTGCTACATTACCCGGCCCGCTCAACTCGTATCCCTCGGGAATAGTGTTACATAACCAGACCCGCTCAACTCGTATCCCTTTGGCACAGTGTTACATTTGAAATGAAAACAAACAAAAAAAAATTTTAACCCTTTCCCTGGCAAATGAGAGATAGAAAGCCTCAGCAGTTTTGAAAACTTACGAGCAGTTTATTTATGAAGACACTCATTACGTTACTGTTCTTCTTCTCTTGGCGCTACGGCCTGATCAACAACTCCTTTCCATGCTTCTCTAACCTGGAGTAAGCTCCAATTCTGAATCTTCATTCTTCCCAGATCCGCTCTGACATCATACTCCCATCTTAACCTCTGTCTATCAATCTTCCGTCCTGCAGTTGGTCTCCACTCCGTCATTCTTCTCACGTACGTTATTAATCACTTTGTCACAATGTGCCAAAACAGCGACAACCTCGCCTATGATGTAACTGTATTTTTCATAAATTTATCCTATTACAATCAGTAGATTTTTATGGCACAAGATGTATACAAAATATACAATTAAATTATACATATAATTTTACGTATACTTATTCATTCTTCGTTATGTATACTTAATTTCATGCTGCCCGCATGCCGCCAAATGTTGCCGAAGTTGACCGCAGCACATATAAAAGGCTGAGCAGGCTTGGCTTCAACAGTACCATTGCGATCACACAAACCCCAGTAAAACGCACCTCACCTCAGTCTAAGGACGTTAGTACACCATATATATATATATATATATATATATATATATATATACACACACACACACACACACACACACACACACACACAGAAATCGGGGTTCGAAACTCTGCAGAGGGAGAGATCCTTCAGTTTACAAAAGCACGCAGACTGCATGGAGGGGGGGGGGCATCCACCCTCCTACTCACTGAGCACAGAAGCGCATTCCATGAGGGTAGGGTAGCCGGGGCGTGAAGTACGCTACCAGTCTCCACATACAGACGAGATTAAAAAAATTCGTGAAGCTATACCTCCATAGTTTGTGCGCCTTCAAGATGTGGTGTTTATCTAGGCACAAAGACAATTTTATTCTTACCATTTTATTACAACCCAAAAATAGGACAGGGAGCCGGAATAGCGTAGCCGGTACAGAGAACAGGCTGTGTTGAACGGCAAGGGGTCCATACCCCGGTAAGAACAAGAGATTCTTCTGTTCTCCCAAAAACGTTCAGACCAGCACCAGAGACTACACAGCCTCCTACTCAATACGTGCCAAGATTCTTTCCCGGGGATACAACGGCCAGGGCGTGAAGCTGACCACTCACTTCCATCTAGTGTCGAGGTCAAGAATGAGTGGAGATAAACCCCAACTTGTCCTATACGCCTTCAAGGCGTGGTCAGGTATATATTCGCATTTTTATCTTCTATATTTCTACTGACGCGATGTGAAGGGAAGGCGCGTTTTTCTAATCTACAGTAGCAAGAACGAACCTAACCACTGCACTGGCATCTTTTGACAGCTTAGGCCTGTAGGTCCACACGTTTCACACTTTATTCGTTCAAAGACTCTTTCTAACTACATTAGACGCTGACCAATGGCGCAGACAACCGGTCGCGGGCCCCCCGCGTCTCGATAATCGGGGCCCGTCTGTAATTATTAGCAAAGCTACTACCAGACCTCACAACATATTCCAGGATACTACTTTCTGTCAGGACGTAATCCCATCAGAAAAAAAAAACCCACAGCAAGTTTCAATATTCTGTACGTCCGTGCACCGTCCTGAACCAGGGTCCGCAGCAGTATCTATGAGTATCTGTGCCACAAGTCTTGGCCGTTAACTGAAAGATATGTGTCAATGATGAATCGGGAAGGATGCGGAAGAAATTGGCCGTGTCCTATTTTAATACTGTCTATTTAAAGAAACAGCATTCCACTACTATATTTCAATGGTGACGTAAGAGTTTTTGTTCTTGAAGAGAAGCGAACACACACACACACACACACACACACACACATACACACACACACATATATATATATACACACACGCCCTAACTTTAAGGAATGAAAAAGGGTGAAGTATATTTCATTCACTAGTCTCCTCCAGTACAAGACGAATTACAGTCCAGATGCGGCCACTGCCACTACACGAGATATCTCGTGGACAGAAATGAGAGGGCTGACATTATATCCAAGCATGTGATATCAAACTGTGGAAATCACACAAAAAATCTGTAAGAATAACTAGAGTCTGAAAACCGGTCCCCTGGAACAGAAGGTTCTTATATTGATTGGTAATCTGCGGCGTTCATTAATAAATCGTGGGTTGGATAGTTTTAGAGCCATGCATAAGGTTTGTCGTGTATAGGATGAACCAATATGGGCCGACTATACGCCTAACAGTGCCGGTCCCAGTGGCCGCGCGGTCTAAGGCGTCAGTATTCGGCCGATCGCTTGATGGGATTGCGGGTTCGAATCCCACCGGGGACATGGATGTCAATTGTGAGTGTTATGTGTCGTCAGGTAGGGGTCTCTGCGACAGGCTGCGCCCAGAGGAGTCCTACCGAGTGTGGTGTGTCTGAGTGTGATCGTGAAGCCTCGATAATGAGATGGCTCTGGCCCACTATGGGCTGTCGAGCCACGAAAAAGAAACCTTTGAGTATAGGGTATAAAAACTAAAGAAATGGAAAGCAGATCAAGAAAAACGTTCACAGGTTTACTTACTGTCCACAGGCAGCAGTTTACTGTCACCTAGCTATAATTAACAGCTGCATATTTTAATAAATCCGGGGCTTCGTCAATACGTAAATTCTAGAGTGTTTGTAGTCAGATACATATTTAAATGCACGATGTTAGATGTCTCCGTCTCCTACAAAATGCGATATTGGCTCAATTCCTGCGCCATTTTAAATCCTACAAACTAAAATTTTGTCACATTTCAACACAAATCCAACTATGTTCATAGGTTCTTCTTTCAGGACTAATGGCATTGTATGGAATTTTCAGAGATCATGCTGACAATCAGAAACTGTAGAAAAACATTCTGCGGGTGTGTGTCAATAAAACGCAAAAACACTTGTTAAACCAAAACTACAATAAATACATTCGAGATACTTTGCCTCAGTTCGTCTCCGACTTCTGGAGGAAAAGTGTTCAGTCCTGTAACTTGAGGCAGTAGAAGAGTGTGCAAAATGCTGGAGCCTGTGCTGAAATCTGACACTAAATGGACTGTCAAGCGGTGTCGAGATTTGAAGCAATACTGCTTTCCGCTAAGGAGATACAACCACTTAATATATCGTATTTACTTCACAGTCACTCTGCCTTGTAAACACTCAACTAATTTATCAACTCATAAATCAGTTAATAACTTATTCACTGTCACAAGAACTGTGTACTACTTCTCTAAAAATACTTGCAGACCTGCAATTTTTTAACACGCAGATGTTTATTATGAGGTTTTAGTAACGTATTTTTGTGCTCCAAAAACCTCAGGCTCAATGTCTCTTTTTAGCGCTCCCGTCTATAAATAGGAAACCGGTGTTTGTGGTCTACTTGTCCCCTGTGGTCTAAGGAACCACTGGAAAGTCAACAGGAACGACAGTCTGGGTGACTCGAATTCTGGCTCTTTCCAATATTCATTTTCAGTCTAAGAATTCATTTCCAGGCAATGCGAAACGGGTCCTAAAGGCACAACACTATGGATTCATTATCATCGTAGTTCATTGTATTTAGATTAAAAGCCCCTAAACAAACGCACATGCCAAACGAAACCATGTTCAGAAGACCCCTGGGTTAATCAGACTCTTATTCTTGTCCCTTTTTATTAATTAGACAAAGAGAAAACCAGGATACTAGCTAATAAGAATATCAAACTGGAGAGTTTGAAATTAACGCAAAAATTAATCACTACTGCCAGAAGCCCTCCAACAAACAGTGGATCAAGGAGGAACAGTTAAAGGCTGGACGTCTTCATGTTTTGATAGAATATTATTTTGTGAAACGTGGGGTTAATTTAGAAATTTTGACACTAGCTGCTGGGGTACTGATCTTGAACCAGAAGGACTAAACGTAGAAAATAGGCCACGCACCAGTGCAGCTTGTAACACTATTAAGGCAGAGAAATATTCAGAACCAACAAACTACACACCTTCGTCACCAGTACGATCTAAATGACTAAAAATAAACAGAAACTTGTGCTCTTCACAACTCTTCTCCCGGATTTAATAACTGTCCAACAAGATACGACTTATTCAGTTTATTACATTTCTGTAGGCAGCTCTACATGTTTCGGGTGTTGACACCCATCATCAGGAGCTCGTACAACTGTAATTACAGCTTCTGGTATTAATTGCAATGAATAAAATACGATGCTACTAATACTAATATATAATTTAAAATTCTAGATACAATACAAGCAATCTATATCTGCCTACAGAAATGTAATAAACTGAACAAGTCGCATCGTGTTGGACAGTTATTAAATTCGATTCATGATGCACGGACCCGGAGTTTGTCTAACACAGATCTATCATATACCTGTATAATACAGGCCATGTACGTAAAACGTTAACACAGTGCCGCGTTTGCCTAACCACTGTTACAACTGAAAAGGAACTACGTCCTGTGTGCACCGTTCAGCAACAACTGACTGTCAACAACATAAAAAGAATGAGTGTTTCACCAAAACGCTTTTATGGCGAATTTATGACGTCGGCAAGAATAAAAAGCAACTTAGTTCGTCATGTACAGTGTTCGATATTTTTGCCAGACTTCAATCAAAATCTCAGTAATTTTAATTTTACGTAGGAAATACCGTTGCGTTTTTGAACTCAAAAACAGATCGTTATGTTTCCGTCATACACAACTACGTCATTTTATTTAGAAAAATCTTTCAGTCTAAGAGACCATCACCAGGCCATCATTACAAAAATTCTTAAATAATTTAGAATTTTTTTAATGAAGGCCTGATGATTGTTTCTTACACCAAAACACGTTGTCATTTTTCTAAATACAATAACGTCACAGTAAGAAACCTCAGTCCACATTCTGTGTGAGTGTGAAGCTTTGGCTTCGCTCAGACATGCAAATTTGGGCTCCTCCTTTCTGGATCCCGAGGATATTAAGAATCGAAATCTGGGCGCCATCTGGAACAGGGCTACCCTAACTATGGGGCACAAAAGGGCCTGTTTTAAGGCCTAGGTGTACCGGGACCATATGGGCTCGAAACCAATTACTAGTCTACATCTAAACCTAAATCTAAATACAATAACGTAGTTGTGTTTGACGGAAATATAAGGATCTATTCTTAATTTTCAAAATTGGAGTTTCTCGACAGATTTTCATAAAAGCCCTCAATATCACATTTCAGGGGGATCGGCCCAGTAGAAGCCGCTCGGATACGTACCTGCGGGCGGTCAGATGGACGGACATGACGGAGGTGATAGGCGCTTTTCGCGACTATGCGAACGCGCCTAAAAACTACTCTTCGCAAAATTTATGAGTATTACTATATTTTTATTACGTTACTTAAGACAGCTGAGACAGCGAAGTCAGTACAGAGACTAGGTCACGGGCTGGACCATCCGGGGTTAGATTACCGCCACTGGAAAGAAATTATTCTCTTCTTCACAACATTCACCACCATTCACCTGCATCTAATGCCAAGGTTAAGTATAAGTGTAGTTATAATACACTCTGCTTTTACGCCTTCATGGCGTGCAATAGAAAACTTTACATATTCTTTATAACGCCACAAATTAGTTGTTTAGAACAGCAACGAATTTCCTGCCTTTAAGAAACATGAAGTTTGATTACAGTGTTCATAACGGCCTGCTATTGGATAACACCTAAGCTACTTCAATCCAATCACCCACCTTCATTTCCTAACCTACTTATAGAAACATATTTTGATACCTCTTCTCCCAAGTTGCTCCTTCCCTGGCACTTCCAGAACTAACTGCTCTCTAGATCTCGCGTTTCTCCTTTGTGTGCTACACGTCTAGCCAATCTATTCCTCCCAGATTTAATTAGCCTACCAACGTTTTATGATAGATCTTAGTCTGAATCACTAAGGTCTATGATCTGCAATATTTTAAAAAAGACCACTCTTTTCAGCGATTTAGGTTCCAGGGGTCTGCTTACAGGCTAGCTGATTTACGAGATATTTGCTTAACACAACGCGACAGTGCATACCGGAAATGCTCAATTTTGTCTCTAATTTGATTTTACAATTAAGTTAATTTTGATACAAAAAAAAACAAGCGCAAATAAGAGCACTTTAACCCTAGAGTGTTTTAGACGTTCAGGAATATGTTTCTTTTTCTGCTTAAACGAATAATTTCATTACCTCTCAGTCTTTACCACAAAAATTAATATGAATATATCTTATGAAATCCCATTCATGGGTAATTCGCGTAACTACACGGGTACCACTGTGTTGTGATTCTCAGACTTCATCATATACACATTTCTTAGGTCAACAATAATATACGCATAGGGAACTAGGCTGACAAGTAATTTTGAGCAAGAAAATTTGCACGTGTCTAGCAGCTGAAGCCACGCCCCCCAAGCACGCAGCCAGCCACGTTACGGTGCCCCACTCTCCGCCTCCTCATTATATCGAAAACAAAAAAACAAAAAGCAAACCGCCTAGCTCAGCCAGCGCCTCAGCATGAACAGTGGATTGACACCTTCCTCAATCACTCACATCTGCTTCGTTTCTGGACAGAATCTCGAGGGGTACGAAAGATGTGCGGTTTTAGAAGGCACAGTTATTTGCCACTAGCCAGAATAGAAATTTAGAGAAAAGAAAGATAGTGGTTTCCTTGTCAAATGTTTGGATTTCTTCCCCACTTCAATACATACATGGGAACATGCGATCGCAGTTGCGAGATACATAATTACAACACAATGACACATCAGAGGTTTTCCATGGCTTTTACCAATCCACTAATCACTATTCACATAATTACGATCACACCTGGCCTGAAGACGGCGCCTGAAGGTAAGTTGACACGTCTGGTTCCACCATGCAGCTCCTCAGCGTGTCTGGGATGAACATTATATACCTCGCCACGCACTACAGCGTCAAGCCGTCGGTCCGATACTGACTGCTGCCTGCTCTAAACGCGCACTGGCACGGCCTCGAGAGGCGAGACTTGGGTCCATCCCATTGCGGGGTGGCTGGAGGCGGGGCCTGGGAGCTCGCTGTGTGCGGGAACACACCCCTTTATTGCCTTACCACGTGCTATGCTGTGCCCCCACCCCTAGAAGGCCCATCCCATCCCACATAAAAACTACGGCTCATTTCTGGGTTGAAATCTTTGACTTCCAAAATTCTGTCATGCTGTATGTTTGTTCGGATTATCAGATAAAGCGCCTCTTCACAAGGCACTTCGGTAGAAATTCGTGTTTCAGCACATTTTACGAAATGTATCAAATAACTGGGTTACATTTGAGCTTCTCACAATGGCAACTGCCTTTCGGTATGTGACGTCGTAGAGACTGGCATGTAGGTACTAATGTATAGCGAGCAAGTGCTTGTCAATCATCAGGGTAGAAGACCCACTCTTCTTTCCTGAAGATAGGAGCACCTATCCCGTAAGCTTCCATACTTTTCTGTCGAACTACACGGTGTCACATTCTAGAATACGGGAGAGAGAGATTTTTAGCAAACCCACAGGCGGGATTTTTTAAACGCGTTAATTCGGGTTTCATAAAAGCTGGGGAATTCCTTAAACAGCTGAACCGTTCCATGGATTTAAGATGGTAATTTAGTTAATCAATTACGCCTCACCATTGCCTTGACTGCGAATGAATGCCATTTTTGCGACAGGCCCCCCCCCCCCCCCCAGTGGAAAAAATTTAGACCCCCTGGGTTTTGACCCCACCCCCCCTCAGGGGCGGGATGGGGGTTGGGGGTACAAACGTTCAACTGTTCTTCAGATGTTTCT
>Ga0123354_10016996_pt1 | contig 11399 bp, 5 predicted proteins | sample TergutLab28metaG_2_FD_97872 | JGI IMG/M metagenome (GOLD analysis project Ga0123354, IMG submission 97872) | Labiotermes labralis P4 segment gut microbial communities from Petit-Saut dam, French Guiana - Lab288 P4 | ecosystem: Host-associated > Arthropoda: Insects > Digestive system > Gut ... | reverse complement strand
TAAATAAAACATTAATCAAATCAGCTTTAACCTTTCGAGTTAAAGAGATATACAAATACCTTTTAGAACAAACAAGAAGATGTTTAAGATGGCATACATATATGTATATATATATATATAAAGGGGGAAAATTTACTGTCGAGCTTGCAGATTGAAGTACCTCATTTATTCTGCGGATTCAAAAAATAAACCCTACCAAATATCTAAACGAGGATTTAGAATGCAGGGGGGAGGGGGAGGGGGAGGAGGAAAACCGTGAGACCAATGGTCTGGACGGCTGGATGGACGTCACTACATACCTCGACTGAGAGCAAGTATTTCAGACTTTACACACCGAATACCTTTGCGTTCGGATACATGAGGATGATGTATTATCGGTGGTACTCACCGTCCAGCGGAAAATGAAGGGAACAACGAGCTTGCCATTGGCACGGTCCGGGTCGGCGAGGGTGAAAGAGCTGCCGCCCAGCACGGGGCTGGATGTGTTGCCGAAAGAACAGGATCCAGTTGAGGTGACGTTACTCTGATATTCCTTGAGGCAGACGCGGAAGAATGTGCTGCAGGGACGCGGACAAGGCACCGAACTGTCCGGCCGAGTTTCCGATCCACAGCAAGCACCAGACGCCAACTCGCTCCGGTAGTTAGCGATTTCCAGGATCTGCAGCTCGAAGAAACCCGATCCGCATGAACACTGCAACAAGCAAGACATATGATTCGAATTTATCACATCAGTGACTCCTTGCCCTGTCGTAAATGCGATACTGCATGGTTCGGCCTTAATCCTATCAGCGTTATGCACGAGACACAACGTGCTCTAACCGGCCAGTCGCCTTTGTTATCTGTATTGAGTGACATAGGTCTGTCAGTGCAAAGAATTCTTGTCTTGCCATCCCTTGACACTTTAAGCCAATCTTTTTAGATTCTTGTGGGTTTAACTTGAAATTTTCAGTTAAAAGTCATAAAAACATAATGGGTTCCTAATGAAGACCTCAGAATGGAAAAGGTTAATAATATCCTTTAACAAATGAAACCTCGCACAATAAAATAGGAAGGGCTGATTGGGGGATATTATAAGCCATGTTGAACCAGGTCGGAATGCGTACTTTGGGTTTTTATTGAGGTAATATTTTGTGGTAACAACTGGTTAATACAAACAGTAGGTCTACGCAATATATAAGCTATTATTTACTGCTTCCATTGCGATCCCCGACAGCGCAGTCGGTATGGTAACCACCCTACCTAATGGACGACCAAAAAATCGTGGTTCGAATTCAGGCAGGGGTAAGAAATATTGTGCTGTCCACGTCACTGCATCACGCGGAGACTCTTTCTGGTCTGATCCACTTTGGAACTCAGCTCAGAGATACAGTGACTAACATAAATACTCTGATTCGTCAATTTCATGTTGTAACGTTACGTCTCACTGTTGTGTAGGGTACGTACGCACACCAGCACTTTGCACGTGTATCATGAATTTACAGAATCATTAATCTGAACAAGTTCCTTGAAGCATAATTGATCTATATTTCGTTAAAGTTCTTTTTTATATCCTCCAAGCATATAATTTAATGCAAGCAACAGCGCCTAGAATCCATTATGCAAGGTGGACGGAATATACAATTTTCCACAATTATCTGGTTCACCGTTTAAACTTTCAACTTTCTTGTTTTAATGTCATATTACTTTCGTATATGGAGTGTTAAGTGCCGATACACCAGCTGAGTATGTTTGGCTGTAATAATTACAGCTAATTTAATTACCTGACCGTGCTACTAATTTGGCTAAATGTTGCGTTCAGACGTCGTTATGCGCCGAACTTCCGCAGTAGAGTGTTTAGCACTCCTTACTCATATGCCGGAGGTGACCGACCCACCTCGATAGACCATCCATCGTAACACAAAGTTGGCGGTTGCTATCATTCCTTCAGCCAAATATTGTGACAGTGGAATAAAGAGAGACCAACTCGATGTCACTTGCTTTATTATTTCATTATTTACTGCTCAACATGTGATGGATGTTAATACATCCATCCTCAGGAGCTTGCGACTTATTTGATGAGTTATTTCATGGGTTGTACTGTTCTGGTTTGACGTGTGTTGGTGTTACGTTGTGGTTTGGCTGGGGTGGTGTGGTATCCGTATGCAGGTTGAAGCACTAGTGCTTCACACATCGAACCAGAACAATACAACCCATGAAATAACTCATCAAATAAGTCGCAAGCTCCTGAGGATGGATATATTAACATCCGAAACATGTTGAGCAGTAAAAAATGGAATAATAAACAAGTGACATCAAGTTGGTCTCTCTTTATTCAACTATCAAGATGATGCACGGTCCAATATACATAAGATTGTGACAGTGTTTCGGATTAGGCAAAGGCCGCTCCACCCTTTTAATCATTCTCTTCAAGCTATTGTTGACAATAAAATCTTCATTACTGACAGGCGCTTTAGGCTGGTTAATATAGACCGGAGGGGACTGAGTACGACATTACTCGTGCACTGGTAGGCCATGTATTCAAGGACGAAATTAATACTTTATAGATAAAACTTAACATAAATTATAGTTAAAGGTTCGGTTTATACCACACAGTAAACACACTGTTTCGGTTTCAAACACAATCTAGTGAGGCTATGTTGGGAAATAATCGCTGTTTGTTCTGAAAACCATACAGAACACAGCAATACACTGTGCTGGAACGATGTCGAATTTTAATGCTAAACCTGATAATACGTAAAGTAAGTACAGTAGGGCCTCGTTTTGAGGCGGTTCTTTTTACGTTGATTCGCTTTTACGACCCTTGTCGAGTCAGACCGAGCACTCCCGAATTGTGGTGCATCGCTGTCGCAACTCAAGCGTCCTTTCTCTTCTTATTACGCTTCTAGCTCTTTTCCGGTGTTCACATGTTTCTTATTTTTCCATTTTACTGCAGTTCTTCTAAGTTTATTGTGATTTTTCCACCCATGACGTCCATCAAAAAGACAGAAAAGAAGAAAAAATCAAAACAGTTGACGTTACATTCTATCTTGATGTCTTCTGGACCACGGCCTGGGCCTTCTTCAACAAAATTAAACGTGATTTGATTGATATTTTTTCAAGTATCTGTGTAATTTTCTATAAACTTACATCATTAAGTTAAAATTGTATGTCATAATGTAAAGAAATATTGTAAATTATAAAATTATTTTACTAATTTTTTTGGCCCATGAACTTATCTCAATTTAAACCATTTAAATAATACTCGTTTTATGACGATTCAATTTACAACCAAATTTTCGAGAATGTAACGCCGTCGTAAAACGAGACCCTACTGTACTTGACTTGAAGGGCGAAGAATGCTTGCGATTTCATCCGATTTTCCCCTTACGTCTTCGTGGCACATGGACTACAACACGCTTATTAAACAGTCCGTCGTTCTGACATCTGTCACAGGTCATAGTCAACATACTGCAGTAGACAACCGTGTGAGCATCTCTGCTTATTTTGCTCACGGAATGCCAAGAGAATTTACAATTTATTCGTAGTCTTCACTAGATATTGCCAGCGGTGTATGATTCACGTTCATTTGTCACCCTTAAAATCACGGCCCAATCTAGTCACGTAACAACCACATTGGCGCCTACGTCAAATGGTGTTTCCAGTAGAATCGTCTTTACATTTGATCTTCCGATGCGTATAAAATGCATGTAAACACTAATGAACTGAGCGATCGGAATTTGTGTTGCAGTTGAAATTTTGTCTGCTATCTGCAATACGGAACGAATAATTGTGTATGGCGCACAACAGTAAGAGAGTTATGTTCAACATATATGGGAGTAAACTGTTATTGTAGTACTTAGAATTTGTTTCTCAGATTGTGTAGTGTTTTGAGGAACACAAGTTATGAAAGAAAACAAAAAATAAAAAAAAGTTTAAAAATGTATGTCTTATAAAATGGAGAATAATTGAAATGGTAATTGGGTCAGTACAGTGCACGTTGACTTCTCTACGTTAAATTCAGTCTCTATTTGTTCAGAAGATTTAAGTAATATTAAATTATTGCACAGTTATGAAAGGAGATGTAATGATGAAAGATTTGAGATTCTCACAGCTGTTGATGAAACTACGTCTTCTAAGATGTTACGCAACGTGCTATGATAAAGAGCTGAAGTAGTTTGAAACAAGCGTATCTCCTTCATCTTCAGGTTCCAACAGCCCAAGAAAAGTGCGGAGAGAGATATACATATGATGATACTAGGCGAGAAAGGGTGTTTGCTGCATTGGTGGAAATGCCTTCTGTTGCTCTTCACTGTATTGCTAAGGAGCACTGAGGAAAAGAAAGATCAATATTAGACGCGGCAATAGGAAATCAAGAAAATCGATCCTATGGTGTAGATCAGGGTCTGCAAACTGAAGCTGTGTAAGAGAGACAGCAAGAAAAAATAGGATCTCGCAAGTAGCAAAGAAGAACTTGCTAAGCATATTATTTTAAGGAGTATATAGAAACTACCTGCAGAATTATGTTGGATGTGAGAAACTGAGGTATAGTCTCGTACAAACAGTTTGAAAGAAAACTGTAAATTTTAGGAAGAGATACTGCCATAAGAATCTGGGAAACACTCCACTAGAAGTTCAGAATGTAGGTACAGTTGTAGCCTGTAGCTGTGTGGAACGGCATATAAAAGAACAAGCTTTTATTTGTAGACGTAAGTAAGTGAATGCTGCCGATGAACAGACAGCTGAACATACCATTTACCAAGTATTTCCGTCGCACACAAATATCCAGCACTCTACTCGCTATTTGCTACTTATTTCCTGCTACTAGCTTCGACAGGAAAATACCATCTTCCAGCAATCATATCATATCATATCATATCATATCATAAACGCGAATACTAAAAATTTCTATTTCAACGCACCATGTTTAAAGTTACGTTTATCAAGTAGGTACTGCACTTTACACAAAGAACCCCCCCCCCCTTCCCGGTTTTAAGTATAACGAGGGTTACGTGACGGGGGGGGGGGGTAATCAGTTCATAATATCAACAAAACAAGAATATGACAACAAATACCGGGTTAGTACCTTAAACTGCTGAAGACCGCTTGCTCGTGTTTCTAACCAGTCCTCAGGATAACATTCATAAACATCATCATAATTCTTTTCGCTTTCTTTAAACTGTTTCTTTCGTATAGCACTTTATATGAGGTGAAATAAATTAGAAACTTTTAAAAGTAGAATAATAGTTAGATAAAATAGACCGATTATCAGTGACAACGAAAGACATTACTAAAAACATAAGAAAAAGCACCTTCGAAATTAAAGCGTGCAAAAATACTGATACACTGAAGGGTTTATTTTATTGTATATTGCTTTAATGTTACTGGTTCAGTGGTTTGTTCAGTTTAGTATCTTGTGTCCTCCGATCTGCCACATACAGAAGTGCAAACGAAAATATACGAACTAAAACTTTGTCTCTGATTTTACACTTATGTTGAACTTGTTCTCTTACTCTTAGTAAATAACCAACTTAATGTACAAAAACTTGTTTTATAATAAGTTTATTATATGCCTCTACATGTTTCGAGCACTATGTGCTCATCATCAGAAGGTCAAAGTGATATTATACAGCATCTGGTATCATCACACCTGTAGGTGGCCGTCCGGTGCACAGGTTGAGAGAAACAGACTCTTCTTCTTCATCTTCTCTCAACCTGTGCACCGGACGGCCACCTATAGGTGTGATGATACCAGATGCTGTATAATACAACTTTGACCTCCTGATGATGAGCACATAGTGCCCGGAACATCTAGAGGTATATAATAAACTTATTATAAAACACGTTTTTGTGCATTACGTTGGTTAATTACTAAGATTATACTGAGATGTACGGTCAGCAAAACATAAAAAATTGTTCTCTTACGTAACAGTACAACATAGAACGATGGTGCCTGAGAAGAACCTTTGTACAGAAGACGGAGTAAGTAACCGTTGGACTGAGAGTACGTAGTGAGTAGTTTAATGACTTTTTCCCCATAGCAAATATTATTGTGTACCCAAGTCAGGGAAGAGAAGTAGCTTGTACCCTGTGGCACTGATGAGAGAGAAAAGAAGGTTTGGTGAAGAAAACATGATAAAATGGGACCAGTTCGAACAATTACCTGTGATGGCATTATAATACAACGAACTGGCAATGTACGTATGAAGAAATATTGTGGCACATTTGCCTAGTCATTGTTGTTAGTGATAAACAACAGTGCCTTCCCTTTGTTTTGTCTTTGAGCTGCACGTATCTGTCAACAATATAAAGCCATTATGTGTTGCCATGGAAACGCAAGAATTAGTTCCCTTCCCACCGTTCTCGAGCTAAGGAGTTTCTTGTGCTGCTGCCAACAATACAAACGTACTGTAGTCTCTATGTGAAATGGACGAAGTTTTGTCAAATTATAGTCAAATTTGAACTTTCTTAACAAATATTCATAGAAGTCCCCAATACAAAGTTTCACAAAAATCCATTCGGTGGGAGCCGTGCTGATACAAGCGGACAGACGGACGGACATGACGGAGTTGCGTGAAAACACTTAAAATTGACCTTAAAGAAATAGGAAGAGAGGTATGGACTGGATTCTTCTGGCTCAGGGAGAAGAACAGTGTCAGGCAGTTCTGAAAGGGTAAAGAAATCAAAGACTTTATTGATATTCGGTAAGTTACGTGATGAGAAATGCAGCTACCAGCTACTCCAAAGTAACTTCGAGGATTATTTGACCGTGCATCTTCCTCATGAAATAAAGTGAAATGCCAACTTTATGCAACTAGGTAATTTTATTGATGTATTCTTAGCTCGACATGTTTCGGGTACATGTGCCCATCATCAGGAGCATAAGATGTTGAGTTACAGCATATGGTTTTCTGCACTGGGTTTGTGGATGGGTGGTGGTCTTGAGAGCCGCTGCGTAGGTCGTGTGTGCGGTGCGGATGGTGCTGTGCAGTCGCACACCTTGCAGACAAAGGATTTACTGCAAGGTGTTTTGATTTATTAATTCCGGTTAACCAAAACGAATGAATATCACAATGCAAATTATAACTCAAAATAAAGAAGATAATTGATTTCCTTACAGTATTGTAGAAGATTTTGTCGGAAAGTAAATGGCATTTATTAAATAAGAAAGCATATATGTTTTACAGTTTATTGCTTATTTATGTCAACAAGAGTAATTTCAAATTATCATCATATTTATGTTTTCTTGGAATATTAATTTTCATGAATCCAACAATTTGTAAACCCAGTGACGAACAAATGCGTTAATTTTCTAAGTTGATTGACTAACATCAGAATTCGTAAAACCGAAGAACATTCACTGTAAACCTCACTAAATCATCAACAGCACTATTACTAAACCTCAATAGAGCAGTGCCAAAAAGGGGCGAAGGCGTCAAAACCATACGTGAAAAAATTCGCTTCTCTGACTTTGCACGATATGGGTATAACTGTGAGCCAGGTGTCCTAAAACACGGCCCTTTCTTTTACTGTGTTTAAAACGCGTGCGAAGTAGGTTACCCTCAAAACACGCAAAGCTTGGTAAAGACTTGTAACTGGTTTGCCTAACCGGTTAACTGTGATCTCCGGAATCCATGGTCCAGCCGGTGTTCTGTGTCACCAATATGAAACTTGTTAACAAAACTGTTTTATGTACCCATGAAGCAGCAAGCTCATGGGCGAGTGTTTCTCTACCTGACAGGAATCTACCTCGTGCACTGCTAAACACGACTCTCTCACCCTTACTTGCGTTTCATTTTAGTTGATTTTACGTCCAAAATAAATGTTGCTTTCTTACACCAGATGTAACGCTGGCCGGGAATTATTATCATCCAGGGTAGTCCACTGTAACAGAATATCATGACTTTGGAAACAAGTTCGGAATATTGACCGCTGTATAAAATTTAAACTTCTAGGATAACTGAACAAGAATGACTAACATGAAGATAAAAGCAGCAGAGTTCTCCGAAACATTGATACCCCTATAACATTTTAGAAAGTCACAACCCAGAAGATGAACTTCAACTCCCTTCTGAGGAACCAGACAAATTCTTTGAGTTCAAAATTCCTTTTACCACCAAAACTCGGCATGTAAGTAATATTAAGAAGGCAAGATAGAGCCTTGGTAGTCGCACAAGAAAATCATGCAGTCTGCTCTGTCCTAGTTAATTAGAATTACTCTCCTGCCGCTAGAAACCCACCGGGACAGACCTGTCCCAAAACGGAACCCTGGGGAGAGACCCCTGCTGCTCACAACCATTCCCTTAAGGCCGACAGAAACCAGATTACGTGTCAAAGCACACTGAATCCTTTTATCACGCTCTTCTTCCCATACTTTAAAGAGGTTATATTTACGTGTGTTTTATATGCAAATCAAACTCCCTCTACTAAAATCAGGATTCAAGTTTTACAAACATTGCTGCAATTGTCTGAACATTGGTTTACTGAAGACAAAATAAGTATTTGTTGCATTTGCTTGTTTATGAAATTGATGAGGCTGTCGGTTCATAAAGTGTGAGCTACAGACTACTGTTGGTATATGTGGTTAATATTTCAGATTAAACAACAGTAACTTTTGTACAAATAATGAGGCCATTGCGAGGTATGATATTCTAAAAGTCGTACTGATAAAGCTTAAAAGTCTTCTGGGATGTTGTCACGTCACCTGGACAGGATAGCCCTGAAGATTGAGTATTACGATCCTCCGAAACGTCGATTACTACTTAACCGTTCGACATGGCATGAAATGCCAGGACATTTAAAATTTCATAATAGATGTAGCTTAAATTAATTCGTCTTAGAAGAAAACGGTTAAGCTTATGTGTCTAAATTGAGATTTCAAACGATTCTGAATTCTGTGAGTTTCTCCATTTCCAGCAGATGGGAGGGAAGTGACAGCAAGTGCAGATCTCCATCTGAGATGTAGTCGTGAGGCGGCCTTTCCTTCAGACTGCGCCTTTTATGTGCCGTAGCTGGGCGATATATAGATGTTCGGTACGATACAAACAGTCTTGTCTGATAGTTCCGTTCTAGCATCTGATACTGATTGGCGTGGGCATACAAATAAATGGTCTTCCTGAGAGGAAGTAATATTTTTAAAAGATACGCTGTTCAAGTTATTGATGTTGACTGAGATGATTTGAAGTGTGGGGTACAACCACAAATGTATACTTTAAAGTTTCATTTTTTTTTTCAAACTGCAAACATGTACTTTTTTATCTCAGTATTTAACCAAATTTTGTGCATCAAGTTGGTTAAATACTGAGATAAATTTACTGAGATGCACGGTCAACAAAACGTCAAAATTTGCAAATATGTACGTCATTTAGCTAATTATATTTAAGCATTAACCGTTTTATATAACGACTCAGTGCCTACCGTGCAGTAAACACTTTCCAGCTCGCTTATATAAAACCATTGTATAAGGTAACAGTCGCTGTTGTTCTGATATCCATGCAAAACAAACAAAGAATATGTGAGCACCACGCAGAGTTTTTGAATGTTAAATTTGGGGGTGCGTAAAATAATCGCTCAGCTTTAAATATTTAAATACACTTTACTTATTATGTTTTCCAAATAAATAACACAACTGAAAGTCTTTGCTAGTGTCTGTATGAAGTGGCATAAAATATATACATCCCCACAGTTAACTGGACATGCAGTACGCACGCGTACACTACTGCAGAGATTAGTATGAATGACACAAGAGATGAAATCACGCTCTAGCTGCAGGAGACCTATAACCTACTCGTGTGTCTGTACTGTAGATCCTTATAGATCCAAATGTAAATAATTTCTGGTAATTTTTGTTGTTACACCGTGCATGTTGTCGAGTTACTCAATTATTACACCAAACACTGCACATATATAAAATTTATAAAATTTACACATTAAAACATTAAAAACACTCCGATATGTTTCGGTCCTAAGACCATCATCAGGGAGCTATATATTCCTCGTTAAAGTCACACTAGAAATAGTCACAGATTAATTTCGTTGTATAAGTTGGGTGTTGTGGCAGTATGCTGTATTTTTAATGTTTTAATGTGTAAATTTTATAAATTTTACATATGTGCTGTGGTTGGTGTAATAATTGAATAATTTCTGGTAAGTTACACTAAACGAAAAATGCATTAGTTTCAAGAATTAGTCGAGTATATTAGTGCTTTATCAGTTCCGGCTCTTGGTTCTCTTACCCACTTTACAGCCTTCCTTTCATTAACATGTTTTAGAGCGGCATGCAGTAAATGCTGACAACCCACGTTTCTATGACCCACAGATAATTTATTTGTATTTTAAAAAGAAAGAGAATAGAAATTTGAGACCTTAATCTTCCCTTCTGCTTTTGCCTCTGTTTGCCTATATAAAAACAGATCCACGTAAACTATTAAGTGGGTTTGAAGTCAATAACAGAACTAATGTTTAGTTAGATGTTATATTCTAGGTTGAAAGACTACATTTTTCGGCCGGTAGTGGCCATCATCAGGTCTTTGTCAATCGACACACTTACGAGTACTTTATACAATCGTGTGGTGGCATGTTTGATGAGGAGATCTCAACATCAAGGTCTTTTTTTTATTGTGATATATCTATATAAGGTGTGTGGGTAAATCAGTACCATTACAGGCCTGGACAGGCCCAGAGGGTTCCAGGAAATTAAGTTTCCCAGATTTCGTGACAACGGCACAGGATGGTGGTAGGTTGTCAGCCTTACGCACCGGCCGCCTTTACCCCCTGAAATACTCCTGGTACTCATTTCTGTTAGAGGCTGAGTCGACCCCAGGGCCATAGTGCGATCGGAAGGTTTTTATGTCAATGAAAAATCCACTGACACCAGCTGGGATCGAACCAGCGTAAGGTGTGTGGGTGAGCCACTAAATTTATCTAAACGTATAAACAGGCCATACCTCCAAACAAAACGAAAATCCCCAACAGATAAACACAGTACGGATTAAACCACACTGCAAGACACCACGAATAAAACCCACATAAAGAACATAGTATTTATCCAGCTCCAACGACACATAGCACAAGCTGACATGGCAGACAAACACAAGAGAACATTCAATGAAATCTGGAATAACTACACAATTCAAAGGAAAACAACCTAAACAGTGAATAGTGACGCACTAAACAACAAAGTGGACAAACAGATAAATGATTATAGTGAACATTTACACCACTAGTGACAGTAATGGTGGATGGTTAAAACCAGTATTTTTATTAATTTAAAAATACTGCTTTTAACCATCCACCATTATTTTATATATCATATTCGTCAAGGCTAGTAACATTCAATATAACCAATCTAGAATTTTAAATTATACATTAGTATTAATAGCAGCGTATTTTACTCATTGCAGTTAATCAATACCAGAAGCTGT
>Ga0123354_10016995_pt1 | contig 11399 bp, 3 predicted proteins | sample TergutLab28metaG_2_FD_97872 | JGI IMG/M metagenome (GOLD analysis project Ga0123354, IMG submission 97872) | Labiotermes labralis P4 segment gut microbial communities from Petit-Saut dam, French Guiana - Lab288 P4 | ecosystem: Host-associated > Arthropoda: Insects > Digestive system > Gut ... | reverse complement strand
GTAGTTTGGTAATATGTGTGGCTGTATAGTGGTAGTTTGGTAATATGTGTGGCTGTATAGTGGTAGTTTGGTAATATGTGTGGCTGTATAGTGGTAGTTTGGTAATATGTGTGGCTGTATAGTTTCACACATCCCAAAGTTTTGCGTTTGACATTCAGAGGACTGTGCAACGTGATATATTTTTATAATAAAAGCCAAAGAGATGTACTATTTCTCAAATTTATTTTGGTAATGAACTCTAAATGTTTCAGACAGATTTACTGTCCCTCATCAGCAGACAGTCAACATAAATAGCATGACAAATAGCTGTTGCTCTGAATACAGTATCAAGACTCCTGATGATGGACAGTAGATCTGTCTGAAACATGTAGAGTTCTTTAGCAAAATAAATTTGAGAAATAGTGCATCTCATTGGCTTTTATTATAAGAACAAAGTTTTGCTGGCCAACCTAGGACCTACAAACTCTTGAAGATGAAGGTGCTGTGTTTCTTCAAATTGTTGGAATGTGTTTAGTTGTGCACTACACAGTAGAACATCGCAGAAGAACTGAAAATTCCAGATGTTGTTCATGTATGTGTGCAGCAAGTGGTGCAATATTAGTTTATTGAAAAGTTAGCATTTAAGAAAATTGTATGAGGTACCGAGATCACAGAAATAGGAAATGTAGGAAAATTTCTATATAAGTTGGGATGTAAGTGGGAGTATCTTGCAAAAAATAGTCTAGGAAGTTAGGTGGAGGGGGTAGTGCTGTTGTGAACAGTAAGAGTGAGAGCAGTTGGACAAATACTGTTAGATGTTGGGTGTTGCTGAACAGTTGTATTTGGCTGTGCACTGCAAAAAAAAACAGGTTTTTGGGGGGCACATTGCACTTTGTGATTTCCGATTTTTGACTCAATTCATAAATATTGTTCGATGATCTGTTGTTTAATGACATGACTGTTGGCCGATAATTCACCGTGTTTCATGCAGAAGGTTTGCTTCTTTTGATAGATGAATAACAAAGCTGTAAAAGTTGGGAAAGAGGAGACATCAATTGAACTTCCTGACTGTGATGATTTCTGTCAACTTACAACAAGGGGAAAGATGCGTGCTCTCTTGCAGAAGAATTTCCTGCGTATGTGGAGGAATGTCGGGTGAGTTTTGTCAACAAGCATGGAATTGCTGAAACACACGTTTTATGAAAGCGGTACCCTCATGATGAATCTCTACCATTGTCACAGGGTGATGCTGTTCATCTTTGCCCTGCCGGTGATGCAGGTAATTCTGTTCTGCCTTGCCATTGGACGTGACCCCATTGGACTTCACCTGGCTGTTGTTAATCATGAGCTGAATCAGAGCGGAGGCAACTGTGAATTTAATGAAGGCTGCAGTTTTAAGATGCTCAGCTGTCGATATTTACAGAACCTGAATAATGTTACCATAATCAAGGTGAGTGTGTCATCATACAGGATACTGTGCAGAAAATGGGAGTCTTGTAGACACTTTGCTATAAAAAGTTGCTTAAACGTACCTGCTAGTGTTATCATATTTGTCTGTTCTTGCGTATGAGTCTGAAAGTTGGTCTGTCACATTGAGAGGAGACCACTGGCTGAGACCGTTCAGGGACAGGGTTCTGAGGAAGAATTGGCCGAAGGGGAGGAGACTGGAGAAAACCATAGAACAAGTGCTTTGTGATCTGTATGTCCACCATATTTTATTTGAGGGTCAGCAGACATTATGTACGAGGGAGAGCAAAATGGATTCAGGGTTCTGACGAAGAAAACTGAAAGAAGGAGACCTCTTGGAAGACCATAGATGGGAGGATAATATTGTAATGAATCTTAAAGAAATGGAATTGGAGGGCAAGGAAAGGATTACTTTGGCTGTGGAGAGGGACTAATGGCAGGATTTGTGTTCATGATGATAAGCATTTAATTTGCATAAAATGTGGTGAGGTTCTTTACTGGCTGAAAACCATTAGCTAGTCAAAATGGGCTGTGCTGTGTGGAGTTAGTTATAGTTAGGTTAAGTTAGGTTAGGTTAGTATAGTTAGTCGGTCAGTGATTGCCTGGGAGAAATACGTTTCTGTCATCTTTCTACTTCTCATTTGTTATTCTGTTTAATGTCCCAAATTGTGCTGCACATCAAGCACAGGTATGCCTTGTAGTGTAATGAATCTCGGTGTGATCTGTTATTGGCGTTTTCCTAGTGCCACAAAACTGATGAAATCTATTGTGAACCATGACAGCATATGCATGCACACATAACATAATTAGTTTGAACTGAATTACAGGATAAATATGACTCACCGGACAGTGCACTGAGTGCTGTGAGAAAAGGCGAGGCATGGGGAGTCCTCTATTTCACAGAGAACTTCACTGATGCGCTAGTAGCTCGAATGGCCCTTGGCAAGGACTCAGATGAAGAGACACTTGACCAGAGTGAGATCCGAGTGTGGCTTGATATGTCAAGTAAGTTGTGAGGTTTGAGGTCCTCGCATGATTATACGTCCAGTTCTTCTTAATACGGCACAACTCTTAGTGCAGAGTTTCGTCCTTCCCAATCACTTCCTTCTGTCTTCCTCTCTCCTGCACAAGGGTCTTTCAATTTGGCACTGTTAACCTCTGTATATCTTTTTCTAACATCCTCCCAGCATATCTTTGGTCTCCCCATTGGCCTCTTTGAAATGGGTTTCCAGGTGTGTATTGCTTTGACTATTCTTGTATCTTGCATTCTTTTGATGTGTCCAGTTAGACACTGTACTATATTGCTGTTGGTGTGTGTGGCTCAGGGTCTGAGGTGTTAATGGAAAGCTTATTTTTAATTATTGCCTTTCTGGGAAATAACAGCATGATGCTGAATACACGGAGTGCCTGCTGTTGTTGGGTCTAGAATTTTTTGCCTTCTGATTTACTGTCTAAGCATGTAAGTTTAAAATGTACAAAACTCTAATTTTGCTAGCTGTCTGTCACAGTAAGGGAAGAATCTGGACTGAGGGTGCTCAAGATGTTTATATCTGAGAGGGAAGAATTAAGAGAAGAATTTAAAAAAAAATATTGTGTAGTGAGGAGCTACATGATTTGTACTGTTAGGGCGATCAAATTAAAGATAATTATATTATTCAACATTAAATAGTATGGGATTGTGACAGCATGAATAAGTAAGCCACAAGTGATACCTCTAATTTGTACAAATTCACTGCTGGCCTTCAGTACGCTGGGCCATCTTTCGGGATTGAGCCACATGGAGAAATGAGCACTTGAAGTTTCAGCAAGCACTGTAATTGCATCTTTAGGGTAAAAGTATTGTACAGTTGTCAGGGGCCCTTGTATCGATTGTGTAGTGAGCGTTGAGCCTCATCGTGTTGGTGGTGGACTGCTTTGCTAACCAGTAAGAGTTATTGCTTCTGGCTGTAAGAAGAGGTGAGAACAGGTATTTTGTGGCAACTTGGGGGGATGGGGTCATGACAAGAACCACCAGAGTCATTCACCCTGAAGATAGGACTGCATTTTCCACTGAATATTGCTAAACCCTCAATACTTACTGAAAACTAATCAAATGTGTCTGTAAGTCTAGATGAGTTTCTCTGGGAAACGGTCACTATAGGCACTGCTTCCACTAAATATTGTAAATATTGGCACAAGAATAATGAGAATACGTAGTGCTTGTAAGGGGTGTGGTCAGTAATTATGCATGGGTTTCTTGGTTGTGCATGGAAGGAGCCTGGTGTTTGCAGTCTGAATCAACTCATCACATCATTGTTATAATAATCATTATCACTGTCATTAGAACAACAGTAACAACAGTTGTGCTTTGTAATATTTTCCCATTGCCATGTTATGACACTGTTTGAGCTGTTGATGTTGTTAACCACGACACTTTACTAAATAAAAATTGAACTGAAACTACTTTAATCATCATCAGTCTCCATCATTGTCATTACAGATCAGCAGATTGGACTGATGCTGAATCGAGATATCCAGTTGTCTTACCAACGTTTTGTTAAAGAACTGTTGACGTCTTGTGGAGAGAACCCCAAAGTGGCAGATATTCCAATACAGGTACCTTCTGACGTGTAGCAAGTATGGTTCAAAAGTTAATTAATGCTCTAAAGAACAGCAGCAATATATGTACCACTTGGTTGAATGTTACAACACTCTCTGTTTTGTCTGCACAGTGTGTGTGTTTGTATGTTGTTTGTTGTTTGTGAGTCTGACAACAAACAACTATCATTTTCCTGTAAACTTTAACTGGTTGTTCTTTGTAATAGTAGTGGACTGTTTTTTTCTGTGAAAAAGGAACTCAATTTTTAGCCTACTTTCTTTCCTTGTGTGTGAAGAAAGTAAACTCCTAAGATTGGTGTTTTGGTGTGTCCATTTAGATTTCAGATTCCTGAACCATTTAATTGATATTCACAATATGATATGAACATTATGCCTGTGGAGGCCATGCAAATGTAGCATTTGTTAATTCTGTACTGTGAGTAATAACAACATTATGGTCATGCAAATTTTGGTTCTAAATGTAGAGTCCTGAAATTGTGTATTGTGGTGAAGTACTGAACTTCTGTCAGAGTAATATTTTGTGGAATGTGACATAAAAAGTTGGGAGTCGGGCACAAATATTCTTTGGCTTAAGTTTGATGGTGACATTTAATGAATGCCTGGCTGTAGGTACCCACAATTTTGCATGCAGATACACCAATACCCCAATACACCATACATTTTCTGTGTGAAATGATTGCCTGACGTGAACATTTGCAGACTTGGTATTGGAAAAGTTGTTTGGGTATGTAAATGACATGTTTAAAGTATGTAGAATCTGTACTGTAGTGATTAGTTCTTCACAGAATTTAACCGTTTGACGCCTAATGACCCCTATAGGGGTCGTAGCGCACCGCTAACCTCTAAAGTTGCATTTTATATATTTATTCAACAAATATAGGTACTGAATATTTTAAACATGGTATATACTCTTAATTTTTTTCTCTTCAAAATGCAATTTGTTTCATAATTCTAACATATTTGGTTCCTGTATTATTCACATTTTATATACAGAGTGTGCTAAAATTAAAAAAATAATTCCGGCGCCAAAAGGTTAAATAAGTTGACAGTAGTAATAGAGCAGTAGATCTGATCTGTGGAACAGAGGAACAGGCTATAATGTTTTGATTGGAGCTGTTTGTTCAGCGTTACACATCAGAAAGCCTGGTGTCAGTTGGTGAAACAAATTGCTTTGTGTGATTTCCACATCTGCTAGAAAGTAGTGACAGTCATGACAGATGTTGTCAGCAGCAGCAGAATTAATGTTAAACGTGACCCCTCCACAACAAAGAGCAAAATGAGTTCATGGTCACATGGTTCGTAGATATTACAGTGCAGATATGCTGTACCTGTACGTTAGGTATGTTTATATGTGACACTGTTGGTGGCTGAGATCATACAGTGTCGCTGATAGATGAATGAATGATTATGAAGCATTGGTGCAATGATATTGGCAGGGGAAAACCAAAGTACTGGGAGAAAAACTGTCCCAGGGCACTTAGTCCACCACAAACCCCACAAAGTGAGGGGCCAGCGGCTAGGGGAGTGAGCCATGGCATGACCTGACATTACACAAGGACTTTCCAGGTGTGGTTGCTCCAGAACACAAGACTATTAAATTCTGTTGTGAACAACTCAGGGATATCAGTTCAGTTGTACCCCTGAAAGCTGTGGTTAGACACGACTCATCACACGTCAGATATTAAGGGTGACATTCTTGGTTCGTGTGGTTAGTCAATGGACTTTCATTGCAGAGCCCTGAGTTAAAACTGAGGCCTGTCTGTGGGATTTTGTGATGGATAGTGTGACTGGGACAGGTTTTGCTATGACTACTTTGCTGTTTCCTCCGTCATTCCACCAGTGCTCCATACTCAGTCATCTACTGCGATGTTGTACAGTGTGAGTAGTTGATAGGGCTATGAGATTTGCAGTGATGCTGGGGATTGGAATGTGACACTGTAGTGTTGGGTGAGTTGTTGCTGATGTTTTGAAGGATTTTAGTGACTTGAAGATGAAGGCACCATAATCCTTCTAAATATGAGGAACCACTCGAGCACTCACACTGTGTCTTATTTCAAATGACTGGATTTTTATTTCCCAGCATCATTAAATGAAACCCTAAACTTTATGTTTATGGTTCCATGCATCGCTGATCTGTATTAATAATTGTCCAACGAGATGCAACGGAGAGCAGCCTATTTATTGTTCTGCAAGTTCACTCCACATGTTTCGGGTGTCAACCACACCCATCATCAGGAGTACACAAAATTGTAACTACAGCCTCCAGTACTGGTCATATTTTTTGTGCAGCTACCTCCCTCCAACGTGGCCAAGCTTGACCACAATGGAGGGAGGTAGCTGCACAGTACCGGAGGCTGTAGTTACAGTTTGGTGTACTCCTGATGATGGGTGTGGTTGACACCCGAAACATGTAGAGTGGACTTGCAGAATAATAAATAGGCTGCTCTCCGTTGCATCTCGTTGGACAATTATTAATATAAAACCCCAAACTTCACAGCTGTGGGGGATATTATGAAAGGCACTCACTTAAACCATAACTTCTTTACTTTATTTCAGTTCAGAGATCCTGTTTATGGAAGCAATGAACCCAGCTTCACAGACTTTGTAGCTCCTGGCGTTATTCTAACGTAAGTGTCACTTGCTGAGCAGCCGATCACACCATGGCCTTACTTGACTCTGTCGGTTTCACTTTACACAGTTATCTTCATTTTTAAATGACGCATGACGATGCACTGATGATTCATTATGAGAAATAAAGCCAACAAGTGCATATACAGATATGTAAATTTACTCTATTATAAACAGTGTAGCCTGGTACATGTTGTGGCCAGCTATTGTGGCCATCTTCAGGGAGGTGTTCTTCACAGGATATGTTACACAGAGCTTCAGAACAGTTTACAGGTTAAAATGTTTAATTTAAGTAAGAGGTTTAAAATCTATGTTAAAATATAAAATACTGATAGAACCATGTGGGCTTGTGCAAAGCTACACACCTGTTGTCTAGTTACGCACTAACTGCATGTTGGAAGCATGGATCAAAAATGTGGAAGGAAGGTCACTTATGTGATTTAATTTGGAATGAATTCCCATAAAGATACTCGGACTGGAGATGGTGCTACGACAACTTTGGAATGACAAAGAAAGCAAAATATGTAAACAGTATTTGTAAATATTGTGCAAGCATCTCTGTACACACATATTGTTTGTATTTATGAACTTAACAATTGTTAATAATTTTACAAATTTTTAATTGAGTTATATACACATACATAATGTATATATATTATATTATTGTATTATATACACATACATAATGTATATGTATTATATTATTGTATTATATACACATACATAATGTATATATATTATATTATTGTATTATATACACATACATAATGTATATATATTATATTATTGTATTATATACACATACATAATGTATATATATGTTATATTATTGTATTATATACACATACATAATGTATGTGTATTCCTCAGTATGTTTTGAAGACCAACTGTGAACCTGAGGATCACCTTAGATAGGTCAAAACATGTAGTTCTGTGTAACAAATAGACTAAATGCATTTGGACAGATACTCATTTAGTTTTGTGCTACAAACAGCACAACAGGACAACAGTCATTAAAAGGGTTTTTGTAGTTTTAGACATGTTGCTCCTTATTATGGAAAGTCCCCTGTCCAGAAAATCCGTAAGTCCCAAGCATCTTGTATAAGGGTTCCGCACTGTATTAGCCTGTGTACATGTCTATCAAAATGCACAGTCAACAACAGATCTTTCTTGTTTCTCAGGATTGTGTTTTTCTTAGCTGTTGCCCTCACTTCTTCAGCACTGATAATAGAGCGAATGGAAGGTTTGCTGGACAGGAGTTGGGTAGCAGGTATGTGGATGCTTTGTCTTGCACAACATTATGTACTTACATATTCGTATTGAACCATGTTTAAGATAATTAACAGTACTGAAAACATATACCATCAACTGTTTGTGTACAGGTTTTAACAAGATTCTGTTTGTTTACATAAACCCTTCTCCAATAATTTGGTTTGACCTGACTATTCTTAGGGAAATTTTATGTGAAATGAAAAATTACTGTCACCAGTTACATACTTTGCATGTTTGTATCAGTGGAGAAAACTTCTCAGTGTACAGAGTGGCTTAGAAGTCACCACAACCCTGCGTAACTTACCACATGGATTCGAATATGCATCCTGTGTGCCATGTGCAACACACCGTGGCACACGGCATGCACATACGGCCAGTGACAGTGTTGTTACATACCACTTTGCAGTTTCAGAATGTCTGACAGCGCACAGCATGCACGTGCGCACATTCACTTCCTATCTAAGTAGGGGTATGGTCACTTCTGTGCCATCCTGTACAGTGACCGAACCAGAATCTAATGAATTTATAAATGCTGTTACTCACAGACTGAAGTTTTTAATGTCTGTGATATCTTCAGCCTTTCTTCTTTCAGTACTGTATGCTAAATGAAATGTATGTCTTGTGGATGTCATCTAAAATATATTTTATGCAGTTCTGATTTTTTAATAGAGAATTGACCATTTTTAGGTTAACCGTAATCATTTAACAACTACTTAGAACATTTCTGCCATGCTATAGACTCTCAATTTTTGCAGGAGTAACACCGTTTGAGATCCTGTCCTCACACGTGATAACTCAGTTCGTGGTAATGTGTGGGCAGACAGCACTGGTCCTCATCTTTATGATCCTGGTGTTTGGAGTTGAATGCAAGGGTGACGTGTTTGCGGCCGTTATCCTGACAATCCTGCAAGGACTCTGTGGCATGTGCTTTGGTGAGTTGTACAGTCCAACACTGCAGTTCTGCACTGCAATGAAACTTGTATCAGATTGTCCTACTTGATGGTCAGGTTGCTTCATCTCTTCAGTTTCCATTTATGATTGAAAGTTTAAGAATTAAGCAATACTGTGCTGTGTTCTTGCTGCCAATATCCCAGCCAGTATGCTGACATCCTGCCTGCTACACATCAGTATGACTCCCAGTTCTTGACACTCACTCAGTAATTTTACTACCTTCATCACCTGTACATATATCCTGTCTTTGTGGCTAGTTTTCATGGATCGCTGGGCCCTAAAGATGAAGGCAGTACAGTCCTTGGAAACATTAGGAGCTGTTTGCACAGTGACATGGTGTAACTACAAAGATGACTTGAATTTCAGCAGTACTATTATGAGAACCTGAAATCTTACAAATCAAGAATAATCATACTGTTGGATCTGCTTGATTGTAACTTCTGTCAATTCATGGTACTGTGTGTCGATTTTGACTGTACCTTATGTATGCTGTTTATGTTCACAGGTTTTGTCATATCAGCAATATGTGAACTAGAAAGGAATGCCATACAGCTAGCACTGGGAAGCTTTTACCCCACTCTTCTGTTGAGCGGTAAGTTACTGTAGTACGCGTTACACAGTAATAGAGGGACATCAGTTTAGCTGAGTGGTGTCACTGATCGCTTCATGTCAGATCGCTTAGCCCATAAAACTTCTACTTGTAACGAACAACATGTTTGTTAGAGGTGACATATGGCTGCAAGCCAGGTGCATACCCAGAAATTTTTATTTGAGGTGGGAGGGGCTGACCCTGGGGCTATATATATATATATATATATATAGTAAAATTTATGTTTGATTTTATAACCTGTGTTATAAATTCATGTCATAAATGTGGCTATAACATAACACTGTGTGCAAGTGCATTTACACACTTGCAGATATAACTGCATGTTCTGTGATTCACTCACTCACTTTAGATCACAGTGTCTAATCTTCTTGGTTTTTTTTTTTCCCCCCACTTTCGTGTAATACACCCAAAGTGTAATGTATTTTTTCAAAATTCTAGTATACTAGTCATCAGCTGATTTCAGTGGCTGATTTCTGCTGAAGGGTAAATCACAAATGTTTGATATAACTGTGTCTACAAAATGAATGTTTTTTTAAAAATTTTGGTTGGCGTGGGGGCCACAGCCTGTAGCTACCTTCCCACCTTTTGGGTGAGCCCCTTCTGCAAGCCAGAAGAATGAATATTTGCAGCAATGCATTGAACTGAAATGTATGGACCTTGACTGGCAGCCAGTCAGAGTAATGATGAGTGCTGCAGTATCAGCCATCGTGTGAACTTATGTGAACAGTGATGGGAATTGTCACTTCCTTCTGGTTATGCTGTCATGTCTGAGAATATGAGTGCAATACCACAGTGACACAGCACACAGTGCACATGACACTATCACACTTACACCTTAAACTTCGTTATACACTAATATCTTCATGCTCAAAAATTGAATTATTTTCTGCTAAATTTGAATGGTTAACATTTAGCAATACCGGGAAAATGAAAACTGCACAGTGTACTGACTGCGTTCTGTACTAACATGACCAGTCACCCACAAAATGTTCATGGTGTAATGTTGTCAGTGCTGCTGTACCAACATTTTGAGGCATTGACTGTCCATGTACTGCAGGTACAGGCAGTCAGTTGCTCCAAACTTATGAGTCTGTCTACATTGCATCATCATCTGAACCCTGATCATCACTGCTGCATGAAACTTGTGTCTCACGTCAGCTGTATATGTGTGTTATGTGTGTGCAGGTGTGATCTGGCCAATAGAAGGGATGCCCTGTGTGCTACGTTACATCAGTCTGGGTCTCCCCCTGACCATGGCGACCACAGCACTGCGCTCAATGCTGTCACGAGGGTGGTCCATTGTAGAGCCTGATGTATACAATGGATACATCGCAACAATAGTTTGGATTGTTTTGTTCCTCAGCATCAGCTTGATAGTACTGAAATTTAAGAGGGGTTAACACATGTTGTTTCTATGCACAAATTCGTGCCAAACCTTAGCACAAGAGGTGCGCTGCAAGTGCTGTGAGCAGTGATGTTATGGAAGGTTGTTTTGTGTTGTATTGTATTGTGTTGTGCATTGTGTCATGGTGCCTCGTCGACAAGTGCTCAAATATTTAACGTATCAGGGGGCAGGCACTGTGCTGTAATTAAACTAATGGCTCAATTTATAATAGTCCTCAGCAGCTTACTAGATCTTTACTATATTTGAACCACGTTTCATACAGCGATACGATACTGCGTTGTCTGCGATCGAGCACAGTCATGGTGGCTTCCTTTACAACTGGTCACATATAGTTGTGGAATGGTGACCACATCTTGCATTGTGTTGTCACTAAAAATATATATATATGCCACTCCTCCTCCTGTGACTGCTACTACTACTACTACTACTGCCATGACTACTGCTACCACTACTACCACTACTACTACTACTACTACTACTACTACTACT
>Ga0123354_10016994_pt1 | contig 11399 bp, 6 predicted proteins | sample TergutLab28metaG_2_FD_97872 | JGI IMG/M metagenome (GOLD analysis project Ga0123354, IMG submission 97872) | Labiotermes labralis P4 segment gut microbial communities from Petit-Saut dam, French Guiana - Lab288 P4 | ecosystem: Host-associated > Arthropoda: Insects > Digestive system > Gut ... | reverse complement strand
CTGAAGATGGACGTATTAACGTCTGAAACATGTTGAGCAATATATAATAAAGCAAGTGTCATCTAGTTGGTCAACCTTTATTCAAATATCAAGATGATGCACGGTCCAGTACGCATAAGATTCGCTTAGAAAGTGTGTTGTTTCAGTATTACTTGCTAAACGTGTTGAAGAAGCGATCGTTTTCTACTTTCACATGCCATTAAAGACGTTTCTTGTGCAGCGACTATTAAATGAGGATTTTCGAGACAACGCATTTTGATTTCTGTCAGTACCAAGAGACTTTCTGTCTCCAAAGAATCCAGACCTATTCTGAGACCCATTCTGCCTCCTATTAAATGCACACCTCGGTCTCTTTCTCATGAGATAAAGTGGCAGGAGTGTGGAACAGATAAGTTATAAGTATGTAATGCTTGTTTAAGGATGCATGTACTTATACATCTGCCCCCACACGCCCTCGCGACTTGCATGTTGAGAACATTATCATTTCTCTACTTTTACTTTTGCAATGTAGAAAACACGAAAACGTCTTATCAGTCGGCCTGCCTCACGCCCGACAGATGCACATTAGTTCTGCAGGAAGACTAACGTCTGATTAACTCATGAGGAAATGTTATCACACTCATCTAGTAGAAACTCCTGTTAATAATCCATAATCTGTATAGTCTTCTTTTCAGATTCTTCGAAGTTTTACGAACGAAGACGGTCTGTTTGTTACACGTTTTGCTCTGAGCTTTGTGTTGGACTTTGCACACAAAGAACGTGCATGTTCAAGTCTAGATAATGAAGCTCTTCGTTATGGTTGCTGCCTTCAATCAATCGTACTGTTTAAAGCAGATACTTTGGTATACCTTGCTTTCATTGCGTGCTATCGCAACTTGAATAATTTGTTAATAAGACCCTAAAATCTAACCAAATATCGTGGCTGCACAACGTTCTTTATTTAATTTCACTGCCATTTCGAAATATCAGCTGTAATTCGCATCAAATTCCAGTAAAGTCTAAAGTGGCATGTATTACAAAGCTAGCGATATATCTTATAATCATGCTATTTAAGTTCATCTCCTTTGAAGAGGAAGTAGGCGGTAGACGCTGGAATTCACACGAAGCAGCAATTCTGACAAAGACTGTCTTCTTGTATTCGCAGAGTACAACCAACAAGATGCAACGTTTCACAATTTATGTATTTCTGTAATACGCTTTACACGTTTCAGACGGTTTTTCCCGTCCATCATCAGGAGCCCAAAACTACACATACAGCGTCAGTTATTTGTCAGGCCGTTGCTGCTACCTGCTGCTAGCTTGGCCGGGCCAGACTAGCAGCAGGTAGCAGTATTGTTCTGACAAATACCTGACGCTGTATGTGCAGTTTTGAGCTCCTGATGATGGAAGGAAAAACCTTCTGAAACATGTAGAGCGTCTTACAGAAATAAATAAACTGCGAAACGGTGCATCTTTCTGGCTGTACTCTGCGAGTATATTAGCGATGCACGGGCCTCTGAATGTTAAATAAATTGTCTTATTGCTCGAACCACATATAGACGGTGTGTAAAATTTTAACGTGTAAACATTAAGAGGATTCCAAGTTAAGCCACAGTCTGTGGCCCCACCAACATCAGTAAGGTATGTAATAGTCATTACACTGTTCCCATACGTGATGATCAGAATATGTGGACTTCATAAGGAATCTGTAACAACTGGAAAAAAATTATTAAGTGCTTCACAATTTGTGTTAGTTCCCAGATAATGTGAGGGTAATCAAAATCAAGAAGCATGGGAATAATGGTGAAATTTCAGTGCACGGTAAGTGTACAAAATAAGTGCGAAATTTTGTCAGGAAAATATGAAACAGAGTAACTAATTAGAAGAAATTGTTGTGCGTGGAACAAGTGGCATTAAAACTGATATCAGAAGACGAGCACATTACTATGCATTCTGATTTCATAAAATGCGTGACTTATCCTGATTATAGGAGACTATTAGCTTCTGAAGAAGGATATTGTTTCATGAAGTGAGTTATAATATATTCTGCTATATTTAGAGCCGCACTTATCCTGGTTATAGGAGACTATTAGCCTCTGAAGAAGGACATCGTTTCATGAATTGAGTTATAATACATTCTGCTATATTTAGAGCCGCACTTATCCTGATTATAGGAGACTATTAGCTTCTGAAGAAGGATATTGTTTTATGAAGTGAGTTATAATACATTATGCTATATATACAGCTGCACTTTGAGCGTTATCAATATTGCACAGTGGAAAAAGTGAGATTACTTTCATCTCAGATGTGGCACCATGTAGTCTGGTAGCTGGTTAAAAAATTTTGAAGTAAATTACTTTCTCTGCTTTTTGTCTACATGAGTCTACTGGCCAACGTAGGGCACGAATTCACATCTCGGAAAGCAGTAACCTTACCCTTCCTAGTAATCGCTGTAACAACCTCAGACATCGCAAGGATATAAATCGGGATATGATGAACCACTTCCCTTCAGCCTGCCACAAAATGTGCGACCCGCTGTATTTTTACTCACTTCAACTTCCAGGATGGAGGCACATTGTTCTCCTAAGCGTTTGTCTCCACGGACAAGACCACATTATATCACAACCCAGAAGACTATACACTGAATACATCCTGAAGTAATAAACTTAAGTTTAAAACTAGCAATTCTTAACTCTTGCCTCAAAATGGTAGAAAACCTAGTAATTGTCGCATATTCGAACTATTTTTTGAAAGGTTCAAATGGAATTAATCTCCAATGATACAAGAATCTTTGGCGAGGTTTGGTGAATGCAACCTCTTTAAAAAGCTGAGAATTTTTGAAAATATGAGCTAATGTAAGCTTCGTAAGGAGCACTTAATCAGCGAATTTAGTTGGATTGTCCTGGTAACAATGTTTATCTACAAAGGAATCTGATAAACGACATACATATTACAATTATGTATTCGTAATTAGTTCGAAAAATAAATGGATGAGCCTTTATACATCACAAAATTTAATTTCTTTTCGCTGCTTGTTTCTTAACCTAAGCATTGCGAAGTTGTTTTCGGCTGGAGGTGGATAGGCCCATATATCGTTTGACATGTTAAACTTCTCTTGTTGGGCATTAGCATGTATCACATTATATGATAACGAACACTTCAATCTTTCACTCAAGGCAGAGAAATGTTAGGTGCGGGTCTTTGCATTTACAGTTATATTAACTTCAGTAGTTCCCAGCTCAACAAATATGTGGATATTACCTATAGACATTCGTGTATATGTACGAAATTATTTCGCCGTCAGTCTGGTGTTCAGAACAGTTATTTTCTCCACTACTCAAGACATTTCGTCTGTTTGTAATGAATTGGAAACCGTTAAGTATGGGATGAATTTAGTGACATTTTGGTTTAGAATGTTTACCGTAAAACCGGATGCAAGAAAACAGTCACTTAAGGTACTAAACGAGTATTCAAATAGCAACCACAGCCGTACACTGGCTGAATATCTGAATGGACTATAGTTCTGAACACAGCATTAATTTATATAGATGTGTGTCCTACAAACACAGAGAAAACGAACAAGAGTTTTAGTCGCTGATGAGGGGGTTTGTGTAGAAGTAGATGCAGGTACATGTTCATGTTCGCACTGGTATAGCAGAAGATAGGACAAAATCGTAACCAAGAGATAGGTAATAAATTCTTTGAAAGTGGTAAATTTCAAACATTTTAGAATGACCGTATGAAATCAAAATTTCGTGCAGACGACATTCAGGGAATTCTTGATACATTTCTTTTCAGGACATTTTCTTTCCCTTTTCTGTATAATAGTTTACCAGATTAAAATTTACACAGCCAAAATTTTGCCTGATGTTTTATATGGGTGTGTAGCTCGGTCTCTCACATTAAGGGAGGAATGGGGGATGAAGGTGTCCGAGAGCAGGGTACTAAGGAATATGTTTGGACTTGAGTGGGAGGAATTGAAAAGTAGTTAGAGGAAACTACACACAGAAAGGCTTCATAGATTTTCCTCGCCAGATATTATATGGTACTCAGATAAAGCAAGAAGAGATGGGGGCCGTATGTGGCACGCATATGTGAGAAGACAAACGCGTAGAAACTTTTGGTTTAAAGGTCTGAAGGAAAAGGCAGCTTGGAAGACATAGACTCAAACAAGAGGATAATATTAAAATGGAACTTAAAGGTATAAAATAGGAGGATTGATCTGGATGACGACAGATACAAGGGGCGGAGAATTTTAAAGTGGTAATCATCGTCCGGTTTTTATAGAGTGTGGGAAAGTTTTTGACTAGCTGTGGACCTCTTAGTCTGTTACGGATTATTTAACAGCTGCAATATGAATTTGGTCGGTTGGTTGGTTGATCAGTGAATAGTTAGTTAATTATTTATTTATTAGGAGACTGTGAACATTTCTGGTTATTGTGTGAGTGTTGTACGGTTTGGTCCTTTCTTCCAGTATCAGAAAGAGACGCTAAAATAAACTACCGCAGTTATTATTTAAAACAATCTTTACTCATGTTTGACGTAGATCTGGTTATTGGCATGAAAGAAATGTAAGCGGGCTGTGGTAAATCATCATCATCATCATCATCATCATTATCATCATCATCATCACCATCATTAGCGTTACTACGGAACCAAGACTGTACAAAGTCGAGTCGCATCGGGTATAGCCTTGTGAGATTGAGCGGTTGTCAGACGTTCCCGTAACAAGCTTAGGTTTCGCTGCGTTGACATGTTGAATAACGAACGTGAAAGAAGAGACAGAGGAGGCACTGTGGTGAGGGGTGGTGAAGTGTTGCAAATGGGCCCCTCTATGACATATCCTCACATAGATAAAACCTAATTTACAAATTTGAACGTACGGGACGTATAATGACAACGTAGCCTTGTTTACTTGCATACGTAGAGGTTACAGGTTAGTAGAGGGATAACGAACGCTGAATATATATGTACACGCGGTGTCTACGTGTGTGTATTAGTCACGCACTAGCAGGTCCCATGAGATGTAGTGCTGTGGTTGCTGCTGTGGGTTTCAGCATAATTAATTACCACAGAACACACCACCATACTCACACAAGTAGTAATGACGCCAGGAATGGTGTAGAACGGGCGACTTGCAAGAGATACTGGTAACCACAGCTCGCTGCTGCAAAAGCGACCTTCAAAAGTAGCCGCTCAGCTCTATCTACGTAGGAAGACGAGAAGTGGTAGCGAATGATTAAAAGGTTGGAGATAAGAGAGGAGAAAGTAATTGAGGAGACAAATTACGTTGAAAGAAAATTTTATCACTACACATCATCTAAAATGTTACTTCAAGGGCCGGGCTTCTCTGAAAATGTAGTCAAGGTACTGAAGTAAGTCTTGCTTACATATATTGCAACAGGTTTTTTTAATGAATTTTTAATAACTGTAACTAAATGGAGCCGTACTGGAGCAGATTAATTTGTGCAGTTGTAACAAGATTTGTTGGTTTGCTAAGGACGAAAGATGAGTTCGTCTTTTCACTGTCAGAAAATCATCGCACTGCATGAAAACCGATGATATGTTTTCAATTACTAACCGTTCAATGACAATCGGTTTAAATTCAAAATACTGACCAGGACAAAGGAGTTTAAATTCGAAGTATCCTTAAAAGCTTTCGCATCCGCACGGTGCACCGAGTATGACAGCATGTGAAGAATTAAAGGTATGCACAGAGCGCCGAAACCGGCTTCAATTGATTCGGTTAACGGTTAATTACAAAACGTTGTGACGTCACACATATTTTTTCTAAGGCTATTTACTGCCTTTGCACAATATGCTGATTTCACTTGTGAATACCAAATGAATCACTTTATTCCCTGAACCGGGTGGGGTTTAGTGCAAATGAAGGTCGATGAGCGTTAGACCACGATATGCCTTTTAATGCTCATTTTGTCACCTAGCAACCAGAACAGCCAGAGAGGACTGAAAGAAGGAAACTGACGAGAGAGAAGGACTTTATGTGGGACAGCATTTGAGAATAACCTGAGTAAGGTATGTGTCATTATGTATCATTCAGTCGATAAAGTTAAAAGCTAAAGGTCACCCTCAACAGGCCACGAAGACGTTAGGTGGGAGTGGGTGGTAAATACTCGGCCGCTTTACCCCCGGGAAATATGCGGTACCCATTATATAGGAGGCTGGTTGGGCCCCAGGGCCGGTCTGAACGGGTGCAAAAAATCTCGCTCTCATCGGAATTCGTTCCACGGACCGTACAGCCCGAAGCGAGTCGCTATACCGACTGAACTACCCCGGACCTATTCGGTTGATAAACAACGGATAATTTTCTCCTAAAGTATAGAATTGTTCGTGGAGCAGGGAATATTAGAGAATATGTGAGTCAAGTGAAAAACTATTAATTATTTAACTTATCGTTTTGATGAATGTATTTTAGTAAGAAACATATTGAAAATTTAGATTTAAACTGATCTCTCTTTAGACGAGCAAATAAATCGAAAATATTCTTATCGTTTTAATGCCTTAATGAAGATATGCTAGTCAATATTTAAAGAGTGCTGGAGGTCTGTGAATTGTGCATCAAATGTGGAGAGTTTCATATCGAAAAATTGCTGTAGATTTATGACGTAATAAAAAACTCAGATCGTATTTTTTGTACATTTCACTAAACGTATAAGTGACTTCTGGACCACTCAGCCCTTATAAGGTCGGTCTATAGTAAACCTTAGTTTTGTGTGTTGCTCTACAAAACTGATCAGAAATTTTCATTGTCTTATTAGAATTGATTTACATTCCTTCAATACGTCTATTAGACAAAGTGGCTGAAAGCAGCATGTCTTAACTAAATTTGTACTTTGACACAGGCCATCCCGTTGTGTTGTAACAAATTTGCATAATGTATTATATACCGTCAATACCAACAGTATATCAGTACAGAGAAATACATATATGTGTGATCTGACTCTATATATAATATCACTGTACTGATATATTGTTATTTATTGACGGTATATAATATATTATACAAATAAATTTCTATTCATTTCAACTAAAGACCATCGAAAATAGGACAGTGACAAAATATGATCCAATTTCATTTTTTATTAAGGTTAATTACATTAAATGCTGAATACCATGTTAGTGAAGTTATTATGAATTGTGGGTCTTGTTTTTAATTAAGTTACGAAGTTTAATTTGTATTTTCAGTTCGGTAAACTTCATTTAATTTTCCTCTTCAATGTGCTATATATCTAAGGACATTATTGACTGGTATTTGAATTTTCTTTATGTAGACTATTCTGTCGCAATACAACAATTTACTCTGCCTAATATTAAATATACGAGTAGACCTACTTACAAGTGTGTCATAACTTCGTATCTAAAGTTCCTTGCCATCACAATGTTAGAAAAATTTTCTTCGTATCTGTTTTTACGAAGTTTTCACTGCAATTCTTACAAACAGACACTTCATGGGGAATAATCGGGTATTGTTTCTGAAGCGTCTCTACCCTGATGTGACTGACATTGCGATCCCCAGTACCGCCGCTGCACGACCTAGCCACCATTCTCTCTCGTCTCTCGCGTCTTTCAGCATGGTTTATTCACTTCATGCTATTCAAAGATTTAGTTGCAAAATTGGCGTTGTTCCTCCAACATAAAGTGTGACGTAAACTGAGAAATCCAGCTGTAGCTTGCTGCCAATTTTTTCTCTCGAGATACTCGAATTTGTGTTATCGTGGCGATTTCATCGTAAAAATTTATAAACTGTGAAAAATATTGGAAATTTTTGCCGCAATGCGTAAGAAGATTATCTTCTTCTATTTAGTGACGAACTACGAAAGTACATGGTGTAACATTTTAAAAGACTCGAATCTTAAAAAGAAAAATCAATCTCAGATTCTTCCCCAAATCTTTTTGCATTTGTTATATTAAATTTCATATTTAGTATCCTCTATATTTTGACAACAATTTTAGAGTCAGGAAATATTTTTTTCGTTTTCATAACACTTAATTTAGATTATCTTCCATTTATATCACACACAGATTAACCCTCTCCAATAGGCCGATTTTCCTTCAACAGCCTCGTTTCGTCATTCGTGGTAAGTATATTGTACTACTGACTACAACGTACGTTTATATGTGTGTTGACTGTTATAGCCTACATACGGTACCTGTATTGATTAACACATCTTTCAGTAGACTTTCAATAAGATGTACTTCAAACACAAAATCAATTATTAAATTTGCCTTACAATAAAGTATTGTATCAGCTGAGAATAAATTATTTTGATAACTCTGTGTTACATTAAATATGATTAATATTTGTCTCACTGACAGTCACATTAGAGGTAAATTTAAAGTACTTAATTATTTTGGTCTGTGTGTGAGATGGATGCAGCGCTATTTGATATGCTCTTGTACTTTTATTGAAGACATTCCATTCACCATTACCGCAGAAATGTCAATCTTCCCTAATATAAGTATACATATATATATATTTGCATTTACTGCACCTTATTGTTTCTTTGTTAATTTTAAAATGCCATTTTTTTCAAAGACGTTGTTTCTAAAGTATTGATGTTGGAGAACGCACAGATAAGTGTTTTTTTTTTCAATGTATTGTAAGGTAAAATTTCATACCTTACTTAGAGGTACAAAAAAACATAAAAAAATAAATTAGTAGAGCACGTGTTTAGGTCTACAATCGAATACAGGTTCTCCCAAATACGACACAGAAATTCTACTAGTAGATCTTTTGATCTCCTTGATATGTCAGACAATTGTGACACGATATTTCACCATCCAAATAAGTGGGTGTTTTACCGGATTTCTTCTGACTCCTAAAGCATTTATAACGATATTGCACTTCGATACCAGAGCTAATTCCTACCAACGTTCGAAAGGTCATTATTGTCTCCGTTCTACAATGTGTGACTCCAGCACAAAGGAAGGCAGCCTATATCGGGGACTCCGCTGGGACTGCATCTTGTAGTGGTGTTCGTTCGTAAGGCCAAACAGAATGATTTACTGCAACTAAGAAAGGACTCCGGAGGTACCACAAGCAACATGTAAATTACGTGCGATGTAAGACAAGTAGTTTGCTGGAGTGTTAACGCTCTGAGATTTATCGTTCAAGACGCTGCGGTTAGCTGCGGTGTAATGCCTGGAAGGGGTCCCTTGCGAGGGGCTATTGTGGCTGCTCCGTGGATTAAACACGTATAATGTTACTGTGAATCAGTGTGTGGGGCAACTTGGCCTACCTGCATGGAAATATTGCGCACTATGTTTTGCTGAAACTGGAAAAGATACCCATGTGTAAATTCGGTCCAGCCTTACAGAATATCTTGAAGTTTTCAGGAGAATTTTTTGAAAAGTTCTTACGATGCTGGTTGTCAAGGTTACTGCCTTATATGTCCTGACGCCGTGTAGTCTGGTGGATACGTGCCCACTTTCCGGAGGAACCTGCTGCGTCCACCCTCCGACGAGGTGAGGATTCTTACTCCTTTAAGAAGTACGTTGGAGGTTTTCACCGAAACGTCCATGTTAACCCTTGTCCTGCTAATGTGGCGAATACGGTGAGCTCCTAATAATGCCAACAAATAGCAGATGGGTTTTAATTCGGCGTGTAAAGGGCTAATCCATCATGCTACACTTGTAACATCCACATAGATGGGAGACTTCGGTTTGGGTAAGGATCCTCGATTACAAAATGAGTACTTCTGCAGAAATGTTTCAGTTTTAAAATTGTATGAAAACTTAATATTGTGTTCTGCACACATCGTTACATCTAATTCCCTTTTTTGCTCATAGTAGTCAAGTTGTGGAGATTTGGAATTTTATCGTCTACGGCAGGTGGGCAATGGGTAACGACGCCTTTTTTTCTGCGAAATTTCTATATTTATAACAGAGTTTAGCCCTTTGAAGCTTAAGACCAAGGTCGAGTCACCTTACAACTAACAGTCAGTTTGTTCATCTTGGCAGTAAGCCCCCATATCCTGGGGTCCAAAACCAGGTGGTATTACCTATTGCGTTGCATTAGTGCAGTCATAGTCGCCTTGGGGCATCATCCGACTATAAGACGTTTCTGTCTTTCCAGTATCTTGGTCTTTGGTAAGTACTGGAATATGTGCATTTGGAGAGTAATAAGCAAATTAAGCCCTATTTACAAAGGTTCATATATATGTGCAATATGTACAAACCTTCTGTCAGTCAAGGCATTGTAAAGCAGTTTATGCTATGTGTTATTTAACTTATGGTACGTAAAGCGTCAACTTGAGTCACTTTGACATGGCAGCTACAATCAAGCCTGACAACAACATGTCTTGTTAACTGTGGACTGTGTCCATCAGTGTATCAAGACATTTATGAAAATTTATGATTAACCTGGGGTCTTCACGTTATAGGCCTGTCTGTTCGTAGCCCTCTGCTTTAAATAATTTAGCTGTTTAGAAAATACATGTACATTCCTTAGCAGTGTTTGAGTCTCTGCAGCGCGGGGCGGCGGTCATAACTTTCCTGAATGCAAATCATGACTGCATGATATTATGGCTACTTTATATTTGTGTTCATTCAGCGGGGCCGAGCGTCATGTCAAGGATGCTCGTGACACTTCTGCCCCAGAAATGGCGCTTCGGTTAAACCAGTTGAACCTACTCCATCAGTGTTTTTTTCACCTAAGTCGTCTATGAATTCTTTCGGTGTTCGGATTTTGAATGAGTGGTAGGAATCTTGTGCTGTGGTTGCGCGCGAGTATTTTTCTATTGTTCACAGACATTTCTTCTCGAATATCTGCGCTTTCTGGAGGGAAATTAAGGACCCGCGAAACATACAGAGCAGGTGTAGTTGTTTAGCGGACAAGAGCCTTGCAAATTAAGGGCTTAGCCTTACCAGACAATTGTCACGTTTTAAGTAGGGATATTGTCCAAGTTGAGTCCTTTAGGGCCTTGTCATGTAACATTTTCACTCGGGTCTTCAACCTTCAACTTAGTTATTTTTGTCTCGCTTTATCCCATTATCCTTAACATAGAAGTATATATCGTGAATTATAGAAGAACCTATTTTGAAGTCAATTGTGTAGGATAGACACATCTAATTTAAAATCCCAATTTACATAAAGCAACTATTAGGTCTATGTTAACTGGTGGTTTAATTTTAAGTATCGTGTTTCGTCAGTGGTTTGGGTGGATTTGATTCCCAAGTTTAGTACGTCAGATAATTGTCACGATTAAAATTACCCCTAGAAGCGTGACACCCACATAAGCTCTAAAGTTACACGAAACAAGCAAGCACGAATCAGCAATATGAACAGCCAACTAGATGCAACAATAACATATTTTATTGATAATTACAATCAGCTCAACATGCTTCGGGCGATAATCTCGCCCTTCCTCAGGAGCACTAGACTGTGTTTACAGCTTGTG